>RCNG010000703.1_pt1 | contig 15813 bp, 11 predicted proteins | sample 2041371 | NCBI WGS metagenome assembly RCNG01 (sample SAMN09708227, study PRJNA481090) | Marine sediment metagenome, whole genome shotgun sequencing project. | biome: marine sediment; feature: ocean; material: sediment; isolation source: Sewage treatment plant 1 marine sediment (STP1) ... | reverse complement strand
CTTCGAGCGCCATATTATCATAGTCATGGCAATTGCGGCATTCTCTGGAATCATTGGCACGCATTTTTTTCCAAACGCTTGATGCCATCTCCCAGCGATATGCTTCATATTTTTCCGGGGTGTCGATGGTACCCAGAACTTCATGTAAAACATCTTTGTAAGCAAGAATTTTGGCTTTGATCTTGGGGAAAAATTCTGTTGGTACATGGCAGTCAGAGCAGGTCGCCTGCACCCCGGAGGCATTTTTATAATGCAGGGTCTGTTTGAGTTCTTCCAGATTCACTTTCATGCTGTGGCAGGAAGTGCAAAATTCCATTTCATTGGTGTAAGCGAGGATTGAATTAAATCCGGCAAAAGACACCACGCCTGCGAAGAAAATTAAAATAATAGATCCGGCGTATTTTCGAGAGAAAAGACGCTGGCTCTTTTTTGATGAGTTTTCATCAGCCATTGTATACACCTGTCAAGAAAAAAGACCCCGATTATGAGAATATTATTTTATGGGATCGAAAAATATTCAGAATGAAGGCAACTGATTTCCTGACTCATGAATCTGTAATGGGGGGAGATACAGTCTCTCAAAAATCATTTGATCAAATTGCCATCAGTCTGAACTGGTATTCTTGTAGCATTTTCCATGCCAAGTCTGTCGCATAGTATGGAAGTCAAGTAATAGCAAAGAATGTAATAAAAATCAAATAAGCAAATCGTAAATTATTCTTGTCATGTCATCGATTTGACATAAATACCTGTCATGACATAAACGCTTGTCATGACAGGTATTTATATCGATGGTCAGTCGCAAAAGAACAACTTGCGCACCACCTAGCATTTTTCTGTAGAAAAAACACTATACTTCATATTACCTAATCAGACAACCAACATTGCAGGCAAAGCAATCAGGGATTATTGGAATGCCAATGAATAATTATGAAAAGCCTGATACTGTTCCAGTAACAGGCAAAGCGGACCGGAAATCTTCCCGTGCCAGGCAAAGAAAAAAACGCGGAGAATACAAAGTTCTTTTTAAAGGGCGATTGCTGGATGGTTTCAGCAAAGAGCAGGTGGTAGCCAATATTGCACGGCTGACCAAAATATCCGAAGAAAAAGTTGAGAAAAAATTTTTTTCCGGCAAAGCCGTTATTATACGCAGAGATCATGATAAGACTCATGCCCAGAAATTACAGCAGTTGTTTACTAATGCCGGACTCGAGGTCGTTATTCTCACGGATTTGGCACAAATCAGCAATCACCAGAGTGAGAGTCCAGGTGCAGAAACTAAAACAGAAAAATTAACCAGAGAACTTAAAAAAACGCTACAAAAACGCAAGCGTCCGATGCTGGCGATTGTTTTATGGGCGGTTCTCACTGTCATTAGCATTAATTTATGGAATAAATACAATATTAGTGTGGACGTGCCGGATGAGATTGTGAACTTTGAGCAATCGCTGGCAAATGAGTCATTAGTGTTTCTGGCGCATGTCAATTTTGAACGCCTGATATCCCTGCAGAATTATTTTGTTGCTGATCTGGATGCCCTGCCGGGTACACACAGTGCATTTTACCATACTCTGAAAACATCGGGTCTTGAAGTAAAAAAATCAATACAGCAGATACTGAGCGCTGCATATCTTGAGGACAGGACACTGGTCACTCATACTATTTTACTGGGTAATTTCTCTGTTCCGGCGGTAAAAACGTTTTTCCTGAATCATTACCACGGTGAGGTTATACCCGATGCAGATTTTGTCCGGCTCAGAATTGCAGAAACTGATCCTGGCAACTGCCAAAAGGGAAGTTTCAGGGAGGTGTCAATAGAGCCGCAACGCATTCTGATAACAAACGACGGACAACTGGATAATTTGCATCAGTTACTGAGAAAAGCGCCTGGAAAGGTCACTGATTTAAGCAAATGGGCACAATACCGAAGTGACAAACTGATCAGTATTGCATTGTTTAAACCAGAACAGGGAAAGCATTTAGACTCGGGAATGACCGCCGGGATGATTGAAACTATGGCCGGAAAAAATAAACCGCTGAACAGCCTTTATGCCGGTGTTGGTTTACAATTATTACCGCCCGGAGGCCTGCTTGATGTCAGCCTCAACAGTCAAAGTCAGGCCTGGCTGGATAAAACCAATGCTCAATTGAGTCGTCAGGTTGAGGAAATGAAATCAAGCAGCCATGGACTTGCCAATTTACAGACATTGTTGAATAAAGTCAGCATTTACCAGGACTCTGCTTTGAATTCCGGACAGGACACGGGGCAGCTTTCCATTAAGTTACAATGGGATAATGAAGTAAAAAAATCAATTGACTTATCCCTGCGTGAATTTACGGACAGATTTTTTACCATGGATGATCCCTCAGGCAGTAAGCCTTCAGATACTGTTGCTGTGACGGAAAAAATTGCGCTATATACCGAGCATTTTTTGCCACAGTACGACAAATCACAGCTTAAACCGTTTAATGAGCAGTTTGATAATTTTTTTAAACCCGGCTGGATAGGCGGACCGTTTGCCGTGGCGGTTGACCAGCTGTTAATCGAAAAGGAGCATATTGTCCTGCAGCTCAGAGGTAAAGGTCACAATATTGAAAATATCGGCAATAAGCAGTCCAGCTTAATAATTACTGCTGTGAATGATGCTGGAGGTAAAAATTTACTGGCTGAACGGGAGTGTGGTGACACAGGTAAAAATGAAGAAACGTTTTTTAGCCGCCGGGGTGCGGTAAAAAACGCCTTTGTTGACGAGGCACAAATCGCTTACAATGAACTGGAAGTCAGCAGGAAAGTCAAACTCAGGCAAGGTATCAAATTTTCACAAGTGAAGTCCTTACTGGGGCAGGTTGAATTGAATCTGACCACAGAGACGCACACTGAGCAATTTGCCAGGCTTGAACAGAACAAGGTCGTATCCGTTTATGGCAGCAGGATATTATTTAAGCCCAGTGCCATTGACACGCTTTCCTATGTTTTATCAGGGGATGAAAAACGAGTCCTGGCTGTTCGGGCATTGAACAAAAAGCAACAATATCTGAGTCGCACATCCACTTCTTCATCTATGAGTAACCTGTTGGCATCAGGGCGCTCCATAATAGAAAAATATCAGGGCGAAATTGCTTTTATCGAGGTGGTCTATGCAAAAAGTCTGGAGCTTATAAGCTACCCGGTAGAAATTTCAAGATTCCCTCCATACCCCTCAGAAGACTTCAGAACATATCAATTGCAGCCGGCCAAACTTTCATCGGTTGCCGACTGGAATAGCAACTATGATGATACTTTAGCATTGCCAATAACACAGGAAAACGACTGGCATGAGGGGCCCTTTAATCTGGCATTATCTGGTTTGAAAACCAGTCAGCATTGGGGCACTTCAGGCCGAATAACGATTAAGACCCCGCTTATTGATGAACTGCAGCATAATTTGTCGGTGCTGGAGTTGTATTTCCGTTATCCTGAGGTCACTGAAAACGGTGCGGTGGGAAAATCATATTATTACCAGCTGAAAGCTGAAGGCTATTATCTGAAGGGTGAATTTATTCCGGATGTGCTGCAACCGTATCTGCAGGGCCAGTTTTCATTTGTGCTGCCATACAAAAAAGAACAGCTGCCATTAAAAGAGATTATGGGTGATATTATTGTGCACTTACCCTTGTCTAAACACAGCAGCAGTTATAGTGATATGAGTATTGGTGCCCAATGGGAAGATGAAGGAGTTAGCACCCGAATAGTTCGTCTGGGTAATGGTGTTATGGAATTTGCAGTGACGGGAAATCGCAGTCGACTATTGCAAATTACTTTGCTGGATGCTAAAAATCAACGTCTATCCACTACAGATATTCGTTCTGGTTTTCAGGAGGGTTTTCAATCGGGCCTGCAAGAGCAAGAAGGCAATATCATTGTGAATTACAAAGGTACTCCGGCTAAGGCACTTTTGACCGTATCAGAAGGACAGCAAACCCGGCGTTATCCTTTTCTGTTAAAGCTGAATTAAAATGGCCTGAGGAGAAAACTTGCATAGCTATCTGTCATATCTTATTATTATTGGGGTGTTTCTGGCCTACTTTTTATTACACTCACTGACAGCTTCCATAGTGATGAAGCAATGGGTGGCAAAGCACTGGCCAAAGGTGATGCCCTATTATCGGCTGGCGTACAATACTCTGGCAATTATTCTGTCCATTCCATTGTTGATTGTTATGTTCCTGTATCCTGGCGAAATCCTATGGCAGTGGCATGGCTTGGGATTTTATCTGACCTCCGCAATGGCCTTGCTGGCAGTCACTGGTTTTGTGTATTCATTACAGCATTATGATTTGGCTGAATTCTGGGGCACACGGCAACTCAGCCGACAGAATCGGGAGCCTGATACCAGTGTTTATGACCAGGAGACTTTTCATATCTCACCCTTTCATCGTTATGTGCGTCACCCCTGGTATTTTTTTGCCCTGGTGATCATCTGGACAAGAGACGTGTCTACCGTGCAATTACTGGTCTACTTTCTGGTGACAGCCTATTTTGTCTTTGGATCACAACTGGAAGAACGTAAACTGCTTGCCTATCATGGTGAAGTGTATCGAAAATACCAGCAAAAAGTCGCTGGTATTGTGCCGCTGCCATGGAAAATCCTCAGCGCCGAACAGGCACAAGCACTGCTCAGGGAATATAACCAGGAGAGTTATAAAAAACATGACTAACTCATCTGCAGATATTTTGACCAGGCTTAAAACTCACTGGAAAAAATTTCTTGCTCCCTGGGTGCTGGTGATTATTGGTATTTTGTTTAACATTCTTGCAGCGCTGATCACCAATTATTTCATCAGTCTTAACAATGACAAACTGGCTCAACTGGATGAGCAGGCTCAGGGGATAGATAACCGGATTAATAATTACTGGCAGGATCGACAGAATATAGAACGCAAAATGGAATTTATTCTATTGCTATTGCAACAAAAACTGCAACAGAAGTTATCACAACAAGAGGTTCAGACACAGGATTTATTTGTTGTGCAGTATATTGAAAATTTTATACAACAGATTATAAAACAATATAAAATTACTCCAACGGAGCATGACACACTGAACAGTCAGAGCGTCATTGAGGTTGTGCAACTGACTCAGGAACAGATTGTCAATGATATTGATGAAATCTATTTTGATAAGCTGACTCTGGAAAAAGAAAAACGGCAATTATCCGGTATTAATTCAAGGCTGATGAGTGTTGCCCTGTTCCTGCAATTACTGGGACTTATCTTAATTCTGGCGAAAGATATTCAACGTAACACCTGAACCTTCTTGTGCTATGGTTCTTTGTGAATAATTCTCTCAATGGCCATTGCTCGTGTGCTGCAAATGGAATAAAGTGAATAGTTACAATTCCAGACAAGATACCGGGTGACTAACCGGGTGACTAAAGGATAAGCATGAAAGTTTTGGCAGGTGATATCGGCGGCACAAAAACCAATTTGGGGATCTTTGAAGTTCAAAATCAGCAAATAGTTTCGCTGCTAGAATCCACATGGATCAGTAAAGATTTTCATTCTCTGGAAGAAATCATCGAACAGTTCTGGCAACAAATCCTCACGGAGGGTAAAGATCAGCCATTATCTGACCATATATCGTCTATCAGCAACGTCTGTTTTGGTATCGCCGGTCCAGTCAGCGACAATCGTTGCGAGGTGACTAATTTACCCTGGGTAGTTGATGGCCGGCAGATTCAGCAGCAATTTGGCTGGCAGTCGGTGAGTCTGCTCAATGATCTGGAAGCCAATGCCTGGGGTATTGCGGCATTGGATGAAGATGATTTTGTGGTTTTAAATCAGGGGGTTGACGTTCAGGCTAATGCCTCAATTATTGCTGCAGGGACGGGACTTGGGGAGGCCGGTCTGTTCTGGGATGGCAGGCAGCATATTCCTTTTGCTTCTGAAGGCGGGCACACTGATTTTAGCCCTGCAACAGAAAAAGAATATCGCCTGCAGCAGTTTTTGCGCAAAAAATACGCTGGTCATGTGAGTTGGGAACGAATTGTCTCCGGTATGGGACTGGAAAATCTGTATCAGTTTTTGTGTTATGAGGATAACCTTCAGCCGCCGCTATGGCTCAGTCAGCAAATGCAGGAAGGTGATGCCGCCGCTGCTATTTCCAGGGCTGCCATTGCTGGCAAAGATCCCGTCTGTGAACAGGCATTAAACTGGTTTGTGCATTTGTATGGAGTGGAAACAGGCAATCATGCGCTAAAAATTATGGCTAGAGGCGGGGTGTTCCTTGGCGGCGGTATTGCCCCAAAAATTATCAGTAAATTACAGTCTGATGATTTTATCAAAGCCTTTACGGCAAAAGGCCGAATGCAGCCTCTGCTGGAAGCCATGCCTGTCAAGGTGATTATGAATGACAAGACGGCTCTTTATGGACCTGCACTGTATGCCGGGAAAGCCTCTGGATCGGTAGAAGGATAAAAATATGAGCGGAAAAGCACACTGGCATCAATTTGCAACAGCTGAAGATGTGGCGCAGTTTGCCTTACAGCAGATCCTGACCCGGGCACATAATGCGATAAGCAAAAAGGGCAGCTTTACACTGGTTTTGGCGGGCGGTACAACGCCCAAAAGAATCTATCAACTATTGTCGGAGCAGCAACAGGAATGGTCACGGTGGCATTTGTTTATGGGTGATGAACGTTGTCTGGATGTGGAGGATCCGCAACGCAACAGCGTAATGATCAGACACACCTGGCTGGATAAAGTTAACTTTTCTATGGAAAATTTTTATCCCATTGCAGCAGAGCATGGAGCTGAGCAGGGTGCCAGAGAGTATGGTGAAATTATCAGGCCTTTTCTGCCCTTTGATCTGACCCTGCTGGGGATTGGTGAAGACGGTCATACGGCCAGCTTATTTCCCGCTCATCAACATAATGAAAATGAGCTTACCCATGCGATCTATAATTCTCCCAAGCCGCCGCCGGAGAGAGTGAGCTTGAGTAAAAAGGCTCTGGCGCAAAGTGAGCATCTGTCCATCCTGGTCACCGGAAGTGGAAAAAAAACAGCGGTAAAGCAATGGCAGTTACAAGAAGGACAGCAAGGTGAAATACTTCCAGTAGCTCAAATGACGGCAATAAATGCTGTTGATGTTTTAATTGACCAGGATGCCTTGCCTTAGAAGCCATTGCACAATAGCAATCCCCCCCATATAATCGTCTTACAACTTACAACTTACAACTTACAACTTACAACTTACAACTTAATCCATGGATATATCCCAAATACTTGATCCGCTCAACAAGGCACAACGGCAGGCGGTTTGCTCAGAAGCACAAAACACATTGGTTCTGGCGGGCGCCGGCAGTGGTAAGACCCGGGTTCTGGTGCATCGCATTGCCTGGCTGGTGCAGGTAGAAAATATTTCACCCTATAGCATAATGGCGGTCACTTTTACCAATAAGGCTGCCGGAGAAATGCGTTTTCGTATTGAAAACCTGCTGAAAACGCCAATACGTAATATGTGGGTAGGCACTTTTCATGGTCTGGCGCATCGATTGCTGCGGGCGCATTGGATGGATGCCAAACTGGTGGAAAATTTTCAGATTATTGACAGTGATGATCAATTACGTCTGATCAAGCGCATTATGAAAGAAATGGGCATTGATGATAAAAAACATCCACCTCGCGAAGTGCAGTGGTTTATTAATGATTGTAAAGATAACGGGCTTCGGTCTGCGCAATTACACTCACAATCAGAACGCGGAGAATTTCACAACAGAGAATTTATGCTGGACATTTATCATCAGTATGAAGAGCTGTGTCAGCGCACCGGCCTGGTGGATTTTGCCGAGCTGTTATTACGTGCCCATGAACTGTGGCTTAATCAGCCGCATTTACTGAGACATTATCAACAGCGCTTCAGCCACATTCTGGTGGACGAATTTCAGGACACCAACACCATTCAATATGCCTGGTTAAAAGTTCTCAGCGGTAATAATCTGCCTGAGACCCGCATGTTCACCTTTGTCGTAGGTGATGACGATCAGTCAATTTATGGCTGGCGTGGTGCTAAAATTGAGCACATCCGGGAATTCAGTCATGATTTTAAAGCCGGTGCTGCAGAAACGATTCGACTGGAACAAAATTATCGCTCTACCGGCAATATTCTGGAGGCTGCAAATTCAGTTATTGCCAATAATACCGAAAGGCTGGGCAAACAGCTCTGGACGGATGGCAGTGATGGTGAGTTATTACAGATTTATAAAGCGTTTAACGAGATTGATGAAGCCGCTTATGTGGCCGGGCAGATTGAAAAATGGATTGAAAAGGGTGGCAAGCGCAGCGATATTGCCATCTTGTATCGTTCCAATGCTCAGTCCCAGCCGCATGAATATGAATTGGTAAAACGGGCTATCCCCTATCGGGTGTACGGCGGTTTACGCTTTTATGAGCGTGCCGAAGTGAAAGATGCTCTGGCCTATATGCGCCTGGTAGCGAATCATCAGGATGATGCTGCGTTTGAACGGATTATCAATACTCCGACCCGGGGGATTGGTCAGCGAACCCTGGATCTTATCCGTGCCGGGGCGCGACAAAACCAGCAGCATTTGTGGCAAACCGCCCGGGAACTTATTATTAATAAGCAGCTGACTGCCCGTGCTGCAAGCTCGGTGCAAAAGTTTTTTGATCTGATTGATGGGCTGGAATGCAATTCAGGATCAGATGGTCTGACTCTGGCAGAGCAGGTCACACATATTATTGAAGTCTCACAATTGAAAGAATTCCATGGCAGGGATAATAGTGAGCGAGCCCAGGCAAAAGTAGAAAACCTGGGGGAACTGGTGAATGCGGCAAAACGTTTTGATGACGAAGGTGATCCGTTGTTGGAAGCGGTTAAGGAAAGTGCCCGAATCAATAAAGATGCTGAGCAACAGTCCTTGGTGCAGGATGAAATGCCAGCAAATCCCATGGCTGAATTTCTCGCGCATACCGCTCTGGAAGCGGGTGAAGGACAGGCAGAAGAATGGCAAGAGTGTGTACAGCTTATGTCCCTGCACAGTGCCAAAGGACTGGAATTTGAGCTGGTGTTTGTAAGTGGTCTGGAGCAGGGGCTGTTTCCGCATAAAAACGCTCTACAGGACTATGTTGGCGGGCGGCTTGAAGAAGAACGCAGGCTTTGCTATGTTGGCATTACCCGGGCCAGACAACAATTGCACCTGACCCATGCCGAAAGCCGAACCATCTATGGCCGCAATGAACGGGCTTTTCCGTCACAGTTTTTATCAGAGATCCCGGCATCACTGGTGACCCAGGTACGGGCAGTTAGCAGTACCATAACGCCTGCGAGGCAAAATGCTTATGGTACAGATTACGGTGATGAAGATGAAGTTTATATTGGTCAGAGAGTAAGCCATAAAAAGTTTGGTGATGGAATCGTGATTGACATTGAAGGCAGCGGTGCGAGAGCCAGAGTGCAGGTAAATTTTGACTATAACGGAACAAGATGGCTGATGCTGAATGTCGCCAATCTGGTTTTCTAGGAAATTACAATGCGAGTACCCGTTTTAAACGGATTATAGCACTCAACAGCTACTACAAACTAAGGAAAACAGTATGAGAAGACGTGATTTTATTAAGGGTGTTGGTGCCGGTTCAGTTGCTACTGCCAGTATGGTGGGTGGTATCAAAACTGCCTCAGCGGCGAAAACCATTAAATGGAAAATGGTGACTTCCTGGCCAAAAAACTTCCCCGGTCTTGGTACCGGCGCTAATTTTCTGGCTAAAACCATTAATGAAATGAGTGGCGGCCGTTTAAAAGTCAAAGTCTATGGTGCCAATGAAATTGTCCCTGCTCTGGAAGTGTTTGACGCGGTTTCAAGAGGTACAGCTCAAATGGGGCATAGTGGCGCCTATTACTGGAAAGGCAAACACCCGGCGACCCAATTTTTTACTTCAGTACCCTTTGGCCTGACTGCCCAGGAAATGAATGCCTGGCTATACCATGGCGGTGGCCTGGAACTGTGGGAAGAGTTGTATGACAAGTTCAACCTGATCCCGAATGCCGGAGGCAACACCGGTGTCCAGATGGGGGGCTGGTTTAATAAAGAAATCAATAGCGTGGCAGATCTCAAGGGACTGAAAATGCGCATTCCCGGTATGGGCGGAGAAGTGCTGAAACAAGCCGGTGGTACACCCGTGACTTTGCCCGGCGGTGAAATTTATACTTCTATGCAGTCAGGCGCTATTGATGCGACAGAATGGGTCGGCCCTTATAATGATATGGCATTTGGCCTGTATAAAGTGGCAAAATTTTATTACCACCCGGGTTGGCATGAGCCGGGTTCCACTATGGAAGCAATGATTAATAAGGACGCCTTCAAGCAATTGCCCAAAGATCTACAAGTCATTGTCCGGGCAGCCTGTCGTGTGGCTAACCAGGATATGCTGGCGGACTATACTGCTAAAAATAATCAGGCTCTGCAAACCCTGGTAGACAGGCATAAAGTGGATTTACGACAGTATCCGGATGATGTGATCAAGACACTGCATGCCCTGTCCACAGAGGTAGTGGCCAAAGTGGGTGAGCATGATGAACTGTCAAATAAAATCCATAAATCCTTTGTTGATTTCAAAAACAATGTCATCCAATGGAGCAGGGTTAGTGAACAGGGCTATATGAAGGCTCGGGCTTTAACCTGAGAGTTGATTCAAGGTACTAATTTGTAGGTAGGAGAAATGCAGGCAAGGGATTCACCGGTTCAATTTCCTTGTTCCAGTATCTCCTTTTGCAGATTGTTCAGTGTATCCAATACATTGTCGCGCACTTTAATCATCTCGGGTATCATTGCAACGGCTTGCGTTTGTTTGCCTGCAGAGCGCAATTGCAACATCTTTTTGCCCAGTTCGTGTGCCTTGCGATGCGGTTGTTCCAGTTCATGATAACAGCTTAAATGTCCGTACTTGTCTTTGCCTATGCCATAATACCATTCACCCAGACGGCATTGGTGGTGAGATAACAAATTAAATAATTCTCGTTCAGGATCATTCTCCTTTACGGACTGAATGATATTGTTGATGCCGGAAAAATGATCGCTATGAGCGATTAACAATGGAAAATCAGAAATATCCCAGGGTGTTTCCGCCCACAATAACCAGTTGGGATCGGGAGTCCAGGTTTTGGCCCAGGACAAAACATCCTTAGCTTTCAGCGCCCTTGAAATACCATAACCCTGAGCCACATCACAGCCCAGACGCAGTAACATGACACCATGTTCCTTGGACTCCACGCCTTCAGCAATAACCTGGCGTTTAAAAATTTTCGCCAGACTGATGATGCCTTCTACAATGGCGCGATCGCCTTCATCATTAAGCATGTCATAAACAAAGGATTTATCAATTTTAAGCTGGTCAGCGGGTAACTGTTTCAGATAGGAAAGCGAAGCATAGCCTGTGCCGAAATCATCCAGTGCAACACTAATATTACGCTGGTGGCAGGCGCGGATTATTTCACTGACCATATTGGTATCCTGCAGAGCTGCTGATTCCAGAACCTCCAGTTCAATGTGATCAGCCGGAATGTCGGGATAGGCGGCCAGAGATTGGTCCAGTTTGCTGATAAAATCCGGTTTCTGGAATTGTTTTGGCGCAATATTTATGGCTATGCGAAAGTCGAAACCGGCTTTTAGCCATTGATCCAGCTGTGCAAGCACCTTGTTAAGCACCCAGTCACCAATGCGCACAATAAGATCGCTGTCTTCACACAGAGAAATAAATTTATCGGGTGGGATGATCCCTTCCTGAGGATTATCCCAGCGGATTAAAGCCTCAAAACCATAAATCTGGCCGCTGCGCATATTAACTTTAGGTTGGTAGGCGAGAAAAAATTCCTCATTATGCAGAGCAAATTCAAGACGCTGGCGTTGCTTTTCCCTTCGAGTCGTTACCTGATCGGATTTAACATCAAAAAAATGATATTGATTGCGACCCTGTTGTTTGGCAATATACATGGCCTGATCGGCATGTCGTAATAAAGTGTCACTATCAGAATTATCAATTGGAAAAATGGTAACGCCAATGCTGGCACTGAGCACCACATTGGCATTATCCATGGGAATAGGCTGGGAAATAGTGCTCATAACACGATTTAATGCGGTAATAATTTCTTCATGTTCATTAAACGACAAAAGAGTCAGCACAAATTCATCACCACCCAGGCGGGCGACCATATCGTCATTTCTAATGGTGGTGAGCAGTCGCTGGGCAATAATTTTCAGAACCTTATCACCCTGTTGGTGACCATACACATCATTGATCGGTTTAAAATCATCCAGATCAATAAAAAACAGGGTCAGCATGGTATGGTTTGTACCGGCCTGATGAAGAGAATTTTCCAGCTTGTCCTTGAGCAGGATTCGGTTGGGCAATTTGGTCAGAGCATCATGGGTGGCCTGCCATGACAGAGCTTTGGTGAGTTTATGGGTTTCACTGGTATCATGGAAAACAATGATTGTGCCAATAATATTGCTATTGGAATCATGGATTGGTGCAATAGTATAAACAATGGGGATCTGTTCACCCCCCTGGCGTTGCAGTAAGACATTTTGCTTGCCTTTTATAATCCGTTGTTCATGAACTGCTTTGTCAACAGGATTGTCCAGCAAGACATTCTCTTCATTAAAGATTTTGAAAACGGTTTGGATCGATAATTTACTGTCCTCTTGTCGATTATAATTGGTTAATTTCTGAGCAGAATGATTCATATAATCTATGCTGCCGTCAGAATTAGTAGTGATCACCGCATCACCAATTGCGGCAAAGGTGGTTTGAATTTTGGTAATTTCAGATTTGATTTGTTTATTAGTCTGCTTAATTCTTTTTGATGTGCGTAAAACCTTGAGCAGGATAAAACTTAAATAAAGAAAAATCAGCAGAACAACAAGTGACATTAACCTCTGTTGAGCATTAAAACGGGCACTGGTAATGCGGCTGGTTTCTTCGGCATGTTGTTTGAGTGTTTGAATAATGCTTAGTACTTTGTTTTGCCGTTGTTGTTCCGTCATGTCGGATTGTTCGGCAGTATTGAGGCTCAGTTGTTTGAGTTCGCTAATTTGCTGATAGGTTTTTGCGTCAAGAAACTCCCTATCTTCACCAATCAGGGAGAAGACTGCTGCCGCGAAAATCATTGCAAATGCGATAATGGTCAAATGCCATTTAAAATTATTCACAACTCAATACCATGTTTTATAACTAAATACTTTTTAGATTCGCCCTGTGTTAACTCACAGGGGGTAATAGGGGTAAGCAAAAATATTCCTGTATTATACGCATAATCCCCTGTTTTTTATATGAGTCTATATAAGTAAGTCGTAAGTAGCAGGATAAATCAGGTAAATTTAATAAAAAAATGTTTGAATGTGGAAAAAAAGAAGATGTTTTTATTCAAAGGGAGTATAATCTTCGCTCCCATCCAATATGGCAGTTTCAAATTTTGCCATAGACATTAGCCCAGGTGGTGAAATTGGTAGACACGCTAGCTTCAGGTGCTAGTGATCGCAAGGTCGTGGAGGTTCAAGTCCTCTCCTGGGCACCATACACTGCACTACTTTCAAGCAATCCCGTTAAATAAAATCATAAAATTAACAGTATTTGGTGGTACTTTTGGTGGTACTCCGGTGTTTTGAAACTACTTCTTTATCAAAAAAATTCATTCTTATTTCCATTCACACGCGATAGAAATTAAACTACTTGTGCCAAATTCCTACATCCTCACTGTAATATTCTTCAGGGCATCCCCCAATATTAAGGTGATTTGGTTTGCGATATTATTTCATTCACAAAATCAATTATAAGAAGAAACTTATATCATACTTATCCTTTCCAGAGATTTCGGTGAGTCTATTCGAATTGCCGACAACATTAAAGTAATCATCTTATCCGGCAATAATGGCCAGGTTAAAATAGGTATTGAAGCGCCTAAAGACGTAACTGTTCACCGTTCAGAGGTATATGAAAAAATAGTGGATGATAAAGCGGATAAATAATACATGGAACATATGGTATCAGAAGAGAAACTTAAAGAAGTTAGAAATGAGGTTTTACGTAAGATTGGCAGAAATATGCTTAACTTCCAAAAACTTGAAGGTATGCTCAAGTTTTTAATTGCCAATGGGACTATCTCTGGATATGGAAGCGAATTAAAAGCAAATCAAGCTAAACGAATTAAAGTTATCAAGAAGCAAACCATGGGACAGTTAATTGGACAGTTTCTTGAAAATACTTACTCTGGAAATGATAAAAACATAGAAGTACCAACCAACCTGAAAGCTCCACACTTTTCTTTTAAATTTAATATTGAATGTGAAGAATCTTATTATGTAAATAAAAAACAGGCTCTGGCATCACTTGTTGAACAACGAAACGATTTAATCCATCATCTGTTACCGAGGTTTAATTCCAATTCATTTGAAAGCTGTAAGGAAACCGAGCAATATCTTGAGCGACAACATGAAATGCTCATCCCAGAAATTAATGAATTACAAGGCATAGGAGACAATCTTCTAGAAAATAGAAAAAAAATGGCAGAATTTATACTTTCTGATGAAGGAAAAAAATTCTTTGAATTATCTGAATTAAAAAATCGTCTCGTATCACTGCTTACAGAAATTGCAAACAAAGCTGCAAGAAAAGATGAGTGGACCTTGTTAAGTACCGTAGGACATCACGCTTCTGATGAAATAGCAGAATTAAAGAAGGTATTTGGTCATAAAACACTGGAAGCCATGATTTTGGCAACTGAGCTATTTGATATAAATAAAGAACCTACGAAAAAAGGTGGAGCTAGAGTGCTCTATCGGCTGAAAGCAGACTAGATTACAAAATTTAATCCCCAACAATCCTCGGCCAGCGATTATGAATCTGCCTGGTCAATGGGTCAGGCTCTACCGTCACCGCATAAATTCTCTTTTCATCATTGTAGTGTGCCACCAGTCCCTGAATAAACTGGCCTCCTTCTTAATCAAACCAGTGAGAGTCTTTATTGCGGTCCTTTTCCATGAAGGCATCGAAAGAGATTTTTATCAATAGGGGGTGAACATTTTCCCATTTGCCGGCAATACTTTAATCAAGTCTTGCCCAGCGCCAAGAAGCATATTACCTTTCTTATTTCCCAGGGTAATAATGAGGTATTGCCATCTTTCATGAGAAGAGGAAGTTTTGCCTGAGGATTTGGAAAATAAACCCTGACTGTTTCTTTTTTGATTATGTATCGAACCCCACCACGCATTGTCAGACCTAGAATTATGAATTTTTGTTTTCACTTTTTCTTACTGAAGCTAAGGCTGATGCGATAATCCCTGTAGGAACAGCAACTACGCCAAGCCCTAGCATTAAAATCACAAAAGTGAAAAGTCGTCCTCCATCGGTTATTGGATAAACATCACCATATCCAACAGTTGTTAAAGTAGCAACGGACCACCACAGGCAATCAAATATTGATTTAAAACTATCAGGTTGTGCAGCATGCTCAAAATGATAAATGCCTACCGCTGACAAATACAGCAGCATCAAAGTGACAATACTAAAAAGAACTAATTCTTCCTTTGCAATAAAAATGGCTTTTCCTATTCTTGATAAAGCCTCATGATATCGGGTGAGCTTCAATATCCTGAAAAGCCTGATTAACCTTAATATCCGCAACGTCTGTAAGCTCACACTTCCAAATAGATAAAAAGGTAATATTGCAAGTAAATCAATAATTCCAAAAAAGCTGAAAATGTAAGATAGCATTATAAATGCCCTGGATAATGTGAGTATCGATATTGATGAAGGGGACATGGT
>RCNG010000702.1_pt1 | contig 15824 bp, 5 predicted proteins | sample 2041371 | NCBI WGS metagenome assembly RCNG01 (sample SAMN09708227, study PRJNA481090) | Marine sediment metagenome, whole genome shotgun sequencing project. | biome: marine sediment; feature: ocean; material: sediment; isolation source: Sewage treatment plant 1 marine sediment (STP1) ... | reverse complement strand
ATTTTTGAAAGAATCTGTAATTAGAGCATAAGTGGGTATCGTCGTTCGTCAGTAATAATGATTCCAGGTATCCGACTTGCTGCCGCTGCGAGGCTTCGTTTTGATCCAGAAGTTCGATGGAGCTGAGCAGGTCCTCGTGCAGAGCCTGGAGGTATTGAACCTCGATAATTCTGTCCGTGCGATCCTGCCACCAAGCATCAATGGCGAACGCGAGCAGGATGCTCGCGACGATCGCCGTAGCTTCGACAAGTATTCGTTTCCAGGGAATCTCTTGAGATTCTTTCATGCAAAACTCCAAGTGACTGATGTCCGCTCTGGGTCACGGATAGAGCGTCGCTGTTCTTTCTATCCTTGCATCCAACCGGCCATTTTGAGTTTATAACGGACGATCGTGCTGAGTAGACACTGCATAGTAGTGGTCGCTTCCTGCAGTTCCAGTTCAAAACCACTGGCCGAGACTTCAGACATTCAGCAACAGGTACTCGCGCTCCCAGGGGCTGATCTCACGATGAAACAGCCGCATTTCCTCGCGCTTTACCTCGCCGTAGATCATGCAGAACTCCCGCCCCAGTATTTCATGCAGATCGTCGGCGGCCTCAAACAGGGTCAGGGCTTCGTCGATCGTCGTCGGAATAGCATAGGTATCGTCATCCACTTCGCCGGCAGCGGGCTCACCGGGTTCAATTTCCTTCATCATCCCCAGGTATCCACACGCCAGCCCTGCGGCGATGGCCAGGTACGGATTGGTGTCGACGCCAACCACGCGGTTTTCAAGGCGACGGTCTCTTGCCTCGGAATTTGGTACGCGCAGACCGGTGGCGCGGTTGTCATAGCCCCACGCGAAGTTGGTGGGTGCGCTGGACATCTCTCCCTCAAAGCGCCGGTAGCTGTTTACGTACGGCGCCAACAAGGGAAGGCCCTGCGGCAGGTAGTGCTGGCAGCCACCGATAAAATGCATAAAGCGGTCGCTCGCTTTGCCGTTTGAAGTGCTGAAAATATTCTCGCCGCTCTGTGTGTCCAGGACGCTTTGATGCACGTGCATTGCAGAACCGGGCTGGTCGCGCATGGGCTTGGCCATGAACGTCGCGAACATCTCGTGCATCAGCGCGGCTTCGCGGATGATACGCTTGAAGTAGAAGACCTGGTCTGCGAGCAACACCGGGTCGCCATGCGTCAGGTTGATCTCGATCTGACCTGCGCCGTCCTCCTGGATGACCGTATCGATCAACAGGCCTGCGTCCTGCGCGAAATAATAAATGGTATCGATCACCGGACCGTAATCGTCCACCGCTGACATGGAATAGGACTGCTTGCCGGCGCGCCGGCGCCCGGTGCGCCCGACCGGCGCCTGGATTGGTTCGTTGGGATCGAGGTTGGGCTTGATGAGATAGAACTCGAGCTCAGGTGCTATCACAGGCGTCCAGCCCTGTTTCGCGTACAGCTCGACCACGCGCTTCAGAACCTGGCGCGGAGCAATGCTGACCGGCACGCCGTCGCGCGTAAACAGATCGTGAATCACCTGCACCGTCGGTGTTTTGGCCCACGGTACGGCCTTGGCTGTCGACATGTCCGGCTTCAGTACCAGGTCGCCTTCCGCCCACTGGTTATCGATGTCCATTTCGACATCAGCACCGGTAATGGTTTGGTAGAAAATCGAAACGGGCAGGTAAGTCTCATACTGTGGGTTGAACTTGTGCGCGGGCATTGCTTTGCCCCGGGACATGCCCGCAAGGTCCGGCACGATGCACTCCACTTCGTCGACGGCGCGACCGTCGCGATAGACCTTGAAAGCCTCTGGCAGGTTTTCCAGCCAGTCCTGATCATGCTTGCTCATGGAGTTACCCCGTTTAAACTCGTGCACTGCGGCCGACATTCGTGCCGCCGGCAATAGTAACTGCTAATGCCGCCACCTTGTTAACCATGCTGCTGTTGGTGGCTATTTACGCCATCTCGCGGCAACAGGGCTGCGCTTGCAGCATTGCAAGCCGCTTCAACAGCGGGGCTATGCTAATCTCAGCGGGGTCATCCGGGCGTTGAAACACTAATATAATGAATAAACTTATCAAAGAGCTGCGTCGCAGAGAGGTGTTCCGGACCGGGGGCCTTTACGTTGGTGTCGCCTGGATTCTGATCGAAGGGGCAAGCATTGTCTTGCCAACGTTCGACGTGCCCGAGTGGGTATTCAAGGCGCTCCTCATCACCGCCTTTGTGGGCTTCCCCATCGCGCTGATTCTCGCCTGGTTCTACGATGTCACCGAGGGTGGTGTCGTACTCGACGACGAAGAGCACGAAGCGGCAGGTTCCCCGGTCAGTGGTCGCCTGATGGATTTCGGCGTGATCGGCGTGCTGGCCATCGCCCTTTCTTTCTCCGTCTACCTCAATATCAACAGCGGCCCGGCTGTGCCGGTCGTGCATGAACCCGTGTCCGTCCTGATTGCCAACTTCGATAATCAAACCGGCGACGCATTGTTCGACAACTCGCTCGAGCAGGCGCTGAACATAGGTCTTGAGGCTGCCACCTTTATTACAGTTTATCGACGGCCCGTCGCTGCAAGCTCATTGGAGCGGCTGAAGCCGGGCAGCATTCTCGATGAGGCTGGCGCGCGACTGGTCGCGATTCGTGAAGGTATTCAGCTGATTGTATCGGGGTCGGTGGTCCCCGACGGCAACGGTTACGAGTTGTCCGCGCGCATGGTCAACCCGGAGGACGGTGCAGTAATTGCGGAGTCCTCGGTAGGCGCAAAAGACAAGCTCCAGGTGCTCAGTGCCGTCAGCACCCTGGCGGAGGACATTCGCGAAGCACTTGGCGACGAATCGGTTGGTGATGACGATAGCACGCTTGGCGAGACGTTCACCGCTACTTCGCTGGAGTCCGTTAAGTACTACACCGAAGCGCAGAACCTGGCTGCAAGCCAACGCTATGACGAGTCGATACCGCTCTATGAGCAGGCTATCGCCGCGGATGGCAGTTTCGGTCGCGCTTACTCCGGCTGGGCGCTGGCGCTCTTCTACCTTGGCCGGGTCGACCAGGCCACGGCGCTGTGGGAGCGGGCGCTGACCGAAATGGACTCCATGACCGAACGCGAGCGCTATCGAACGCTGGGGCTGTATTACGTCGCGGTGGCCGGTGACTACAAAAAGGCCGTCGAGAGTTACCAGACGCTCGTTGACAAGTACCCGGCTGACAACACTGGCCATAACAACATGGCAATCTCGTATTACTTCATGCTCGACTTTCAGAAGGCGATGGAATCCGCCGCCAGGGGCCTTGCAATTTATCCGGGCAACATGACGGTGAAATCCAACTACGCAATTTTTGCGATGCTTGCCGGCGACTTTGAGGTCGCCCAGAAAAGCGCTGAGGAAATCGTGGCGGAAGATCCCGGCCTCTGGAAAGCCTGGTTACCCATCGCAATGGCACGGCTTGCCGGTGGCGATCTGGTGGGTGCGGAGCAGGCGTATGACAGTATGGCCAGGTCGAGCGAGCGCGGCGCGCCTTTCGCGAATCTCGGTCTTGCCGATCTTGCGATGTTCGATGGCGCCTATGCCAGGGCGGTCGAGTTGCTCGAGTCCGGCGTCAGCGGTGACGCGGTCGGCGGCAACCAGCGGTTGCTGGGGCGCAAGTACATTGCACTGGCAGAAGCCCGCAGCAGTCTCGGCGATCTTGACGGCGCGGGCGAGGCGCTGAGACGGGGCCTCGAGCTGCACCAGGGTAACGGGCAATTGGTACCCGCGGCACTCGTCAGTTTGGAAATACGGGATAAAGAGTACGCCGCGAACATCGCCGAGCAACTCAGCCAGGCGCTGCAGCCCGACGCGAGGTCGTTTGCCCGCGTCATCGAGGGCGCTATCGCGACCCAGGAGGGTCGCCATGCCGACGCCGTGGATGCATTGCGTTCCGGAATAGAGCTTAGTGACTCGTGGTTGCTGCGCTTTTATCTCGGCCGCGCGTACTACGCCGCCGGTCGCTACGTCGAAGCGCTTGATGAGTTCGAGCTTTGCCAGGAGCGTCGGGGCGAGACGACCGCGATGTTCCAGGAAGACGACGATCCGACCTGGCGCTACATGGCGCGGCTGAAGGTCTGGCAACAAAAAGCGCGAGAGAAGCTGGGCATGAGTGCCACGGCACAATAGGTCCCCATCGCGCCGTGAGCGATAGTCCAAAAAAACGGCTCCATGAGGAGCCGTTTTTATTGCTACGAGCGAGACTCGTTTATCTTAGCCTGACGCAATCCCAGGCGCCGTCAACGTATCCTCCCGGCGGCTCAATGGTTACTTTGTGCCAACCCCGTGCGTTGTCCGGAGTCTGCCAGCTGAACTGCCAGGTATCGCTACTGCCCGAATAGCGGAAATCGCTATTGCCGCTATCGGCGTCGACCAGGAAACTGGAGCCGTCAGTGGGCGCGGGCGTCAAGGTCAGGCATGAACTGTTGGTCGCTTTCTCCCAGGCTACGCCGACCATTATTGCCGAACTGTCGACGGCCTGACCCGTATCCCGGTCGAAGTACTGCCAATCCAGCGGTACTGTGCTCCCGGCACGGGGGTTCTTTTTGGGCGGCTGCAGGTAGATGTCATAGGGGAAGCCAACGGTTATCGTGAAACTGACTTCATTCGCGGGGTTGCCGGACGCATCGACGGCGTTGCAGGTGACCGTTGTATCGCCGAAGTTGAATTCGCTACCCGAGGCTGGTTCGCAGACGGCTTCCGTGTCGGGGTAGACGGCGTCGAACACGCTGACCTGGTCTGCATAGTCAACCACGGCGGGCGAGGTTGATGCGCCGACAAAAACCGGGTCGCTTGGCACGGCGATCACGGGCGCGGTCACATCGAGAACTTCGACTGTGAATGGCGGGTTGAGCAGGGTTGAGAGGCCATTCGCATCCGTAGCGGTGCAACTAACTTCGGTGAATCCAACAGGGAAATCATAGGCGAAGGTCGCTGTTATCGTATCTCCATTCATAGCAACGGTACCCTGCAACGGCAAGGGATTCCCATCGACCGAGCAGCTGATCGCGAGGTTCGGATCGGCATCAGTGGCGGTGACGGGCCACGTTACAAATATCGAATTCGCGGTAGCGCCTAATTGAAACGGATACGGAGCATCAGGATCGAAACCTGTTGGCGGAATAACCGGATCGAATTCGGGGGCCGTCGTATCTACGACAGTCACCGTCCGGATAACCTGGGCTGCCACGTTGAAACCGTCATTGGCGTTGTACGTCACAACGTAGGTGCCTACAGCATTCGTATCGACTGTATCGCCGCCGATTAACAAGGGCGCCAGGGGATTGCCGGCGTCAATTACCGTTGCGCCAAGCTCGGCGTAGGTATCGAGGTCGGCTTCCAACGTGATGTTTGCATCGCCGGCCAGGACAATGACCGGGGCCGTGTTATCGACCACGTTGATGGTGCGGGTTACCTGTACAGCCGCATTGCCGGAGGCGTCGGCTGCATCGTAGGTCACCACGTAGATGCCAACGGCACTGGCGTTCACGGCGTTGCCACCAATGCTCACCGTGATCGTCGAATCGGCGTTGTCGGCCACGGTGGCACCCTGTTCGGCATAGCCGCCGATGCCTGCTTCCAATGTCACCGTCGCCGCACCGACCAGCGTAATGACCGGGATCGTTGTGTCGACGACGTTGACGGTGCGAGTGACCTGGGCAGCCGAATTACCGGAGGCGTCCATTGCGTTATAGGTCACCATGTACGTCCCGACGGCGGTGTCATCGACGGCGTCACCGCCAGTCATCACAGAGACCGCAGGGTCGGCGTTGTCCGTTGCAGTAGCGCCCTGCTCGACGTACGTCTCGATGCCCGCTTCCAGGGTGACCGTCGCAGCGCCGTTCAATGTGATGACCGGGACTGTAGTGTCGACCACATTAACGGTACGGGTCACCTGTGCAGCCGCATTACCGTAAATGTCGGTGGCATCGTAGGTGACCACGTAAGTCCCGACGGTGGTGTCATCGACGGCGTCACCGCCAGTCAGCACGGAGACCGACGGATCGGCGTTGTCCGTTGCAGTAGCACCCTGTTCGACGTACGTCTCGATGCCCGCTTCCAGGGTGACCGTCGCAGCGCCATTCAGAGTGATGACCGGGACTGTCGTGTCGACTACATTAACGATGCGGGTCTGAGTATCGGCAGGATTGCCCGCAGAGTCGCTTACCTGGTAAATCACGAAGTACTCACCAATCACGTTCGAATCGACTGGCGGACCGCCGGGAGTGATGTCAACCGACGACGAAATGTCGCCATCAATATTGTCAATGGCAGTTGCGCCCAGCTCCACGTATGTCTCGACTCCGGCTTCGACGGTCGTCGGATTGTCGCCATTGACCGTCAGTACGGGAGGGACTGTATCCTGAAAGAGGATTCTCTCATTGTCGTCCCGGAGATTGTCCTCACAAAAATATCCGTCCGGCTGCGTATTGTCGACGCGGCAATTGGACGCTTGCGAGGACGCCGTAAACCCGCTGACACGTACATTCCTCAACTGCGCAGGAGTACCCACAACGCGAAGTGTGAAGAACACGGTTTCTCCTGGGGCCGCAATAGCGGTAACTTCGCCGTCGAAAGGCGATTCTATCTCCGCAATCTTGAGATCATTGTCAGGATTCGGGGCGATCGACTGCACCCTGGAATCAAGCTGCACACGGTCTTCGCAATCTATGCGTGTAGGCGTGGCGTTTGCCGTCCAGGCGATCAACTTGGTACCCAGCACGTTTTGTAAGGGTTGGCCGTTCTCCAGGATTGGGTTCCCTTCCGGATCGACGGCGTCAGGTGCGTTGATCTGAATATCAGCGTTTATCGCCGTTGTGACGTTGCCATTATTCGTTACCGGGTACGTATAGTCATCGTAGGTGACGGTGGCGGTGGGATCCGCTGCGATTGTAGCGTTGAGAAGATTCGCATTTAGCAGATTCGCGTTCAAAAGATTCGCGTTGAGCAAATCCGCGTTTAACAGGTTTGCGTTAAGCAAGTTGGCGTTCAGTAAATTCGCATTCAACAGATTGGCGTTCAGCAAATTCGCATTCAGCAGGTTTGCGTTAAGCAGGTTCGCATTCAGCAGGTTCGCGTTCAGCAATGCCGCGTTCAGCAGTGCGGCGTTTAGCAGGGCCGCATTAATGGTCTGTCCGTCATCGGCAACCGCAAAATTAATGACATCCGCTGATATGGGCACGTCATCAGGATCGCAAAGGCTGGGGTAGTCAATCGTGCAGTTCGGCTCCGCGGCGGCACCTTCCTGTGCCAACGCAACCAGGGTTGGATTTAACAGGTTGGCGTTCAGAAGATCGGCATTCAATAACGCCGCATTCAACAGCGCCGCGTTTACCTCACCTGCAACAAGGTCGCTGGCCTGCACGCCGACGTTCAACAACGCCGCGTTCAGCAGGGCCGCATTGAGTAATGCCGCCGCCTCGGGCGACAGTTGCTGCAGCTCCAGGTCGTGCAACTCATTTTCATCGACATCACAGGGTGTCCCGTCACTGGGACGGATACCATCCACGCAGTTTTCGGGATCCGAAAAACTCGGGGTATTGCCCAGCTCGATGGTCGATACCAGGTTCCCGGCCAGTACGGCCTCAACCTTGACAGAGGTAATCGCAATCGGATCCACGAACACCGTGCGCGCCTCTGTCGAACGTGCTCTGACCGTAAATGTCTCGCTGCTGACCTGCGATTGCTGCCGGAATGAAGCGTTACTGGCGGGCACGATACGCAGCGTGTATTCGAGATCCTCGCCGGTTGCATTTGTCAGCGATACGGGAAACGCGCGTTTCAAACCGGATAACGGCTTCCTGGGTGTTGGCGCAAACAGGCGTTCCTGATCCTTGATCAGCGAACCATAGATATTGGCATCACGCGTCCTTTCCGTTTCCGGTGTACACGCAACGATGTTGTCGTCGCCCTCCAGACCCTCGGCGGTCTTCAACGTATCTCGCGGCGGCCCTGTCCTTGGAGGCGACTGGCTGTCAGCCAGCATTTTGCTTGCTGTCTCCTGGCTCTCAAGGCTGCCGACGCCGGCATCAGCTTCAAATCCATACGTCGATGGATCCGTCAAGCCGGTTACCTCTCCGACCACGTCCCGGTTGTCCGCCCAGGCGGCAAAGAAATCCTCACGGCGCTGCCCTACCGGGCCTTCAGAGGCATTGCTCTCCCATTTTCCATTGGCGGTCTTCCTGAATCCGCGCGCAGCCACCGCAATGTAGTCGCCGAGAAAAGATGCAGTACCTTTACCAAACAATTTCTTGTTAGCCAGGGACGCTTCGGTATCGAAGTAGAAAAGGTTGCCACCTCTTTCCGCCAGCTGTGCGCTGTACTGGGAAACCTGCACGGGCGGCGGAATATCCAGCACGCCATTGTTCAGAGTTACGCTGGTCGTGAAGACATCCACGGCGCGCTGCACGAAAAGCGCATCTCCAACATCGTAATCGGTCACGAATGGCCATACCGTGCCTGCACCACCGAAGATTTCTCGCCGCGTGTCGTACCAGGCTACCTGTATCTTGCCGTTGGCGCCGAAGGCGGTCGGCATGAATTGAAAACTCCCGGCAGGCGGCGGATTGTTCGGATCATCCAGCGTAATCGGTTGTTCGGGAAGCTGCGGCAGCCAGCCCTGACCGGCGTTGACCGAGTAATTCATCATGATTCGCGGTCTGCCGAGGATATTGCAGCTGCCGTCCTGGTTTCTCTGGCGCTCAGAGTAGAAAACAAACAAATTGTCGCCATCGGTCGCGCTCCACGGAAAATCGTTCGTGCGGAAAGCGACGAAGGGCCCGTCCGGCGCAGCACCCCCAAGGTCAAAGGTCTCCCCTGCGAGAGTGGGCTGATCAAAAGTACAGATGTCGGCCAGTACCTTGCCCTTGGTTGCTTTCTTGCCACCGTTGCTGATCACGGAGTACATGATTGAGTCGAGATCGTTGTTGTCGCCTTTGCGCCGCCAAACCGCCAGGACCTTGTTACCACCGATCTCGGTCAGGGAGACACCCGACACCTCGTTCTGGTCCTCGGACAGCTTCAGTGCCCGGTTTCTAAAAGTCCGACCCCAGTCGTCAGACGTCTTTACCAGTACCTTAACGCTTTGGGAACCTGTGAATACGGCAAAGCCGACGTATAACTTCCCGGTCGGAAAACTACGGGTAATGAAACCGTTATCCCCCAGCTCCGGGTTCTCCATTTCGGTAACCAGTTCAATGGTGCTTTGCGGGCCCGTGGGATCCAGTACGCCGAGAATATCCGGCTTGTCCAGGAAACGGCCTGAAGTGCCAGTATCAGCAAACCAGGTCACGTACCCCGGCTCATAATGATCCGCATCCTCTTTGTTGACTTCGAGCCAGTGCTGTATGGCAAGCACGCCGACGTTGCTGTCGCGGTAGCCAGCTATGAAGTTGAAAATCGCCATTCCCGGAATAGCGACGAGCCGAGGGTCTGCCGCGAACTCAGCCGGGATGTTCTCCGCATCAAGGTCACCCGGGAATCCAGGGGCCAAGCGGCTGCGCCATGTATTGCCGGCGTCGCAGCTTTGAGAAACGCCTTGCCAGGAATCACCAATCGGTGCGTCGAGTGGGAAATCGACACCACGATAGTCGTTGTACGCGCAGATGATGCAGGCGGAGTCACCCGGACGTATCGCGCAGGCCGGCTCGTTCTGTTGCCGATAGCCGATATCCGGGATATCGGCAGGATCCGGCGTCATGCCGATCAGGTTGACGTTACTCGTGGGGTCACCCTGTGCCAAAGCGGCTCCGGATACGATCAGCAAGCCAAGCAGCATCATCGCCAGGACATCGACACGACGTGCCTTCACCGTTCCAAACTTTATCGTTCTCATAGAAGCCACTTCGCTTTTTTCGTTGGTTTCCGGCCATCCGCATCAAGACACGTAATGGTCGCCAATTATTATTTTCTGACGCGGCGCGATTGTTGAATGCCAACTCGCCATACAACGCGAGATACGTTGCAACGAGAAGAGAGGACCAGGGTATCGTTGTCGGTATAAACAACGGCGGACACTTAAGTTCACGCCTTCTGGCCTAACTGAATCCTCTAAACCACACGCTTATAGTTTTTTATTTTTTATCTGGTCGCCACTTGGCGATACCGTGCGCGCCGCTTAGGGCGTTGCGAAAGTATACACCGACGACCGAGCTTTTCTTGTATTCACAGACCCACTTTCTACCATATTATGTCACAACCGCCCGGTGCTCATTGCGCTCAGAGCTTCCTGGACGACGTTTACGGTAATCTGAACGTCGCATGAGCCATAAGAAACAAGGCATTGCACGAATGGATCGGCGATATTCGCGGCGGTGGCCAACTCGCCTATTTCGCGACCAAGGCGATCGACAAGGTGAAACGTCACCGACTGACCGAGCGATTGGGGATGCTGAGCCTGCTAACCAGCGTCGTCGTCGTCGTGATCTTCGTGACGGTCGGGTCCTCGTTGCCGGATGGCTGGCCAAATCCACTCCTGGCGGCCATGGGCACCATGCTGCTCATTTGCGCTATCCGCCAGGGGTTTGGTTACGCGACCGCCGAGAAAGATCTCATCAAGCAATACGAGTTCATGCGGCTGCTGTTCCAGAATGCGCGGCGCCGGCTCGACAACACCGACGATCCGCAGGAACGGCGACAGATTCTGCAGGCACTGGGCGGTGCGGCACTGGACGAACACGCCGAATAGATACTCATGCATCGCGACAGGGCGATAGACCAGGGCGAGATCTGGCGAATGGGCGGCTAGGTTCCAGGGGAGCCCTGGCGGCGCCGTCGACCACCCCCCATATGGGCAAATCATCACGGGCCTTATCGCCCGCAGGCACCTGTCCGGCCCGGCCCCTGACAATCCGTGGCTTTTTCGCAACAAATCATCGGGAGCGTTCAATTGATTGACGTAGACGTATACTTATTTGTTGTGGTTTTGCATCATGTAGAGCTACGGCGGTCACATTGTTGACCCGTTGGTCCTGCTCAAAGCAGACAACACGCCCGACAATAATTACTAGATCAAGGGGTAGGAAATGAGAGGCGACGAAGACCGCGCACTCCTGGCGCGGATACTCAGTCCATTTACGATCGTTCTAGCAAGCTTCTGTCTGTTCGCAGCACCTGGCGCGTTTGCCCAGGACGATGCCATGGACGACGAAGCAGAAGCGGAAGACGACGAGGCGGTTGAAGAAGTGATCGTCACGGGCTCGCGTATCAAGCGTGATACGTACTCCAGCATCGCGCCGCTGCAAATTATTACTGGGCAGGTTTCACGTGAAGTCGGGCTGATGGATGTCGGCCAGATCCTGCAGGAATCCACGGCCGCCGCGGGCGAACAGATTGACCTGACCTTTAACGGCTTCGTACTCGACAACGGCCCCGGCCAGACCAACATCAATCTTCGCGGCCTCGGCAGCGCGCGCACGCTGGTGCTGATCAACGGACGCCGTGTTGCTCCGGCAGGCGTTGAAGGCGCACCGACATCGCCCGACCTCGGCCTGGTGCCCACATCGCTGGTTCAACAGTACGATCTCCTGCTTGACGGCGCATCATCGATCTACGGTTCGGACGCCGTCGCCGGTGTCGCAAACATCATCATGCGCAAAGACTTCGACGGCCTCGAACTGGAAGCTTTCCAGTCCGTGCCGAGTCGCGCCGGTGGTGAACAAAGCACGCTATCGTTGACCTGGGGCAAGAACTACGACCGCGGGTTCATCGGTGCAGGTGCTGAGTACACCAAGAGTGAGAGAGCCACGTTTGACCAGCGTCCCTGGACTGCCGGATGTGATCGCAATGCAGAGATCGATGAGAACGGCCAGACCCGAAGCCAGGAAGTCTTCTGGCCCACAGCCAGGCAGATGCCCTGGGACGACTGCAAATACACCGGCCTTAACAGCTTCCTCGCTTTCCGTGCCCCAGGATTCTCGGAGGATTTGCTCTACACCCCCGGTACGACCAACACGGGCATCCCCAACTGGTCGGACTGGGCGGAATTCGCCGTTATCGACCTGAACAATGACGGCGTTGCAGACGTCAACTTCCGCGATTACACAACGGCCGAGAACGAGGGGTTCCGCGATCTCTTTGCCGAGCGCGAGACCACCTCTGCGATGGTATTCGGCGAGTATACGTTTGACGGCGAGGCCAACATTACGCCGTACTTCGAAGTGCAGTATGGGCGCCGCGAGTCCAACAGCATCAACGGCGCGGCTCCGTTGTTCCCGTCAATTCCGGCGAACAACCCCTACAACATTTGTAATCCGAACGGCGTTCGCGGTGTTGACTGCGCGCTCGCTCAAAACGAGCTTTTCGCCAACCCGGGTTTTGAGGAAGAGTTCGGCAATGCTTTCAATGCTGGTTTCGGTGCGACCTACACCGAGATCTGTGAGCTTTTCGGCATAACGCCTTGTAATCCGATTACGGTTTTCGGACCCAATGCGCCCGTTGGCCCGGTTGACCTGTTGCAGCACGTTGTTTACGTTCGCGGCGACCGGAACAATACGGACGTCGACATAGACCAGGTACGCGCCGTGCTCGGCGTGCGTGGCGACTTGCCAGGGATGTCATTCGGTTCCTTTGATGACTGGTCATTTGATTTGTCCGGTATCTATTCCTCATCCAGCGGCACTTCGATCCGCAACGGTATTCGCGAGGACAGGCTGGATCATGCGCTAGGCTACAATTCGATAGGCTTCGCTACACCTTGCCAGAACGACACGGGCAGTCCGTTGCCGTTTGGCGCCGAGGCTGGCTGCGTGCCGGTTGACATGTTCGCCCCGTCCTTGCTGGATCCGGTTTTCAACGCTGATTTTGCAACGCAGGCTGAACGGGATTACTTGTTCGATACTCGGGACTTTGAAACCAAGTACAAGCAGACGGTGCTGTCGGCATACGTCACCGGTGACTTGTTCGAGCTGCCGGGCGGCACTGCAGCCGGCGGTTTCGGTGCCGAGTACCGCAAGGACGATCTCGAGTCATTGCCGAATGACGTGGCCTTCGAAGGCCTGTTTTTCGGATTCTCGCGGGACGAAGGTGCGATCGGCGACAAGGACACAATGGAGTACTTCGCCGAAATCGAACTGCCGTTGTTGGCTAGTATTCCGGCAATCGAGGAGCTGACCCTGAACCTGTCGACGCGTTACACCGACGACGAGATCTACGGTGGCGCCTGGACGGGATCGTACAAGCTGGGATGGCGTCCGATTGACTCGTTGTTGATTCGTGGCACGTTCGGTACCTCGTTCCGCGCACCCAACCTTCGTGAGCTGTTCCTTGCCAACCAGACCGGCTTTAACAACAACTTCTTTGATCCGTGCTACGTGCCACTCTCGGCCATCGATGAGACAACAGACCTTTACGACCCTGCTCTGGATCAGAGAGACTCTGTGCTGCTCGCGAACTGCCTGGCCAACGGTGCCGACCCGACGCTCGCAAACCTGGGTGGCATTACGCAGTACCCGACGGAGATCCGGTCGGGCGGCTCCCTCGACTTGTTTGCTGAGGAGTCGGAGTCCTGGACCGCAGGTCTCGTCTATGAATTCCCGTTCAGCGCATTCGACTTGACCATAGGTGGCTCGTATTACGAGATCGAGATTACCGATAGCATTATCGAGCCGAGCGAGAACTTCATTGTCGCTGATTGCTATGGTTCATTGACAGGGAACAGCGCATTCTGCGACCGCATCACACGCGACTTAACGGACCCTACGGATCCCCGAATCACGTTGATTGATACTGGCTTCATTAACAGGGACAGCGAGAACGCGCGTGGAGTCGACCTTAACCTGCTATTTGCAGACACCATAACGATCGCGGAGCGTCCGATCGACGTTACCCTGGACATGCGTGCCAATCGCCAGCTCGAGAACTCAACGCTGTTTGTCAATACAGAGGGCGTAAGGGACTTCAATGAGTTTTCGGGCTCGTTCGGGTATCCGCCCTGGAAGGGTCGCGCCATTGTTCGTTTTGACTATGACGACTGGCGCGTGAGCTGGGAGACGAACTACCTCGGTTCGATGGATCAGCGGCCTGAGTTCGTCGATGACTTCGACAACGCGCTTACAGGCCAGTCCGATACCTGCGCCGGACCGCCGAACGATGTTCTTTGTCGGGACATCGGCTACGCCGAAAACTACATACGTCACGCCGTCTCACTCTATTACCTGGGCGACGTCTGGATCATCGGCGGCGGTATTCGCAACCTGTTTGAAGAAGAACCGCCGTTCGTTGATACGAGTGAGGTTTTCGCGTTCAACAATACACCGGTGGGCGTTGGCTACGATCTGCAGGGACGCACGTTCTTCTTCAACGCGTCCTACAATTTCGGTTCAGAAGAGTAAAAATCGACCAATCTGAACTGCTAGCAAGTGCTGATAAGGCCCTGCGGAGTTTGCTCCGCAGGGCCTTTTTTATAGCCTGACAACGGCTGTCGCCGATCCACCAATTGCTATTCCACCCACCCTCGGCGGGCCCTTCTGGTAGATTAGTGCGACTGCGTGGTCCCCGACCCGAATCCAGAAGACTCTCTAAAAGGAGCGATTCCATTGAACGCAAACGCTAATTCCCTGTTTCGATTCATTTGCTCGGCCGCCGTGAGCGTCATTCTGCTCGGCCAGGCGACTATTGCTCTGGCCCAGGCGCCCATCATTCAGCCAGGCGCACCGGGTGAGCCGGTGCGCGAGCTCAGCGCCGAAGATGCGATCAAGATAGCCGATACCAGCTATTCGCCGGCCGATGCAATGTTCATGCGCGACATGATCCCGCATCACCACCAGGCGTTGCAGATGGCCGAGCTGGTGGCGACACGCACCAACCGACAGGAACTCATCGATGTGGCTGGCCGTATCAATGCGTCGCAGGGCGACGAGATCGAGTTCATGCAGAGCTGGCTGCGGGATCGCGGCGAGGTTGTTCCAGATCCGACCGCGCATGAGGCCATGCACACGCATCACACCATGGCCGGCATGGCGACACCGGAGCAGATGGCCGAACTCGCCGTATCGGAAGGCATCGCGTTCGATCGCATGTTCCTGACACTCATGATCCGGCATCACGACGGTGCGGTGAAGATGGTGGAAGAGCTGCTCGAGCAACCGGGCTCGGCGTATGACTCAGTGCTGTTTGAATTCACGAACGATGTTACCAACGACCAGACAACTGAAATAGAGCGGATGAACACGCTGCTGGTGAGTCTCTCTTCCGACCCGCGTGCCGGGCTCAAGGCGGGCCTCGATGACGCTGGTGAGGCAATTTTAAACCTGGAGCTGATTGCATCGCTGCCCAAGCCTGACGGTTTTGTCGACCCGAATAACCCGGCCGAGCTGCCGTCAAGCCGCCTGCGGGTGGAAGAAGAGGATGCAGCCGCAGAGGAGGGTGAGGAAGGTGCAGAGGCGGAGGACGCTGAAGAAAAAGGCGACGAGCGTTCGCCGCTGCTCAGTTTTTCCAACACCGACATGGCGTTCGCCGGTGACGTGATGGTCGCCGGCAGCTACCACGGCTTCAACGCCTACCGCCTGGGCGAGGGCGGTCTGCCGCAGTTGTTGAGCTCGGTCGTTTGTCCGGGTGGGCAGGGCGACGTCTCTATTGTTGGCGATCTGCTGATCATGTCGGTCGAACAGACGCGCGGGCGTCTCGACTGCGGACTCGAAGGTGTTAATGAAGACGTTAGCACCGATCGATTCCGCGGACTTCGTATCTTCGACATCAGCGACCCGACGCGGCCGAAGCAGGTCGGCGCGGTACAGACCTGTCGGGGTTCGCACACGCACTCCGTTGTTTCAGGTCCGGGTAAGGACGGCAAGATCATTGTCTACAACTCCGGCACCTCGTCA
>RCNG010000700.1_pt1 | contig 15831 bp, 13 predicted proteins | sample 2041371 | NCBI WGS metagenome assembly RCNG01 (sample SAMN09708227, study PRJNA481090) | Marine sediment metagenome, whole genome shotgun sequencing project. | biome: marine sediment; feature: ocean; material: sediment; isolation source: Sewage treatment plant 1 marine sediment (STP1) ... | reverse complement strand
ACCTTGTTAAGGCCGGACTCAATTCTAACTGGGTAAGCACCTTGCTGGAAGACAGTGAGGGTAACATCTGGGTGGGTACTTTCGAAGGAGGGGTGGTTAGGATCAGTCCTGACAATCGTTTTGAGCTGTATACGAATCAGAATGGATTGCCAGGATTAAAAATCAGGTCAATGATGCAGGACCGGGAGGGGAACGTACTATTCGGAACCAATGAGAATGGTGTTTGCGTCTATAAAGGAGATAATTTTATCAGCTACTTCAAGGAGGACGGTCTTATTAGTTCCCAGGTTCAGCCTGTAGATCACACTGTCATGTTCATTGAGTTCGTTCTTGATTGTCTTGGGACTTGCCCTCCTGTAGTTGTAATAGGTGCGTTCGCTGAGTGCTTGGTTAACGTTCCTGTAGATTTTATTGATCTCTATCCGGAATGAATCCTCAAAATGCGCCAGTGAGTTGAGGGACATCATGGAATAATTATTCTTGAACAGGGATTCATCAGTACGATCCATTCCAAATCCTGTTAGTTCGATCAGGATTGTCTGTTCCTGGAAGAGATCCCTTCTGTGTGGGTAGGTAAAGTCTTTCTTGTTTTTCCTGTCGGATTCTATTTCATTATAGGATCGGCCACTATAGAGCGTAAAGATCAGGTACTGGTCATCTGCAGAGACCTGCATGTAACCGGAATCTGCCACAGTAACCTTGATATTACCCTTACGTTCCGTGTGATCGTAAATCCTTATTCCATATAAAATATTGGTATTGGGATCCCTTGTGTCGATTCTCATGCTGTATCCATCGATACCATTGTAGAATATTCCTTCCACGATCTGGAAGGATGGTCGTTTTCGCTGTATGTCATACAACAAAGACCTCATTTTTAGATTGGTAACCGGTAGCATGTAGTTGGAAAAAAGGAATGCCCCGATACTCAGGAATACTGCTACAATAATGAGGGGAAGCATGATCCTGACAAGCGAGACCCCTGAGGATTTCATGGCCGTCAGTTCATAGAATTCACCAAGGTCGCATATTTACCGCCTGCTCGTGTTGCTTGTGGTCGTTGTGGTCGGTTTCATTGCGGTCAGAAGCCTTGCCATACCGGCGAGCTGGGATAATGAAAAATTCTACCGTGTGGATTCTCTTGAAGAACTGAAGTTGCAGCCTATGCGGCTGGGCGGCAACGAAGCATGCGCCGGCTCCGGGTGCCATGACGAACAGAAGGTGCTAAAACATAAAGAGCGGTTTAACACCCTAGCGAAGGGTAGCCACAGCGGGCTTGCATGTGAAAACTGCCATGGGCCGTTGTCAGATCATATCAGCGACGGCAAACACGCTGCCAAAGCCCGGATAAACCGCGAGAACACACTCTGCCTCGGCTGCCATGGACCACTCATTTCCAGGCCGAAGGACTTTCCGCAGTTCGATGCCGAGAAGACGGGACACTGGTACTTCGATGTGGAAATAACAAAACCCTGTAGTGATTGCCATGACCCGCATGAGCCGCGCCACATGGCCGAGAAACGAGCGAGTTCGATGAAGCATACGAAACCGCTGCCACAAAACAACCAGACGCAGTGAGTGAGGTGAAACCATGTCGACCCTGACCTCAAATGCAAGACGGCTTTTCCTGCAGAAGCTCCTGGCAGGAAGTGCGGCTGCCGGTTTGCTTATGGTTTACCGGCATCCGGTCGTGGCGGCCCTGAGCAGCGCGGATGACGCAGACGAAACGACGCCGGCGGAACACGATTATGCCTTTGTGGTCGATGTCAGCCGCTGTATCGGCTGCGGGCAATGTGTCCGCGCCTGCAGTGTCGAAAATGACGTACCCGAGGGGCAATACCGGACGTGGATAGAACGTTATGTCGTGACACCCGATGGCGTCCATGTGGATTCGCCGCAGGGCGGTATGAACGGCTTCGGTGAGGTCGATGAAGCGATCGCCGAGAAGGCGATCAACTCATTTTTCGTTCCGAAATTATGTAACCACTGTGCGGAAGCCCCTTGCATCCAGGTGTGCCCGGTGGGTGCGACCTACCGTTCCGAGGAGGGTTTTGTCCTGGTTGACCCCGAACACTGCATCGGCTGCAGCTATTGTGTACAGGCCTGTCCCTACGGCGTCAGGTTCATCAATAGCGATAAACACATCGCCGATAAATGCACCTGGTGCTACCACCGGGTGTCACAGGGCAAGCTTCCCGCCTGTGTCACGGTCTGCCCGACCCAGGCCAGGATGTTCGGGGATCTGAACGACCCTGACAGCCAGGTGGCCAAGGTGCGCCAGGCAGATGAATGGAATGTTCTCAAGCCGGAGGCCCACACGAAATCCATGTGCCTGTACATCGGCCTGCCCAGAGCGGTGGTGTGAGATGCTGCCGAACGAATCCCTGCTCAATTTCTTTTTCCCCAACGAGGCGGAGGTCCATTGGTCTTTGATGATCGTGATCTACCCTTATATCACGGGACTGGTGGCAGGCGCGTTTGTGGTTTCCTCGCTCTTCCACGTGTTCCAGATCAAGGCATTTGAGAACATCGCCCGCTTCGCGCTGGTTGCGGCATTCTGCTTTGGTCTTTTCGCCGCGGTGCCGCTATTGTTCCACCTCGGGCAGCCGTTGCGGGCCTTCAATATCTTTTTCACGCCCCATACCACCTCGGCCATGAGCGTATTCGGCTTCGTATACAGCAGCTACATGATTCTGCTGACGATTGAGCTGTGGCTGGTCTACCGCGAGTACTTTATCCAGAAAGCGCAAGAGACACCGGGAATCGCCGGTCTGTTCTGGAAGAGCCTGACGCTGGGTGTGATGGAATATACGCCCGAGTCAGCCAGGGTCGACCACAAACTCACCACCTTTCTCGCCTCGATCGGGATACCCTGGGCGTGTTTTCTGCATGGATACGTGGGATTCATTTTCGGATCAGTCAAGGCGAATGCCTGGTGGGCTACGCCACTGCAGCCGATCATCTTCCTGTTGTCAGCCATCGTCAGCGGCATCGCCATGCTGATGCTGATGTACAGCTTTATCCGCTGGCGGACACGGCAAGCCTATGACTTTCCGATGATCCATAAGCTGATGGTGTTTCTATGGGGGTTTTTCATTATCGATTTCTTCCTGGAAGGTCTCGAGATCATCTATGTCGCCTACGAGCATGGTCATCACTGGTCGGTCATCGGGCCACTGCTGTCGGGGCCTCTCTACAATACCTTCGTTATCTGGCAGGTCATCGTCCTGTCCGTAGTACCGTTCCTGATGCTGGCTTATATCACCATATTCAACCCCTGGGGCAAGAGACTGCTCTATCTGGCCAACCTGGCCAGTCTCCTGCTTGTACTGCAAGTGCTGCTCATGCGTTTTAATGTCGTCGTGGGGGGGCAGCTGATATCCAAATCTGACCGCGGCTTCACGGAATTCCATTTCGAGTTCCTGGCACGCGAGGGTGTGATCCCGGCCGTCATCATATTGAGCGCGCCTTTTGTGGTGTTTTACATTATCACCCGATTCATCCCGGTACTCGGCGATGAGCCCGAGACGTGATAGCGAATAAGGATTACAGACAATGCCAACGGGAAAACGACGTGTTTGAGGAATGCCGATGAGATCGCACAAGCTCTGGCCGCTGGCCATGATATTCATGCTGCTCTACCTGCCGGACGTCTGCGCCCAGACTAGCCATCGCATGCTGGGCGATGCTTGTGCCGGCTGTCATGGCACCCGTGGGCACAGTGCCAGCCCCATGCCCATCATAGCGGGTCTCCCCGAGGAGTATCTCAAGCAGACCCTGCGCGACTATAAAAGCGGGAAACGGCCGTCGACGGTCATGGGTCGAGTGGCACGCGGTTACGACGATACCGAGATCGACGCGCTGGCAGCCTTCTTTGCCTCGCAGGTATGGATCTCGCCCCAGCAGGAACTGGATCCGAAACTGGTGAAGAACGGACGGCGAATCCATCGCGACGGCTGCGGCACCTGTCACAAGGACGGCGGCCGCTTTCAGGATGACACGGTACCCCGGCTGGCGGGTCAATGGCGCGACTATCTGGAGATCCTGCTCGAGGAATACTGGCTAAGGGAGCGCCGGATGCCGCATTTGTTCATGGTTATTGCCGTCAGCGAGTTGGAAGAGGATGATCTCAAGGCACTCGCGAGTTATTATGCCAGTCAACACTGAGGAGATGCCGTCATGAACACACTGTCCCGCAGGAACTTCCTTGCCGCTCTGGGCGCCACTGCAGCGACAGGACTGCTGGGCTTCCCCGTGGTCTGCCGGGGCGCCTATAAGGCGCGCGTGGTGGTGGTCGGAGGCGGCTATGGGGGTGCCACGGCTGCGAAATATCTGCGCCTGGCAGACCCGCGTATCGAAGTCATCCTGATCGAAAAAGACGAGAAGTTCATATCCTGTCCGCTCAGTAACGAGGTGCTCTCGGGAGAGCGCAGCCTCGCCAGCCTGACTTTCGGTTATGAACCGCTGGCCTCCTTTTATGGGGTGAACGTGGTGCACGACGAAGTGACCCGGATTGACGCCGACAGGCGTGTCGTGTCTACCCGCAGCGGGCAGGACTTCGGATTTGATCGTCTCATCGTTGCCCCGGGTGTCAGTTTGAAATGGAATGCCATCGAGGGTTACGATAAGGCCGCGGCACAACTGCTGCCCCATGCATGGGATGCCGGGGAACAAACCCTGCTGTTGCGCAGGCAACTCGAGGCTATGCCTGACGGCGGGAAGATCTACATCACGGTGCCGCCCAATCCCTACAAGTGCCCTCCAGGCCCATACGAGCGGGCGGCCCAGATCGCTCACTACTTGCAGCACCACGGCAAGGGGCGGTCCAAGATTATTATCCTGGATGCAAAGGACCGCTACACCAAGCAAGCTTTGTTCGAGCAGGGCTGGGAACGTCATTACCCGGGCATGATCAGCTGGGTACCCGGGTCGGCGGACGGACGGGTTTTACGTGTGGACGCTAAAAAGCGCAGCTTGCACACCGAATTCGAGTTACACAAAGGTGACGTCATAAACGTGATCCCGCCGCAGAAGGCCGGCCACATTGCCGAGCAGGCAGGCCTGACGGACGGCCAGGGCTGGTGTCCCGTCAACCAGCAGACCTTCGAATCCAGGAACCGCGAGAATGTGCATGTGATCGGTGACGCCTGTATTGCAGGAACGATGCCCAAGTCCGGGTACTCCGCCAATAGCCAGGCCAAGGTATGTGCAGCCGCGATCAGCGCGTTGATCGATGGCGCTGAACCCCCGCTGCCTTCCTATATCAACACCTGCTACAGCATCATTGCACCCGAATATGGCATCTCAGTAGCTTCTGTTTATCGTCTTGAAAAAGGCAAGATCATCTCCGTAGAAGGCGCCGGAGGAACGTCGCCGTTGAACGCGTCCGCGTGGGAGCGTAAAATGGAGGCTATCTATGCGAGGAGCTGGTTTGACAACATTACCGCCGACATTTTCGGCTAATCACGTGGCTGTATGGGAAATTATTGGTAAACGTAACACCATCGTACTCGTGGCAAGCAAACACCGCCGGTATTTACATAGAACGAAAGGAAGACCTTATGAATGAATATAAAAGTATCCTGGTATGTGTACAAGCAAGCTCAGGGAACGATGAAATGCTCGATCAGGCCATTCAGCTCGCTAAAAAGCATAAGGCCACAGTCAAGCTATTACATGTGATAAGCGACTATCCGGAGGATACCTCGGAGTGGTGGAACGTACGCAATCCGGGCAAGCTGAAGAAGCAGATAATCGAGCGAAGACAGGCAATTCTCGATGAAGTGATTGCACGTGCCGAGGAGCAGGGTATGCAAGGGGTGGCATCGGAGCTCTGCTGGGGTAAAACATTCCAGGAGATCACCCGTGAGGTCATGAAAAACAAACACGACCTCGTCAAAATTATCGCACAATACAACAACAAAATAAGCAGGATGTTACTGGAATGCCCCTCGAGGGACCTGCTGCAGCATTGCCCATGCACACTCTGGATCTCCAGAGGAAAGACTGGCGGGCGTCCCAAGCGCGTGCTTGCAACGCTCGGTGGCACGCGCAACGAAGTTGCCTGTGATGCCCTGGACATCAAGGTTCTGCGTACGGCCGCCACCATCGCCGAGGCCTATGGCAGCGACTTGCACGCTCTGCATGCCATGCCCCTGTACGGGGACAAAGGTCAGAAGGGGAATAAACTGCGTCCCGGCCTGGAAAAGTATATCGACTCATTGAAAGGCAGGTTCAAACAGAAATGCGGAGTTGTACTGAAAGAGTTTCAGTTGGAACTGGACGATGACCGGATTCACATGGAAACGGGACCGCTCGCGACTGCGATCGCGAATCTGGTCAGTGATAAACACATAGACCTGGTCATCATGGGCGCGCGTCCCCATAAGGACCTGCATGCCATCTTGCTGGGTACCCGGACCATGCGAGTATTCGATTACCTGAAGTGTGACGTGGTGGGTGTAAAACCCGACGACTTCGTCTCGCTGCTGGAAACCGAGGGCGAGGTGTCAGGGGACAATCAGGCCCGCTAACCCGCATTTCTCACCAGAACGGCTTCATCGCCTGCCAGACCCATGACCGGGTAAAGCCAAGGGACGCAGATGACTGCTGTCATCATATTCCCGATTGCAACGCAAGAAAAACGGCGCTCAGATTCAATACCAGTCAGTTAAGCGTTAACCCGCCTACTGAATGAAGGATTTGGCTTTTATGGGCAACCGGCTTGATTGGCCTTTTCCTTTTTGAACACCGGAATAATTCGTAATTTCAGCTTCATCTGGCAGTCTGATGGAGGCACCATCAATCGCACAAAGACGAAACTCTTTCCAAGTCTTGAAATAATACATGTTTTTGTGAACAGTAAACACCATCAATGAGCTGTCGATTGAGCTCAATGAATGCACGGGTTTTCTGGCCTGGAAAAAAGCCGATTTTGTGCTGAGAAGTCTCGTTTTTGTCATTGATGACGCTGAAAAACGGATTGAGCCCAACCTGGCTTGAGTGCTTTCTCAAGTTTAATAAATAGAGAATATGCGGGGGTATGACATACCCTTCCACTTCACCTACACTGCGATCATGCCTGCTGCGTTAAACAGTCGATATCACATACGCCTTCTATTGCTGATCCTTTTCAGCAACTCTGCGTATGGCCTCGAAGAAAAAAACAACACCGGCTGGATGCTGAGCCTCGATAACGACATTCTGGCTGAAGCTGACCGTGACTATACCGGCGGTATTGCGCTTACGCTGTCCGGCAGTCGCGCGACATCAATCGTCAGGGAGTAATTGTTATGAGGCAGAATCGCTCCGTTGAAGAAAATGATAAAACATACTTTAAGAAGTAAAAGAATCTATTCTGCAAATGGATATTGGTATTTTGATACTCGCGAAGGAAAACAATTTGGACCATATATAAACAGATCTGATGCTGAGATAGAGCTTGCAATTTTTTTTGCTCAGATCGTTAGGAATTTAGAGCCGGAAGAATCAAAAAGCATGAATACATCGTATGGTAATCAAGATGGCATAGAGCAAATGGTTGAGGAGTTATTCGGTTATTTTAATTATCGGAAGAAACATGGATCTACTTCAGCAATTGCATGGGCCAACATCAGATTGCGTGAACTCGAGGAAGATTGCACAGATTCTGTAAATAACAACACTCGTATAGAAGCAATAAAATACGTCATGAATCGGGAGTGACCGTTCCTGGCCGCATCTTCTCCTTCGGGGTAATGAGTTGACAGGGCATTGTCGACCCTTATCGGACTCTCATACCAAGTCGATATTCTTTGCAGTCTAAGAATTACCAAATAAATAGCGCTAGTTCAGGCTAATACACTGACAGGGCGCTCTCGACCCTAAGTAGCCCCAAATTGACACAAATGCACCATTAGAACCATACTTATCATCAGATGATAACTAAGAATAGCAAAGGGTATCACGATCAGATCATTGAATATGACCATGTGCATAAAAATGAAGACGATCAAGGCACAGATTATGCTTTTATCAATGCAGAAGTGCTAATGACCGATTTTCTCAACGGGGTTAAGGAAATCATGGATGAAATAGAAGGAACTAGTTCGTAGAGAGCGTCAAGCGGCAAAGATAGATAACATAAGATAGTGAAGACCAGGAGGTTAAGATAATGAGAACTAAAGTAATCAAAATTGGCATTATGCCAGCAGATGCATTCATGGAAAGAATGATTAATATTGCTGCAGGTCGAGTCGTGCCCAAACGTGGCGAACCTAAGATTTGGTTCCATTCTCTAAAGTCCGCAACCGAGGTGTTGAGTGACAGTAATCGTGAATTGCTGAAAATGATTGTGGAAGAGAAACCACGCTCATATAAAGAACTCGCACTCATATCAGGTCGCAAAGAATCGAACCTTAGCCGCACACTCAAGGCACTTGAGAAATACGGTATCATCGACATCAAACAAAAAGCTAGAGTTAAGCGACCTATTGCGAAAGCTTACGACTTCGATATCCAGACTCGTATTGCCTGCTGCTAGTCAATTATTGGATTTCCCTTTTAGCAAAACAATAATTGACTAGCGACTTGGAATCACCTGTAAGAACAAGTATCCAGATATAACCCCTTACAGCATTATCAGATAATCCTTGCAGGCAGAAAATATTTATCGATACATTTGATCAAATGTTTGCAATATAGGTGAATATTATGGGTAGCTCAGGTTCAATAGAAATAAAAATTTATGAAAAAATTGTTGAGCATGCTAAAGGCTATAGAACACGCATACAACTAAATGCAGTTATTGATGCTCTTGACCACGCTTCATTGTCTACAGATGTTGCTAGAGACTCAAACGAATTGCAGTCTGAAGTAGACAAGCTTCGTGAAGTACTTAAATCCTTGTCAGAATACGCCTAAATAGACTCAACAATAATGCTTAAGCGACTTGTAAATATTGGTTATCAGATAACCGATAGCGGGATTTATTAATAGGGCAACAATAGTTACGATTGCCTGCCTTTGGCCGAACTCGCTAGTTAAACTAAGAATATTAAAGTTCGACTTCAAAGGAAACAGGAGATATAAAAATCATCAAAATAGTGTCAGGTCATAGTGTCAGGTAATAGAGACTGTAAAGCCAATATGTCTTGGTAATGACACTACTACAGATCAAGGCTATGCTATTTTTAGAGCTTATTTTTATTGCTGCTTTATATCACTATTCTTTATTCTGATTAAAGGCGGCCAGCTGCTCTTCTGTTGCTTCTTTTTGATACTTCGATTTCCATTCAGCATATGGCATGCCATAAACAATTTCGCGCGCCTGCTCATAATCAACGTCCAGGCCACGTTCTTCTGCTGCCGCACTGTACCATTTTGACAGACAGTTACGACAAAAACCCGATAAGTTCATCAGGTCAATATTTTGCACATCAGTACGTTCACCAAAGTGCTTTATTAACTGACGAAAAACGGCGGCTTCGAGTTCGGTTTGAGTGTTTTTATCCATTATATTCCATAAGTCATGTTGGGGTATTCTGCTACTTATATTAGCACCTGTATAACAGGATCACAGCTTAAAACACTGCTGTCTCGTTAACTGCCAGAGACGTAGATCAACCTGTTTAGATAATTTCTTTTTGTTAGCGGGATAGCAGTAAATTTTCATATTAACAAGACTGCCCCTCTACTATTTATTAACTCAATACAATACGGGTAAAAAATGTGGCGATTCAATTACCACTGTTTATTGACCACAAACGGGACAGGCCGGATCACGTTTCAGGCGAATATATTGCCATTTCATATTTAATGCATCAAGCATTAACACCCGCCCTGTCAATGAAGTTCCAGCATCGGTCAATAACTTAACGGCTTCATTAGCCTGCATACAGCCAAGCATGCCGACCACTGGACCCATAACACCATTTTCACTACAACTTTGCCCGACTTCACCCATGCTCCCATATAAACATTGATAACAGGGGCTTTCCTGCAGACGTGAATCAAATACGGTTAATTGCCCTTCCCATCGGATTGCTGATGCGGATACTAACGGGGTACGAGTTAAAAAACATTGTTGGTTTATCTCTAATCTTGATGCCAGATTATCTGTTGCATCGACTACTACATCCGCTTGCTGAATAGGGTGTTTTAATTTTTTACCATTCATTCTTTCTGCTATAACACTGATTTTTATCTCCGGATTAATTGACTGCATTGCTGCGGCAGCGGAGTCCACTTTAAGTTGACCAATATTGTTACTACTATGAATAACTTGTCGCTGCAAATTGGCCAGTTCAACGCTATCATCATCGGCAATAACGATTTCGCCAACACCACATGCCGCAAGATACAACGCCACTGGAGAACCTAAGCCACCCATACCAATGATAAATACACTCGAGTCAAGTAAACGTTGCTGACCATCAACGTCTATCTGTGGCAACATAATTTGTCGACTGTATCGTAATAATTGCTCGTCTATCATCGTATTATAGACCTCCATCAATAGATCAAAAGAAGTAGCGCCTAAAATTATAGTGATCAGGTAATATTGCCACAGTTTAGTATTGCAGTCAGTATGCAACCATGTTACATGGACCAGTACAATCCGTGTCAACAGGTCGAGAATCAGAGATTGTTAAAACGGCACTATTTTAACGGTAAAAATTCACCGTCGTTTATTTTCATTTACTCACCAAAGTTTACATTTCCTATTTCTGTCTCAAACTCATGTAACTGTTCTGATATGGCTTCTTCGTCATCAACTAGCACAGGTTCAGTCAGTAACCATACATAAAAACTGGCGCCTGAACCCGGTTCTGATTCCACCGTAATACTACCGCCATAACGCCGTATCAAACCGTAACTTAACGAAAGACCCAAACCGGTACCTTCACCCTGTTGTTTGGTAGTATAAAAGGGGTTAAATATACGGCTAACCTGCTCCTTAGTCATACCCGATCCATTATCTTTTACCAGTATCACCACGCCTTTAGTATCCCAGTCGCGTGTTGCTACACATATTTCACCATTTTCTGCGTCTAAAGCATGCACTGCATTTGTCACCAGGTTTACCAGCACTTGCTCCAGCTCTTGCTCATTGATTCGTACTACTAGTTTCGATTTTAAATCTAGCTCGAGCTCAAAAACATTTGTTCCTCTCATATGTTGCAACAACTTAAGTGTATTGTTTACAACAGTATTAACATTTACTGCTTGCAGATAACCAGCGTATTCACCTGGGCGAGCATATTGCAGTAAGTTATTAATAATCTCCTGGATGCGATACACCTGCTGCACAATCAGTTCCACTTCTTCGCTCACTGGCTCTATATGTAAAGCCAGGGCCTCGGAGATAATATCCAGATTTCCCAAAATGACCTGAATTGGATTATTTATTTCATGCGCTACGCCGGCTGTAAGCTCACCCAATGCAGCCATTTTTTCTGCAAGCACCAGTTGTTTTCGGGTCTTTCGTAATACATCAATCGTTTTATGAAGATCAGTATTTTTGAATTCGAGTTCAGCTGTTCGTTGTCTTACTTTTATTTCAAGTTGTGCAGCCCACTCCTGTATTTGCTGACTACGATCCTGAAGCAGGTCTAACATGATATCTAGTTCTCGTGATAACTCACCAATTTCATCTTTTGATTCCTGCTTGCCTATACGATGCTGTTGTCCATCAGGTGTTGCTTTAACTACCGAGCTCATTATTTCAATTGGCTTGAATATTGATTTAGCGCCTCGTATTGATAACCAGGCAGATAAAACCATTAACACGATGAACAGTAAGACTAATACCCCAAGTGCTTTCCAGAAGGCCAAACGAAACGGCGCTTCCAGATAGCCTGCATAGAGCATACCAACACGCAAACCATTAACATCAACAATGGGTTCATACGATGAAATGTACCAGTCATTAACAACAAACGCTCTGTCAATCCAAATTTCACCCTGTTCAAGCACATATTTTCTTACTTCGTTTGAGACACGTGTGCCTAACGCTCTTTCGTCCGTGCTTAATGCCACATTGGTAGAAATACGAACGTCATCTAAAAACACCGTCACCGCTCCTATGCTTCCCTCAGGCAGACTGCCTGGACCGTAGACCAAATCGCGTACAGCGTCGACAAAGCCAAAATTAGAGTTAAGTAAAACGCCACCATCGAGTAATGCAACAACTTTTCCTCGTGCATTTTTTGCTGGATATACTGCACGTATTACCATGCCACGATCTTCAATCAGTCTATTAGTTGGTTTAGCACGCGGGGTATCGATCAAAGGCAATATTGTTTTAGCTGCCAAATCCTCATTTTCTGCCAGCATGCGCTGGTGATCAAATATCTCAACACCCACGCTGGGGATTCCCCGAGCCGCTGCAAGTAATAATTTTGAATGACGGTCATAAGCGTCTGCTGAACCTTCAATTAATATATTTCCCTCAGGATCTAAAATATGAAGATAATCAAAACTCGATGTGTTTTTTAATATCGTTAATTGCTGATTGATTGATTCTGTATCTTTGGCTTCAAGAGCAATGTAAAAAGAATGCGATTCGGCCAACGATGCCAGTTTACTTAAGTGATCTTCACGTATTCGTTTGAACACATCATGCGCTACTGATAAATCAGTATTAACTTTTATATACAGTTGATCGTAAGAAAAATCTTTGCCCCAATAAATAGCGAGTGCTAGTGCAATGGGCATAACTAACAAGATGGGAAACAATACAAGAGCAAGCAACTTATAGCGTACTGTGCCGCGAACCGTTTCAACAAATCGCCTTAATGAAAGCATTATTAATTAGACTACTTTAACTGTTCTGCCATGTCTTTGTTTTTCGGTCAAGCGTTTTGCGTGAAATACCCAATATTCTTGCCGCTGATGATTTATTTCCATTACTATCCCCCAGCACTTTCAGGATATGTTTTTTTACAATTTCGTCAAGTTGTAAACAAGCATCATTTTCTTCTACGTCCATAGCCGTAAGAGATTTAGCGCCAGACACACATTCGCTAGGACGCATGTTTAATAATAGGCTTCTTTCAATTACATTTTTTAATTCTCGAACATTCCCTGGCCAGTCATAACTTTTAAGCAACGATAATTCATGGTCATCAATATCTACAAATGACACGCCCATTTCACCCGCTAAAACCGTAGAGAAATATTTCACCAGTGCCGGCAAATCATCAAGTCGTTCTTTCAATGATGGCATTCTTATACTTAACACATCTAGACGGTAAAATAGATCTTCTCTGAAATTGCCTTTTTTAACTTCTTCTGCCAGATCCCGGTTAGTGGCCGCAACGACACGAACATCAATTGGAACTTCTTTATTGCTGCCGACAGGCCGAATACTATGCTGCTCCATAACACGCAGTAAGTTAGTTTGCATAACCATCGGCATTTCACCAATTTCATCTAGAAAAACAGTACCGCCATTGGCATACATAAATAAACCTTCTCGTGACTGATGCGCGCCGGTAAATGCGCCACGAGCGTGCCCAAACAGCTCACTTTCAAGTAATTCCGCTGACATAGCGCCGCAGTTTATTGGCACAAAACTGCCCGAACGTTTGCTCCAGTTATGCATGGCACGCCCAGCAAGTTCCTTACCCGTACCCGTTTCGCCCGTAATTAACACAGTTGATGACATAGGTGCAACACGTTTGATAACCTGACAGACGCTTTTGATTAAATCACAATCGCCGACCATACCAGCGCTGTCATAGTAGTTTTTAACTTCTCGTCGTAAAACGAAATTCTCACGTTGGATTTTTTGCTTTTCCATGCATCTTTCTATCGAAGCATGCATTTGATCCATTCGAAATGGCTTCATAATAAAGTCAGCTGCACCGGCACGCAATGCTGATATCGCCGTTTCAATATCAGCGTAAGCAGTAATAAATATTACCGCAGTGATGCTGCCTTGCTCTCGCAACTCGGTAACCCATTCAACACCCGAACAACCAGGTAAGCGAATATCGGCGATGATTAAATCAAAGTGACAGCGTTTCCTTAGCTCGTCAGCTATTTCTACATTTTCAGCTACTTCAATTAAACCAAACTTGCGAGCCAGACCTTTTTGCAAGAAGCTGCGTATACCCGCTTCATCATCGACAATCAGTACAGAGTTCATTGATTTTTTATTCGTTGCGCTACCGTCAACTGCAGCAGAGCTCGACATGTACGTTGAATCGTCATTTACCGGTTGTTCACTTGAATTCATCTTCGCATCCCATTTTTACACTACAACATAGATAATAACCCAACTGTGCCATATTCAGTAAACGCTAATATTGAGACAATTTGTCCCAGGTAATGAATTTATGTGTAGCCAAAATTACCCAAAATTACAGTTTCTACAACAAATGGAATGCATATCAGTTCTTTTTACACACATCAACTATCAATAACAACTCTTACTTACTGAAATGGAATAAAAGCTTAGGCATTATTCAAGACACACCGTAAATAAGACCTATATAGATGTTGAAACTGCAGATATTGCATGGAGCAATATATATGCCCCTGCGGTTAAGAACCTTGAATTACGGGTACGCCTATCCTTATGCCCTGTTAGTAACCATAGACATAACAAGCAATTTTCTAACCAGGCTTTTACTAAATATTCAATTGGCATAGCAATTGCTTTAATAAACGTTGTTGAGATATTATTCTGAGTCTTAGCAGGAATCAGGGCGCGACTAAATAACTAGGAGGCCTCTGATCAAATATGGGTGAAATAGATTGAGATTAAAAATTTTCAAAAGTAAGGCGGTAAATGCTTGTAATAGCAGGGCTATTGCAAGTGCTTGCCAACGCAGCTATTGGAGATTTTGGACTCAAGCTGTTCATCCTCGACTTAATCAGAGGTTCCTGGTGTTTGTTAATACATTTTCATAGGCAGGAACATATAAATGAATGCAATAAAACCAGCAATTCTTATTATTCTACTAGTCGCTTCCTGGTCAAACCTTCGACCCAGCTTCGCTGAAGTTAACACTGCAGACCACGCTAACCGCGTTATTCGTTTAGCTACCACCACTAGCACGGATAACTCCGGACTACTTGCTTATTTGTTACCTGAATTTGAAAATAATACCGGCTATCGAGTGCATATTATAGCTGTCGGCACAGGCAAGGCTCTACGCATGGGCAGTGATGGTGACGCCGACGTTTTATTAGTACATGCCCCTGCAGCAGAAATAGAATTTGTAAAATCTGGATACGGAGATAAACGCGCTTCGGTTATGTACAACGATTTCGTATTGGTTGGCCCAGCCGCTAATCCAGCAAATATTAAAACAAATAGTGACATCATTGAAGCGCTGCAACAAATAGCAGACAATAATTCGACATTCATTTCACGGGGCGATAATTCAGGTACACATAAAAAAGAACGTAGTTTATGGCAGTCAAAAAATATTTATACAAATAGTAAGTGGTATCGTGAAGTTGGCCAGGGCATGGGGAGAGTTTTACAAATGGCTGCAGAACTAGAAGCTTATACCTTAACTGATCGAGGTACATGGCTGGCATACCAGGATAAGTCGTCATTAATAATTCTAAATGAAGGTGACCCTAAACTCTATAATCCTTACCACATTATCGCAGTGAATCCGCAACGTTTTCCCAGCTTAAATCATCAGGGCGCCAACGCGTTAATATCGTGGATAACTTCAACTGCGGGTCAGTCATTAATTGCTGAGTTTACGCTAAACAATACTCAATTATTCAAACCCTCCGCCAATATCAAACAATTAGCAAAACAAACAACCGAGCAGAGTATCTTGCACTTGAGCTTGGTTTAAAATTAGCAGAAAAACTTTTAGTACA
>RCNG010000699.1_pt1 | contig 15853 bp, 7 predicted proteins | sample 2041371 | NCBI WGS metagenome assembly RCNG01 (sample SAMN09708227, study PRJNA481090) | Marine sediment metagenome, whole genome shotgun sequencing project. | biome: marine sediment; feature: ocean; material: sediment; isolation source: Sewage treatment plant 1 marine sediment (STP1) ... | reverse complement strand
AAGGTCTCTCGAAGAGCAGCGATGAAGAGCCCCAGGGCCGACTCCACCACCACCGGCCAACCACGGAGCGAGTCTTGCCGCCCCGAGGTGTGGCCGAGAAGCCGCCACCCGAGCACCGCCGCCGCCAGAGCGGGCAGCAGGTCGAAGCCATGTGTCACCAGAACCAGCGGGATCACTGTCTGTGACCCGTCAACCACAAGCACGCAGATCTGAAGCAGGAGGACGAGCAAGAGCCGCAACGAAAAAGCGTCTTTCAGTTCGCGTCGATCCTGCAGCTCGATTCGAGACATGAGGACCACCAAGAGCATCGACACGGAGAGAACCAGCGCCGCCGGTCCACAGAAGAAGAGACATACGATGATGGAGACGGTGGTCCAGAAGTCGGCAAGATGATGCACGGACGCCGGCACCAAGCGTCGGAAGTCAGCCTTCTCGAGGGCATATCGCCGTTGGATCCATCCACGGGAAGAGGACCTCGCGAGGAGGATCATGGCAGCCAACGCGGCACCAGCCGCCGTCAGCGACGCCGGGACCGCCACCGTCCAGTCACCGATGCCCGCCAGCGCGAGAAACTGGAGCTGAAAAAAAACGGCGATTAAGAGGCCGCCGATGGTCACGTCGGCGCCCGCACGTCTGGTCAGACCGACATCAGCGGCGAGTAATCCGAGGATGACCAGAATCAGTGGTTCCACGGTGAGATTCCAGTTGGCGATTCCCATGAGGAGCCACCACAGACCAAGCCCGCAGTGGAGGAGGGCCAGGATGAAGGCGGTCGGACGTAGGAGTGCCGCGATGGGTCCGGTTCGACACGCCAGAGACACCGCCGCCCAGAGCGAGAGTGCCGCCAGGAGCTGAGTCATGAGCACCAGCGCCGGAGTCACGGCATCGACGATCTCGAAGACCATGAGATGCAACCCGGTTGTCGCCAGCAATCCACCCACCGCAGACAGCCAGCCGCAGCGCAGGAGGACGCCTGATGTGAAGAGCAGACTGCCTGCCAGCAGCAGCTCGAAAGTCCCGAGATCGGTCCTCAGAAGATCGACGACCACGCTGTGGCCCGCGATCAGAACGGCGACCACGGCGGCCGGCCACTGGAGAAGCCGGCGCGCCTCTCCTTGATCGACTCCGATGAGTCTCGCCAGAGGATCTTCGACCCACCGCAGAATCACGGCCGCAACCAGGGCCAGGGCGCCGAGAACGCAGAGATTCTCTCCGTCGAGGAGCTTCTCGGCGCCGAGCAGGTGCTGAGCCACCGCCAACACCAACATCGCCAGGGCGCCATAGACACCGATGACAAGTTTTCGGCCGCGTGAGATGAACAGTGCCACGAGGCCGACGAATGAAAGCACAGCCAGGAAGAGCGATGGATCCGCTGGATCGAGGATCGCCAGAATGCACAGCCACCAGAGAGAGGCGACGGTCAAGCCCGCGTGGACAGACCGAAGCGTTGCAGATGCGCCTCTTCGACGCAGGAGACCCGACCACCCGACGAGGATGAGGAGGAAACCCAGATCAGCGATACTGAGGGCGAGCGGGCTCCCTTGCGAGAGATCGAGCGCAAGCAGCAAACGGGCCCAGAGCTGCTTCGCGAGACCGGGAACCAACGCGGGGAAGAGGTGATACGCCGCGAAGACCGAGCCGACCGCTGCCAAGTGGGTCGAGAGACCGGGCGAACGAAGACTCCAGCGACCGAAGAAGATTGCGGCGACGAGTGAGACCAGGGCCGAGCACACGAGACTCGGATCTCGGAGCGAAAGAGGGAGAGCGACGACCATGGCTGCGATGCCGATGGTCATGAGCGCCACCGACCGCCTGGGCCATCGTTCCGGTTTCGCACCGCGGGACCTCACGAGCGCCCGGTAGTACTCCTCGCCGGTATCGGCGAGAACCATGCCGATGACCGCCAAGGGCAATGCAATCAACTGGGATCGTGGATCAAAGAGAACCAGGGCGCCGAAATAGAGGACGCCGAGGACCGCAAAGGGCATCCACTGAACCGGCCGATCGACGCCGTCTCGCCGATCACGGTGGAAGAAGAACCGGTTGATGTGACGGCTGCCGATCTGCAGAAGAACGCCGAGCAGAACGGCCGCTGCGATGGTGATCGCCGTTCCTTGATCGGGATTCCGACCGACGAGGATGGGCAGAAACGCCTGTACCAGCATGAAGACCGTCAGGATCGCCGGGTAGATCCAGCCCCGATATTCAAACATCAGACGGAGCGGTCGTCGGGCCGTGACGAGCAGGGCCGATGTCCCGAGAATGAAGGACAGCCAGCCGAAGGGTCTTGCGAGGAGATCGAGATAGACCGCGCCCCATGAAAGAACGGGGACCAACGCGGTGAAGAGCAGCATCAAGGCGGAGCCGGCCAGCGGCAGATGAAGCCGCCGGTGGGTGAGCTCACCCGTGAAGTAGAGACCGAGGCCGCCAAACACCAACACCAGGTACTGGCCGGCCACCGGCATGAGCTCCCACTGGGATTCCGCCAGGCGGTAAAGGGAGACCGCCGATACCAACGCACCGGCGAGCAACAGCCACCGAATACCGCGCAGCGATCGCAGGCCTCCCTCATCCCCGGTGTCGCTTTCCTGGTCTTTCCAGGGAGATGGAATGGTGATCGTGGCTTTTTCGGTGGGAGGTTGGTGGGCGTCCATGGTGGATCTCCTTTCAACGGGCTGACGATCTCCATTACAAGCACCATGCCAACTCTCGAGATTGTCCCAAGATATTGAAAAATCAATATTTAGAAGGTATCCAGCCGATTTCGCACATCAAAGTGCAGCATTTGAGCTGCATTTTTGAACGCACCAACTGCAGTATTGATGCTGCACCCGTTACAATGGATGGGATGGGCCAGACCCTCCTTCTCTACGCGCATCTGCTGGTCTTTCTGATCGGCACGCTGCTCTACGGCTTTCTCGTCCGGGAGCTTCTGCGCAACCCGACCGTTCTGCCGGGGCCGCCCATTCGTCTGCTCGTCGGTTGCCTGACCCTCTGGTACGGAGGCTGCCTCGTCGACGAGCTCGCAACCATCCTGAGACCCGCCACAGGGGGACCGGCTCCCCTGGGGGCCGTCTTCGACATCGTTCGCGCCATGGCCTGGTTGGCCAGCTTCCCACTGCTCGCCAACACTGTCTGGGCTCTTCTGCCAAAGGGCGGCGCCGGTGGCCCGGAGAAGGGCTTGGGGTTGCTGAAACCGACCCGACCCACCTGGCTCTGGCTGGCGCCCGGCTATCTGGCCCTGTCGCTCTTCCTCCCGACGGCGTGGCGCATCTGGCTCGAGAGGTCACCGTGGCTGGAGGCGTCAGCGCGCGAGGTCTTCTCCCTGGTGATGCTCCACGCCGCCCTGTCGGTCGCGGTAACGGGATGGCTGCTCGTGCGGGTACTCAGGAGCACCGACGACGCCCGCCTGAGTCAGTTCCTGCGCTGGCTCCTGCCGGCCCTCCTGATGATGCTGGGCCTGCTTTCCCTCGGGCCCATCCTCGGAATGAGTCCCGAGACCTCGGGGACATCGTTGAGCGTCTGGCGGCTCTCCTCCGAAGCCTCCGGTCTGGTCCTCGGTCTCACCTTTCTCTACTTTGTCCAACGCTACAACCTGCTGCGTCTATCGCTGTCGCACAGGAGTCTTCGACACTTCACGGCGGCGATGGCGTTGGTGCTGCTGGTGATGCTTTACGGAACCGTCGAAGGCATTCACACGACTCAGACCTTCCGTCGACTGGTCGCGTTCGGCCTCGTCGGCGCGGTGGTCGCGGCCATGCTCTACACACCACTGAGACGGGCCGCCGTCACACACTCGCGAAAGCTCCGGCGTCTTCTCGGTGACAGCCCGACTCCGCGAGAGCTCGACACGTTCTCCAGCCGGCTCCAATCGCTCGAACTGCCGGAGGACGAGTTGCTCGATCTCGTCGCCGATCAGATCGGCCGCTGGCTGGTCACTCGGGCTCGATTTCTTGGCCCACCTGCGGATGGTGATCGCGAGTGGGCGGTGCTGTGGAAGCACTTCCAACACCTGAGCGCCGACGCTTTCAACCGGCTCGAACCACCATCGAACCGCCTCGCCGACGTCCTCGGCCGGACCCATCTCCACGCCGTGTTTCCGCTGAGGATCGGAGGACACGTGGAATGGCTCCTGGGTCTCGAGGTCAGCGCCACCGGCGGCGGCTACCAGGATGGTGAGATGGAGTCGGTCCGGCTTGTCCTGCGTCAACTCGGGGGCATCCTCCATCTTCGGCGGCTCGTGGAGGCCCGCGTCGCCGAGGAGCGCCTGATGGCCGAAAAGGAGCATCTGAGCATGCTCGGCATGGTCTCCGCCTCTCTCATCCACGAAGTCAAGAACCCGCTGTCGTCCATCAAGGTACTCGCCGAAACCGTCGGCGAAGAACTCGAAGCCGCGAACCCCGGAAGCGACCAGGCCGTGGATCTCGGTCTCATCGTCTCCCAGATCGATCGCCTCAACTCGGTCGCCCACGAGATCCTCGGCTTTGCCCGAGCTCCACATCGAACGACTTCCGACGCAGGATTCGATCTCGGTCAACTGCTCTCCGACACTCTCGCGGTGTGTCGCTATCACGCAAGGACCCGCGCCGTGGAGATCGACAGGACCGGTATCGGGCCGGTGGGTCGAGTCACGGGCACCGCCGCCGGATGGCAGACCATCGCGCTGAACCTGATCAACAATGCGGTCGAGCACGCCCCCGCCGGTTCATCGGTGAAGGTGAGGCTCCGAGCAGAGGGCGAATCGGTGAACTTCGAAACCGAGAACAAAGGCCCGGCCATGCCTCCCGAAATCGAGGGCCGCCTCTTCGAGGATTTCGTCAGCGAGGGAGGCACCGGGCTCGGACTCGGTCTGGTCGCACGGCGAGTGGGCGAGATCGGCGGGGAGATCACCGTCGACAACACCGAGGACCGAATCGTGTTCAGGGTTCGCTGCCCCGCCGTCACACCCAAGGCCATACAAGCGAGGGGAGAGGAAGAGCCATGAGTTCAGGAGATTCAGCGCCCCGCCGGCCTCAGATCCTCGTCTGCGACGACGAACAGGTGGCGCGCAGGGCCACCGTCCGAGCGTTGGGCAAGGCCACCTATGACTTTGTCGAGTGTGAAGACGGTCTCGCGGCCCTCGACGTCCTGAGCCCGCGCGATCACGAGATCGATCTTGTGCTCCTCGATCTGCACATGCCGGGGATGAATGGAATGGGCTTTCTATCACGGCTCGACGAGCTTCCGGCGCCGCCCCCCATCGTGGTCGTCACCGCCGACACCTCCATGAGGACGGCCATCGATGCCGTCCGAGCCGGAGCTTCCGACTATCTGTGCAAACCCTATGCGGTGGACGAACTGAGGATCGTGGTCGAGAAATCGCTCGAGACCGCCCGGCTGCGATCCGAGAATCGGCGTCTGGCGGCCGAGGTGCAGCGACTCGGCGGCTCGGCCGACTTGCTCGGCGAATCGGCCGCCATGCAGGCCGTAGCGGATGCCATCCAGAAGGTCGCGCCGACCACCGCGAGTGTCCTCATCCTCGGCGAGTCGGGCACGGGCAAAGAGCTGGTGGCGCGCGAGATTCACCGCCAAAGCCAACGGGCGTTGGGACCCTTCGTAACCGTCAACTGCGCCGCAATCCCCGACACCCTGGTCGAGAGCGAGCTCTTCGGCCATCGCCGCGGCGCCTTCACCGGCGCCGATCGGGATCGCCGGGGCCGGTTCCAGGAAGCCCATGGCGGCACCCTCTTCCTCGACGAGATCGGCGACATGGCCCTGCCCGCACAGGCCAAGCTTCTTCGTGCCCTGCAGGAGGGCCTGATCGAACCCCTCGGCGGAGGTTCTTCGGTCTCGGTGGATGTCCGGGTCGTTGCGGCGACCCACCAGGATCTCAAGCGAATGACAACCGCTGGCGCGTTTCGCGAGGATCTTCTTTTCCGACTTCGGGTCGTCGACATCGAACTGCCGCCGCTGCGGGACCGGGGAGGCGATGTCCTTCTCCTGGCGCGGCATTTCCTCGACGCCGCGGGAAACGGCGCACACCAACTGGCGCCCGAAGCCGAAATCGTGCTCTGCGGCTACACGTGGCCCGGCAACGTCCGAGAGCTCGCCAACGCCATGGAACGGGCGGCAATCTTCAGCCGCGGCAATGTGATTCATGCCACCGATCTCCCGACCGATGTACGGCAAGACCTCGTCACCGATGGATCCGACTCAGAGCCGATCACTTCATTCGACCATGAGGAAGATTTTCGGACCGCCAAGGCGAGAGTGATCGATGGGTTCGAGCGTGCGATTCTCACCGCCGCACTGCGACGGCACGGCGGCAATGTGTCACAGGCCGCCCGCGCCCTCGGTCTCCACCGTCAGAACGTGCAGCAGAAACTTCGTCGACTCGGGATCTCGGCCGTAACATTCAAACAGGAGTAGCCCGCATACCTCACCAAGTTTCATCACGAGGGCGTCGAGGTGCAGTGCACAGGCGGGTTTTCTCATCTCCGGGCGCGGAGGCGTACTTTGCGGTACGTAGAGCACCCGGAGATGAGAAAGCACGGCTGGGTGCTGTGCATCGTCGTCCGCAGTCGACAGATGGTGAGATATGCGGGCTAGTTAGACGCCGACGGATTCGCCACCGAAGCTGGGGAATCGGACCCCGGTAAGCTCCTCGGAAGTCTTCCAAAGACGTCGGGCGTCGTCCGTGTTCTTCGCAGCGACTGAGGTGCCGACCTTCTTCGGATAGCCGGCCAATTCAAACAATCCACGGGGTCCGAAGTAGTCGCCGCCCCGAGCCTGTGGATCCACCGCAGCCCGCAGGGTCGGCAGGGCGCCGCGGGCGGGGCTCTGAGCCAGCGGGCCGAAAAAGTCCATCAACGAAGCATGACGCTGGAGATCGGTCCCGGTCCAACCCGGGTGTGCCGCGGTGGCGATGACCTTGGAGCCCGCGGTTTCGAGTCGCCGTTGGAACTCGAAGGTGAAGAGCAGATTGGCAAGCTTGCTCCGGCCATAGGCCGCCATCTTTCCGTAGTTCTTCTCGGCATTGAGATTGCCAAAGTCCATGACACCGATCCGGTGAGTCAGACTGCTGACCGTGACGACACGGGCTCCCGGCGCGGCCTGAAGCAGATCGATCAACCGCCCCGTGAGGGCGAAATGACCGAGATGGTTGCAGCCGAACTGGAGCTCGAATCCGTCTTCGGTGTGGCCCAACGGCGGCGCCATCACCCCGGCATTGTTGATGAGGAGATCGAGGTGGTCGACATCTGATCGAAGGGCGGATGCGAAACTCGCAACCGACGCCAGAGACGCCAAATCGAGGGGGATGAAGCGCAAGTCTGCCTCGGGCACTCGAGCGCGAATCCGATCCTCGGCGTCTTCGGCCTTCTGTTGATTCCGGCAGGCCAGCACCACTCGAGCGTTTTTCTCGACGAGCGCCGCCGCGGTTTCGAAACCGATCCCGGTGTTGGCGCCGGTGACGACCGCCACACGGCCGGTTTGATCTGCAATCCTGTCCAGGTTCCATCTCATTTGATTCACGGAGCCAGTTCGACCCGGTTCCGACCGCCGTCCTTGGCTCGATAGAGAGCGCCGTCGGACCGACTCACGAGGTCGTCCTGTTCCAAGTCCTGTTTCGGGGTAATGGTGGCGACCCCGGCGCTGAAAGAGATTCGGCCGAAGGCGCTGCCGTCGTGAGGGATCGCAGCATCGAAGAGGTCGCCTCGGATCGATTCGGCAAGGCTGACGGCGCCCTCCGAATCGGTGTTGGTCAGAACCAGGATGAACTCTTCCCCGCCATAGCGGGCCGCAAGGTCGCCGGGCCGACGTGTTGCCTTTTGGATGATCGCTGCCACCCTGCGGAGAGCCTCGTCACCCTCTTGATGTCCATAGCGGTCGTTGTACTGCTTGAAGTGGTCGATGTCGATCATGATCACCGAGAGGGGCTGACCCGCCCTGAGACAACGGCGCCATTCCTGGTCGAAGAACTCCCGAAAGCGACGATGGTTGGCGATGCCCGTCAGGCCGTCGAGTCGAGCCAGACGGGCGAGTTCCTTGTTGGCAACCGCAAGCTCCCGGGTCTGTTCATCGACCAGGCCGGCGAGAACACGCTCCCGCCGTTTGAGGGCCCGAACCCGGATCATCGCCACACTCAGACCAAGAAAGAACAGACCGAACGCGCATGCGACATAGAAAGCCCAGGTCTGGTAGAAGAGCGGCTCGACGGTGAAGGTCACAACCGCCGGTCGGTCGTTCCAGAGACCGTCGTTGTTGCAGGCGGTCACCTCGAAACGATAGGTGCGGGGCGACAAATTGGTGAAGTAGGCGGTTCGCCGAGTCTCCGTCTCCTGCCAGTGGTTCGAGTACCCGGCCATCCGATATCTGAAACGCACCTTTTCGGGCGAGACAAAGCTCAGACCGCTGTATCTGATCTCCAGGTTCTTGATGCCTGCGGGAACAACGACCTTGTCTTCCACCATCGGCAGTGACCGTCCGTCACCAAAGACGCCCTCGACATAGACCGGTGGGGGCACCGAGTTGAAAACCAGGTCCGCGGGATCGACCACCGCGGCGCCGCTCATGGTCGAGAACCAGAGCCGGCCGTCCGAAGCTTTCATGGCCTTGGCGATGCCGGTCATCTTGACCGCCTGGAGCCCGTCGCCCCGGTCGAAATGGACAACCTCCAACGGGTCGGGGCGACCATCCATCAGAGCATTGAGATCGGCCATGCCGACCCGGGAGATGCCCTCTTCGCTCGTCATCCAGAAATAGCCCTGATCGTCCTCGAGAACTTGAAAGAACGCTCGTCCGACGAGGCCGTTCTCGGCAGTGACAGCGCTGAAGACCTGATCCTTGTACCTGCACACACCGGCGGCGGTCGCCAACCACAGAGAACCGCGCGCATCTTCGTAGACATCGGTGATGAACATGGATGGCAGGCCGTCATCGGTGGTGAACCCACGGATCCGGCCCTCTCTCAGAGAGTAGAGGCCACCACCATCGGTGCCGATCCAGAGTGCTCCGTCACGCCCTCCCTCTATCGCGAGGATGAAGTCGTTGAGAAAGCCGTCTTGCCGAGACCAATGTTCGATCCGACCATCTTCGAGCGCGAACAGACCCTTGTACGATCCGATCCAGAGGGTCTCTCCGTCGCGGTACAGACGTCGCAGACCGGGTTCGTCCAACCCGCGCTCGGGGCCGATATGGGTGAGTTCTCTCCCATCCCAACGATGCAGCCCATGATGCTCCGTCCCTATCCACAGCCCACCGTCAGAATCGGTCGAGAGAGAAAGCACGACCTGATCCCGCAGCTCATCCAGTTCCACCGGGATGGAGACCACGTTGTTGCCTCGAATTCGATTCAGGCCCTGGTCGGAGCCGACCCAGATGCTGCCGTCATGATCTTCGACCAGGGTGTGGACGATCTCATGGGTGAGTCCTTCATCGGTCGAATAGACCGTGAACTTGCCTTCGGCAAGACGAACCAGTCCCTGATAGTAACTACTGAACCAGAGGTTGCCCTCCCGATCCTCGGTGAGGCTCAGCGCACCCCCATCGACCGGATCGGGCCACCGCTCGAGCCGGCCGCCGGCATACCGATGGAGCGAGTCCGAGTTTCCCAGCCACAGGGCGCCATCACGATCAAAGAAAAGGGCGGCGACCACTGTCAGCCCATCCAGGGGCACGATCACCACCGGTGATGTGTTGAATGCCGGAACCTCGGCGAGTCCCTTCCCATCGACCCAGACCCAGAGACGACCCGCGGGATCAAAGGTGATGGACGCGATGATCAGATCGGTCAGCGCGGGATGGGGCTGCGCAGGTTTGTTTGCGGACAACCGCCAAAGTCCGCGGTCCGTCGCTGCCCAGACCGTGTTGTCGGAATCGACCGCAAGCCCGGCAACTTCGCGGTCGGCCATCTCTTCGAACCAGGTGGGCGTCCATCCAGGACCCGTTCGCTCGAGACGGACCAGGCCCTTGGTTCCCCCGACCCAGATCCCGCCGACGCCGTCGTCGAGAATGGATGAGATGGTGTTGATTCGTGATTCTCCGGGTTGGAGCACACTCGAGAACTCGCCATCGATGAAACGATAGACGCCACCCCCGGTGCCACCGAGCCACAGACCGGCGTCGCTGCCGGGGCTCGCAGCAGTGAAACCGTTTGTGGTGATGCCGAAGTCCTCGGGTGGATTGAAGGCCTCGAATCGTTGGCCATCGAAACGGATGAGGCCCCCATACGAGGGTGACCAGATATATCCGTCCTTGCCGTAGACCACCGCGCGAACACTCCTGGCCGGGAGATCGTCACCGCTCCATCGATCCCAACGATAGAGTGAGAGGGGCGTGCCCGTATCGAGGGAAAAACCTGAACCGGCCGACACGCAGACGAGGAGCGCGCAGCCGAGTCCGACCCGAAGCCAGTATGGAAAGTGCCGCATCATCTTTTCAACCGTTTCATTCTCTCAGGGACGAGCATCACATGGCCAGCCGCAGACGGTCCACCTTTCACTTTCTCGAGGTTGGGTTTTTTCCTTGGGTATTGTGCGATTCTTCACAAAGTCGGGAAAATTGTAGCGAAAGTGGCTGACAATCGGCTCTGGATAAGGCTAAACTGCCTTGCCGGCTCGCGGCAAAACCACGTCAAGAGGGTAATATGAGCACACCGAAGATCATTTGGACAAAGATTGATGAAGCGCCGGCACTGGCGACATACGCATTGCTTCCCATCGTACAGGCCTACACCAAGGGCACGGGAGTCGATGTCGAGACCCGAGACATCTCGCTTTCGGGGCGCGTCATCGCGAACTTCCCCGACGGGCTGACCGAAGAACAGAAGATCCCCGACTTCCTCGCCCAGCTGGGCGCGCTCACCAAGACCCCGGATGCGAATATCGTCAAACTGCCGAACATCTCGGCCTCGATCCCGCAGCTCCAGGCCACCATCGCCGAGCTTCAGGCCAAGGGCTTCGACATCCCGGATTTCCCCGAAGAGCCCAAGACCGATGAGGAAGTGGCCCTGCGCGAGCGTTTCGCCGTCTGTCTCGGCTCCGCCGTCAATCCGGTCCTGCGCGAAGGCAACTCCGACCGCCGACCCGCGGTGGCGGTCAAGAAATTCGCCCAGAAGAACCCGCACAAGATGATGAAGCCCTGGCCTAAATCGGGCTCCAAATCCCGGGTCGCCCACATGAACGGTGGAGACTTCTTCGAATCCGAGAAATCGACCACCCTCGGTGCACCCACCGAAGTGAAGATCGAGTTCGTCGCCGGTGATGGCACCACCACCATGATGAAGGATGGTCTCACCCTCCAGGCCGGCGAGGTCATCGACGCCTCGGTGATGCATGTCGCACCTCTGCGAACCTTCTACGCCGAACAGATCGAGGAGGCCAAGAAGGACGGCGTCCTGCTGTCCCTCCACCTCAAGGCGACCATGATGAAGATCTCCGATCCCATCATGTTCGGTCACTGTGTCTCGGTCTACTACGCCGCGGCCCTCGACAAGCACGCCGATGCCCTGGATGAAATCGGCGCCAACGTCAACAACGGACTCGCCGATGTCCTCGAGAAGCTCGACCGACTGCCGGCCGACAAGGCCGCGGAGATCAGGGCCGACATCGAAGCGGTCTACAAGACTCAGCCGCCGCTGGCCATGGTCGACTCGCGTAAGGGCATCACCAATCTGCATGTACCCAACAACATCATTGTCGATGCCTCCATGCCCAACGTCGTCCGCGATGGCGGCAGAATGTGGAACAACGACGATGCTCTCCAGGACTGCATCGCCATGGTGCCCGATCGTTGCTACGCCACCATGTACAGCGAGATCCTCGAAGACGCCAAAAGAAACGGCCAGTTCGACCCCGCCACCATGGGTGATGTCGCCAACGTCGGTCTCATGGCCCAGAAGGCCGAAGAGTACGGCTCGCATGACAAGACCTTCACCGCGCCTGAGAACGGCACCTTCCGGGTCGTCGACGCGTTCGGCGCCACCCTCCTCGAACAATCAGTCGAACCTGGTGACATCTTCCGCATGTGCCAGGTCAAGGATGCCCCGATTCAGAACTGGGTCAAACTCGCGGTGACGCGCGCCCGCGCCACCGGATCACCGACCCTCTTCTGGCTCAACCCCGCCCGCGGCCACGACGCCGAGATCATCAAGAAGGTCGAGAAGTATCTGCCGGACCACGACACCACCGGTCTCGACATCCGGATCATGACGCCCGTCGACGCCATGCGGTTCTCCCTCGAGCGGATCCGTCGCGGCGAGGACACCATCTCGGTCACCGGCAACGTCCTCCGTGACTACCTCACGGATCTCTTCCCCATCCTCGAGCTCGGCACCAGCGCCCGGATGCTCTCCATCGTGCCGCTCATGGAAGGCGGCGGGCTCTTCGAAACCGGCGCCGGCGGATCGGCGCCCAAGCACGTCCAGCAGTTCATGAAGGAGGGCCACCTGCGCTGGGATTCCCTCGGCGAGTACTGCGCCCTCGTCCCGTCCCTCGAGCTGGTCGCCGCGAACAACGACAACGAAAAGGTGGCGGTGCTGGCGGAGACCCTCGACGAAGCCATCTCCAAGTATCTCGAGAACGGCCGGCTGCCGTCACGCAAAGTCAACGAGATCGACAATCGGGGCTCGAGCTTCTATCTGGCGATGTACTGGGCCCGGGCCCTCGCCGCACAGTCCAAGGACGTGGAAATCCAGGCTCGGTTCGCACCGGTGGCCGCCGAGCTCGAAGCCAACGAAGCGAAGATCGCCGAGGAGCTGCTCTCAGCCCAGGGCGAGCCCATGGATATAGGCGGATACTACCTGCCTGACGATGCCACGGCGAAGAAGGCCATGCGACCCAGTCCGACCTTCAATGCGATCATCGACTCGATGGATTGATCGATAGGATCAAAGGCACGGCGCCGAGCCCGAATAACTGATGACCGAATTCCAGAGGCCGGCGAGGGACGACACCTCGCCGGTCTCTTGCTGTCAGCTCTCGTCGAGCATTTCGCGGAGGCGACGGATGTGCTTCGGTCGGGTTCCGCAGCACCCGCCGACGATGCTCGCACCGGCATCCAACCACAGTTGGACTTCCGAGGCATAGTCGTCGGGATTGAGGTAGATCGCCGCCTCTCTCTGCGCAGCATCGACGTTCACGTCGACCCCGGCGGTTCCGTCCTCGGGAGCGACACGCTCGGCGTTGGCATAACCACCAATGGGGCCGGCGGTGAACGCTCGAAGCTCCGGGAGGGCGGCGGTGACGAAGTTGGCCCCGCAACAGTTCACGAGATGAGCTGCTGGTTCGAGATCACCCAGTGCCGCCATCGCATCAGTGAGGCTCTCACCGCTCGGCAGGGTGTTCAACCGGGTTCCCTGGAGAGTCCAGCTCATCCAGTACTCGAGCCCGGAGTCGGCCGCCGCCTCACACGCCCACGCCCCCTCGCGGGCATTGGCAAGGGTTTCGCACATGACGAGGTCAACCCGGTTCTTGAGGACCGAGGCGATCCTGCCGTAGCCATCGAGAACCGCTTGCCGATCCTTGACGAGATCGGCGCGGTAGCTGGTCTCCAACGGCGGGAAGGATCCGGCTAACCGCGGCCGACGTCCCACCCTGGAGCAGGCCTTCTCTGCGAGATCCACGGCCAGCCCGGTCAGCTCTTCGACGCGGTCCCCCATGCCCTCGCGGGCCAGAATTGGTGGCGTGACCGAGTAGTTGTTGATGGTCAGGACATCGGCGCCTGCCTCGATATAGGAGGCGTGGACATCCACAACCGCCTCGGGGTCTTCGATCAGCGCCAGCGCCGACCAGATCGAGTTTGTGTAGTCGGGCACCTTCACACCACGAAGCTTGAGCTCGTAACCCATGCCGCCATCGAGAAGAGTGATCATCGGAATCTCCTATCTCGGACCATCCTGCACCAATCCGGCCTCAATGACCAACAGGACCTGCCGGTGGTTCGGGTGGACCACCACGCCGAGCCAGGTTCGTTGCCACGGCAATCAGGACCTCCTTGATTCTGAGATTCGTTCAGCCGAACCTCTGTAATCTTTGGAATAGGAGAGGACTGTGCAACCATGTTTTCGGCGTCAAAGGGAGGGCGTATGAGCGACAAGAAATCCTCGGTCTCGCGCCGGGGCTTCCTCAAGATCGCCGGGCTGACCGGCGCTGGTTTTCAAACGGGCGCCCTGATCGGCGCCGGGGTGGCTGCGGGCAAAGACTCGGAGAGCTACACGGGCTGGGAGTCCTTCAACCCGGGAACCCAGTTCTTCGACCGCGGCCCTTTCGAATTCGACGGCCCGGCACACCTTCCAGTGGGTCCGGTTCAACGCCCGAGCCACATCACCGACTATGTCTTCGGCCGGGTGGCCACCTTCGAGCGAGCCTTCAGAGAGCACCCCGAATGGACCCTCGAGGACCCCATCGAGGATCTCGGTCTCGTTCCCGAGCTGGTCGAGTTCTACAGGCGCTTCCCGGAACGCCTCGAGTGGGACTATCGAACCTTCTCCGAGACCGTCCCCGCCAGCCGGGAAGATCGTAAGAAATACGAGAACTACTACAAGCTCGCCGAAATCTACAGCAGCGGCTTCACCGCCCACGGGATGCATCTGCCGAGTCCGCACGAAGCGCCGGATGTCTCCGATTTTCAGGTCGCGCGTGGGCCGCGCTCCCAACCCATCGGCGAGCCCGTCCCCTTCAAGAGTCCGGAGCTGGCTTCGGAGTTCATCAAGGAACTGGCTCACCGCTATGGCGCAACCCTGGTGGGGATCACCAAGACCAATCCCAACTGGCTCTATTCGGAGGGCTGGCGCGGCTGCCCCGAGGAATATGACTACTCGAGGATGCCGGCGCACTGGGAGTACGCCATCGTCATCGGTGTCCCCATGGAGTGGGATGTCATCCTCTCGAGCCCGCAGTTCTCGACCAGCTACGACGCCTATGACCGTGTGTCCACCGTGGCGGTACGCCTCGAAGGCGCCCTCAAGTATGCCGGTTACCCGGCCCGGGCCCATACTCCGATGACCGGCTACGACCTCATCGTCCCGCCGCACGCGGTGGAGGCCGGACTCGGCGAGGTCGGCCGAACCGGATTCTGCATCACCCCCGAGGCCGGCGGAAACTGCCGGATGGCCATTGTGACCACCAGTATTCCACTGGCCACGGACCGGCCCATCGACTTCGGCGTCGCCGAGTTCTGCGCCAAGTGCAAGCTCTGCGCCGAGTCCTGCCCGTCCGGCGCCATGTCCAAGGCTGACAGCCCCGACGGCATGGTCATCCGCGGCTACGAGCACTGGTATATCAACAACGGCGCCTGTTACAACTACTGGCGCGAATCCATGGGTCCCATGGGGTGCCGACAGTGCGTGGCGGTCTGTCCCTACAGCCGCAAGGACAACTGGCTCCACGGGGTTGCCCGGCAGGTCGACCCCAGAGATCCCACCGGTGTCACGAGCTCTTCGCTCCTGTGGATGCAGAAGAACCTCTTCCCCTACCCCAACGCGGCCGAGTATCGGCGGCCACCGGTGGGTCGGTTCGCGAGCTTCCGCGAGCCGCCCGACTTCCTGGTGTCGGAACGCTATCTCGCGGTCGAGATCGTCAAACCGAAGGAGGGATGAGATGGATCTCACCGGCGGTCCATTCTGGTTTCTCATGGGTGTGGTCTTTGTTCTCGTCGCCTCGGGCTTCCACGCATTCGCCCGCGACCGGGGATGGGTGGTGACCTGGTGGAAGGCGCTCCTGGGCGTGATCTGGTACGCCATTCTGTGCACGAGCTTCTTTGCGTGGGGCACGCTCATCGGCGAGAACGAAGCCTCGGCGGGGCTCAAACTGTTTCTCATCGGGCTCTTCATCTCCATCGTTTTCGGGGTGGCGCTGATTCGTCTCATGGCGCGGCC
>RCNG010000698.1_pt1 | contig 15866 bp, 14 predicted proteins | sample 2041371 | NCBI WGS metagenome assembly RCNG01 (sample SAMN09708227, study PRJNA481090) | Marine sediment metagenome, whole genome shotgun sequencing project. | biome: marine sediment; feature: ocean; material: sediment; isolation source: Sewage treatment plant 1 marine sediment (STP1) ... | reverse complement strand
GTATTCTATGATATTCCAGACACCGAGGTGTTTCGAGAACAGGGGGAAAAAACCCTTAAATTCTTGAATGATGCCCTGCGGAATCTGGCTCCCGTGATTATTGATGAGGCTTCGCGGTTGAACATTGCATTGCCGGTGGACGCTTTCGGGTCAGAGGACTTTCCTGGCATAACCACCAGCGAAATGCTCAAATACGACATTGACGATGACGCCAAGGATGTTCAAAAGCGCAACATCGTGAAAATAGCCAGCGAGTTTCTTTCCATCGCTGTCAGCTTCGACCCGATGGGGTTTTACGAGCCTTACGGTAATGACGAGATCGCTGCTCTGGTTCCTGAAACGGTGAACGAGGTGCAGATCCGCCGTTTCGAGATGTTGGTGCACAACCTTCAGTCTTCCTTTGATACCTATGTGATTCACGGCGGTTTCCGGTTCGGTGACCGCAAGCTGAAGTCGTTAAGAAGTTATTTCTCTATTGTCTTCCATTTGCTGCAGATGATGGGGCGTCTGCTTCATTTTTACGAACGGCACCTTCACGAAGCCGGCTATAAAAACACATACAAACGGGTTCAGGATAAACTGGCATCCCTGGTGGACCCGGTGGTCTTGCTGGACCGGACCATCAATTTCGGTCTATACTATGCCTGCCACTACCTCAACGCCGGTAAGAAACTGGCGCGTGAAATTCTCAATGAAAACATCGAGCGTTCCGCCATTACCGTTGGGATTCCGGTCAAACTGGGGTTTCACAGCCGGCCCAGTCTCCTGGTGGCCAAGATCGTTCAACATTTCGGGGGGCAGGTGGAACTGGTAGTGGGTCAAGACCGGTTCGATGCCAGCAGTGTGCTGGACATTCAATGGGCCGGCGGAAAAATACAAAAAGAGAAGATCACTGAGGTGATTTTCGAGGGAGATACCCGTGCCTTGGCTGCCATTGAGATCCTTGCCGGCGTCAATTACGGGGAAGATACCATGGGCAAAGGCGTGCCGCTACCCAGCGAATTGAGCTACCTGAAATGATTTGTGCCGTCATCGTCGCCGGTGGAAGCGGTTCTCGCATGAAGACAGCCGTAAGAAAACAATACCTCAACCTGGGCGGCGTGCCCATTGTCGCCCATACGCTGATGGCTTTTGACCGGCACCCCGATCTGGACAGAATTGTTCTCGTGGTTCCAGAAAATGACCTGGAATGGTGCCGGGCTGACATGGTGGCGCCGCTTTCCCTGGAGCATGGTGTTCAATTGGTGGCCGGTGGGCGCCGGCGGCAGGACTCTGTATTCAACGGGCTTGCCGCCGTTGGCGTTTCCGACGGCACCGTCATGATCCATGATGCGGTGCGTCCATTCGTGCGTTTGTCTCTCATGAATGCCTGTCTTGCCGGCGTCAAGAATACCGGCGGATGCATCCCGGCGATACCGGCCACCGACACCTTAAAGCAGGTGGATGCCAGCGGGGTGATCGTCGGCACGCTGAACCGGCACCAGATCCGTCTCGCCCAGACGCCCCAAACCTTTTCCCTCGACTTGATCCGGTCTGCCCACCAATTGGCCGGTCAGCGCGGGTTCACCGCCACCGACGATGCTTCCATCGCCGAATTTGCCGGAGAGACGGTGACCGTGGTGCCCGGCGACCCGGACAACATCAAAATCACCACGCCGGCAGATCTATCGATCGGCAGGGACATATTCGCCAGATGGCGCGCAAAAGCGACCGGATAGCCACATACCCAATCAGGCTTGGAATGAGTCGTCGGAAATGATTCCGGCAATCAACCCGGCAAGCTTTTCGTGGTCGTGGCGGATGACGTCTCCCGATGTTTCAAGGAGGTCTTCCAGGATCAGTTGACAACCCGTATCCGGGAAACCGACGTCCACAAATTCTGCTTTCTGTTCACGATAGAGGGCCAGCAGGCGGTCATCGGGTCGTCGCGTGTTGACGATGGCACCGCTGATTTTCCGTCCGGTGAATCCTTCTATCGTAGAAATGAAATCGCTAGCCTGATAGTGGTTTGTTTCGCCAAATTTGGTCATGATGTTGACCACATGAAAAAGGGGTGCGGATACGGCAGTAAGCTTTTCCCGCAGGCCGGGAACGATGAGGTTGGGAATGATGCTGGTGAACAGGTCGCCCGGTCCCAAGATGATGATGTCGGCATCGGTGATGGCTTCCAGAACCGGCGGGTAAAGGGTGATCGCGTCACTGTGATGGGGGACCAGGTAGACATCCCGGATAGTTTCGCGCTGATGGCCCCGGGGGGTGTCTATGGCGCTTTCACCGTAAATCCGGCTGCCGTCGGTCAGTTCCGCCACCAGGGTGGCCCGGTCGATGGTGACCGGCAGGATTTCGCCCTTGGCATCCAGGATTTCGGCCAGGGCCTGAACGCCGGCGGGAAAGCTGCCGGTGTAGCGGGAGAGCATGGTTAAGAGCATGTTGCCGGCATTGTGCCCCTTGAGGCGCCTGTCCTTTTTGAACCGCTTTTGAAAGATGACCCGGGCGGTTTCCTGGTGGGGGGACAAGGCCAGGATGCACTTGAGGATGTCACCGGGAGGCAGGGTGCCCAACTCGTCACGGAGCCGGCCGGTGCTGCCCCCGCTGTCCATCATGGAAACGACGGCGCTGATGCGGATGTCTTTCAGATGTCTCAAGCCGGACAGCAGGGCATACTGGCCGCTGCCGCCGCCGATGGTGACCACATGAACCTTTCTCTTCGCTTTAGATCGTTTGTCCTTCACGGGTTCTCCCTGTATCAGCGTCTTGATTCCGCGGACTTGTTTTCTTAATCGGGGTCATGCGTGTAATCCAAAAACTTTTCCTTGAAACCGTCGTGGCGGGTGATGCCTTTGGCGATGATCAACTTGCGGCCGCTCTCCGTTCCGTCTGCCAAAACCCGGGCGTCGTGCCCTGGGCCCCTTCTTGAAAAGGAACGGACATGGGGATAGCGATGGGCCAGGTAACGGGTCAGTGCGTGGTCCTCGACACGAGCGGCGGGCAGATGGGTGCCAACGCCCCGCGAACCCGTTGCGGATGCCTGCTGCAAGGTGGTCTTGAATCCTTCGATGATGCCGACGGCAAAATCGGTTTTGCGATATCGATTCAGGTCTTTGTTTCGCCGATAATCCGCCCAGGCATCGTCGATATAGCGACATATGGCAGCATGGATATAGTCGGCGATCTGAACGTTTTTCCGGGTGCCGCTGATCTCGAGAACGCGCCCCATCCTTCCCTTTTTAAGCACCCAGGCCTGGATCCACATGCCCTGGATGAAGTAAAAATCCTGAAGCAGATGGGCCAGATGATAGGCCTCACGAAAATGCCTGAGGCGGGGTGCCCCTAAAAAAAGGCTGTGGTAATCCTGATCAAGGCCTTGAGCGATCAGGTCCACGTTATGGCGCGAAATGAGCTCGTGGGCTTTGAGCATGGCGGCCTGGGCTTCGTTGGGGTTGTTGCTTTCGGCCAGGGCCATGAGCTTGTGAATCCTGACCACGATGCGGTCCCGGTCGTTCAATTCCTCCCCCTGGTGCAGGCGCATGTGAAGGGGACGGCAGGTGCCGGAGGCTGCTGGGTTGGCACGCAACAGGCGACAGGCCTGTCGGAAACCGTTGCCATGGTCGGGTTCCGATGTGGCCAGTAACCCTTCGTGAGCCACCTGATGGGCCATTTCGTGAAGCAGCACCTCCTTGACATCATCCCACCGGTGATCGCTGATGATTTCCCGGCTCAAGGTGATTTCACGCTTGTCCCGACTCCAGGAGCCAAGCCTTGCCGGCATATCCCGTATGGCAAAAAGGGGTCGTTTGATGGATCGTCGAAGGGACTCGGGCAACAGCCACAGAGCGTTTTCCCATTCGGCCAAAAGACCGCGCAGGATCTGGTGATCGAAGGATGACTGGAGGGAGGAGACCCGGCCGGCGGCAAACCGGTCGGCGTTTATCGACGGTTTTTTGAAGTTGGCGGTCATGGCAAGGCGTCAGTCGATCAGCTGGGCTAGGGCCTCCAGGGCGTAAAGATACCCCGAAGCCCCTAACCCGGAGATTTGCGCGGTGGCAATGTCGGCGATGAACGACCGCTGCCGGAACGATTCCCGTTGGTGGATGTTTGACAGATGGACCTCGATCGTCGGTACATCCAGGATCAGGACCGCGTCTCGGATGGCCACACTGGTGTGGGTGAAAGCGGCCGGGTTGATGATCAGGCCCTGTACTCGCCCAACACCCTTTTGGATGGACTCGACAATTTCTCCCTCGTGGTTGGACTGGAACGTGGAAATCTCAAGGCCCAGTTCTGCGGCCTTGGCATGCAGGGAGGCGTCGATTTCCTCGAGGGTCCGGCTGCCGTAATGCTCAGGTTCGCGCTTTCCCAGCATGTTGAGGTTGGGGCCGTGGACCACGAGAATCAATTGGTTCTGCCGACTGTCAGCCACCGATACCCCCTTTTACCATTTAGCCTTGAGTTCGGAAATGGTCCGTTCATAATCGTCACTGTCGAAAATAGCGCTGCCGGCCACGAATACATCCGTGCCGGCTGCCGAGATGCGGCTGATGGTTCCGGCATTCACGCCGCCGTCGATCTGGATCAGGGTGGACAATTCCCGCTCGCGGATGATTGTGCTGAGTCGGGCCACCTTGTCCAGGGCCGAAGGGATGAACTGCTGGCCACCGAATCCGGGGTTGACACTCATAATCAGGACGAAGTCCAGGTCATCCAATATCCACTGCAGGGATTCTAACGGTGTGGCGGGATTCAGGGCCACACCGGGCTTGGCCCCGCTTTCGCGGATCAATTGAATGGTTCGATGCAGATGAGTGCAGGCCTCCTGGTGGACAGCGATAAAGTCGGCACCGGCATCGGAAAAATCTTTTATATAGCGTTCCGGTCGTTCGATCATCAGGTGGACATCGATGGTCAGTGCGGTGGACCTGCGGACCGCTTCAACCACCAGCGGGCCCATGGTGATGTTCGGGACGAAACAGCCGTCCATGACATCCACATGGATCCAGTCTGCGCCGGCTGTTTCCACCGCAAGAACTTCCTCTCCCAGTCGAGAAAAATCAGCCGATAAGATCGACGGTGCAATACATTTCATCTACACTTCTCCTCACCCGTTCAACGATTCGCCGGCCCGGTCAGTTTGCATACATGATCCGGGTTTCAACCAGTTGACCATCCACATACACCAGTATCGTGGGGTTACCACTTTTTGGAACCAAAAGCCAGATTTCTTGGCCCGGTGCCAAGAAATCATCAAACAGGCTGAGCGAAATCTGCGGCTGGTTCATCCTGACCTGGACCCGCTTCTTTAAAAAACCGTTTTCCAGAGAGAATCTGAACAGTTCGACCTGATCGGTGTTTACGGTCTCGCCCGCATACCGGCCGGCATGGGATCGGTTTACCGTGAGGTCCACTCGGTTGCCCGGAGCCACCCGGTGCCCGGCCGGCGGCATCTGATCCACAATGGTATCCAACGGCTCACCGATCCGGCGAACCATCCGGATGCTTCCCACGGTCAACTGCATCTGTTCCAAACGGCGGATGGCCGACTCCGGGGTAAACCCGGACAGATCCACCATGGAAAATGCCGGGGATGACGGTCCCCGGCTGATCAGCAGGTCGGCACAGGTGTTCCGGGAAACGATTCCACCGGCTGGCGGATATTGGGCCATGATCTGCCCGGCGTCGAACCGGGGGCTGATCATGCCGGAGAGCACGCCTTGGCATAAACCGTTTTCAGTCAGCAGGATCCGGCTCTGCTGGAGGGAAAGACCGGCCAGGTTGGGCATTAAAATGGTTTCCGGCCCGCGGGAGACACGTATTTTTACGTCCCGCCCCCGTTTGATGGCAGCGCCGGCATCCGGATCCTGATCGATGACGTGGTTTTTAGGCACCTGGTCATGGTATGCCGTTCCTTTAACGCGGGTATTGAGTCCAAGGTCCGAAAGGATTTCGAGACCATAAAGGACGTCTTTGCCCACCAGCTCCGGGACGACGACGGTATCTTCTCCCTTGATGATCAGTGTCAGGGCCATGTAGGCCCCAATACCGGCCATGGCCATGAAAAGGGCCACCAGCAAAAAGATCTGCAGCGCTTTTTTCGCCAGACGCGTTACCGATGAAGCGGGGGGAGATGGCATGGTGTTAAAAGCGAACGGTCAGGCGCAGGGCGGCACCTTCGGGTGTCGGGGCCAGGGATAACGACATCTGCCTGCGTTGGTTAAGGCGTTGACGGTACTCGGTAATCCGGTCCCGGTTGTACTTATGGGCACTGGAGACGGCACCGTATATATTGCCGGCGTAAAACCCGAATTCCACGAAGCTGATCACGCTGCCAAGGGCGTATTGCTCGTTGTCAAAGGCTTCCCATGCCGCCCAGATCAGACCGGCGTTGATCAAAAAGGCGGTAGCCGCATCCTGGTATCTGTTGCAGTAAAGCTGGCCGCCGCCGGGCACGATCGAAAGAAAACCAGCGGTGGTCGGAGACTTGACCGGGATGGCATCGCTGTGGGCCAGGGCCTGCATCAGGTCGGCTACCTGGAAGCGGTCTTGATTGTCGGGTGAAATATGGCCGAAGGCTTGTTCGGCGTCGGTCCAGCGGCCCTGATCCACATGGAGCCATCCCAATTCGTAGCGTGCCCGATCGATGACCTCCGGTGCCGAAGACAATGCCACGAGGTTGTGCAGATCCAATATGGCCCGTTGGATCATGCCCTGGCGTGCATGGCTGCGGCTGAGCATGAAATAGGCTTGGTTGTCCAGGGGCGAACCGGTAAAATCAACCGTTTGCTGGTTGAAAATGGCCGCTGCCGCCTGATACTGGCCGGCGCTGAAGTGGGCCATGCCCGTCTGGAAACGGGCGCGGGGAACTCTGGGGTCTGCCGGAAAGAAATGGATAAAGCGGTTGAATTCGGCAATCGCCTCGTCGACGGCCCCTGAATCGAGGCGGGATTGGGCATACCGGTATTGGCTGTCCGCATCGATGGTCAACTGCGCGAAGCCATTGGCGGGTGCTGCAATCAGCACGAGGTACAGGCCGACGGTGACGATCAGAAAACGGGACACGGGTTTAATCACCTCTGGGCATTCCCTTCGTCAGTGCCGCCAGACGTCGTTGTTGCCAAGCGGATCCTGGCAGCGGATGCCGTTGCGGGTCATTACGGACGGGCTTCGCTTCAGTTCGTCGCGGCCGCAGCGCATCAGGCGATCGCTGGCCATGATCCATCCTTTGATGCTTCCATGGCGCTGCACGGCCTGCAGGGCATAGCTGGAACACGACGGGGTCATGGGGCAGCGGTGTCCGTCTGCGCCGGACAGGTAGTTCTGGAAAAAGCGGATGGGCGCCGCCATCACCGGCATGGAGTCTTCTTGGGGGGGTAGAGATGATGCCTGCGGCCCGGCCCATGCGGTGCCGACAAACAGGGTAAACAGTATCGCCAGGTAGAGGGTTTTCATAGCGCACCTTTAATCAAACGTCGGGCTTATACCGAAGTGCTCAAAGTTTTTTCTCATGTCGACCATCGAACGGCCCACGTTGAACTCCGATGACGAGATCGCCTGGATGCGTCATTTATTCAATTGGATCGAATGCCCTATTCAATAGCCGGTGGTACACGTTCATCGGGTCATTCCTGGGTCACCCGAAGGACTTCTTCGATAGTGGTCGTGCCGGCCAACACTTTTTCGATGCCGCTCGTGCGCAGGGTTTTCATTTTGTACTGCAGGGCGAATTGTCTGATCTGCGTGGCATCGAAGGTTTTCAGAATCAGATTTTTTAACCCCTCGCGCATGTGCATGATCTCGAATATGGCGAGGCGGCCGCGGTAGCCGGTGTTAAAGCACTTCTCGCAGCCATTGGCCTGATAGAGGGTGTGGTTTCTCAATTGCGTCCGCGAAATGCCGATGCTCTCCAGGATCACTCCCGGGGTGTAGGCCTCTTTGCAGTGGTCACACAGCACCCGCACCAGCCGCTGGGCGATCACCGCTACCACTGCGGAGGAGATGAGGAACGGCTCGACACCGATGTCCACCAGGCGTGTAATCGCACCGGCCGAATCGTTGGTGTGCAGTGTGGAGAACACCAGGTGACCGGTCAGGGCCGACTGGACGGCGATGGTGGCGGTTTCTTTGTCACGGATCTCGCCGATGAGGATCACATCCGGGTCCTGGCGGACGATGGCACGCAAGCCGCGGGCAAAGGTGAGATCGATTTTCGGGTTCACCTGGATCTGGCTGATGCCTTTGAGTTGGTACTCCACCGGATCTTCGATGGTGATGATGTTGATGTCCGGCTTGATGATGGAGGAAAGCACGGAATAGAGGGTGGTGGTCTTGCCGCTTCCGGTGGGGCCGGTCACCAGGATGATGCCGTTGGGCTGGGTCACCAGCCGGTTGAACAGTTCGTGATCCTCGGGCGACAGTCCCAGTTCCTTGAGGTTCAGGACCTCTTCCGATTTGTTCAACAGCCGCATGACCACCCGCTCGCCGAAGGTGGTTGGCAAGGTGGAAACACGCACGTCTACATTCTGGCTGCCGATTTTGACTTCCAGGCGACCGTCCTGGGGCAGCCGTTTTTCGGCGATATTGAGTTTGGCCATGACCTTGATTCGTGAGATCAATGACGCCTGAATCCATTTTGGCGGCGTGAGCAGATCGTAGAGGATTCCGTCCACCCGGTAGCGCACCTTGAAGCTGTCCTGATAAGGCTCGATGTGAATGTCGCTGGCGCGGGCCTTGATGGACTGGGAGATGATATGATTGACCAGTTTGATTATGGGGGCATCACTGGTGTCATCGAGCAGATCGGCAGTGTCCTCGATTTCGCTGATGATGGTACTGCCATCCTCTTCCATGTGCTGAACGAGCTGCTCGGCCGTGCCCCGGCTCATGTCAAAGATCAGGTTGATGGCGGCAAAAATGGCGCTTTTGGTGGAGAGCACAAGGTTGTAGGACGAAAAGCCGATTATCCGAGCCAGGTCGTCCAGGGGCTCAAATGCAGCGGGATCGTTGACAGCGATGATATTGACCATTTCCTCCGGCAGAACCGTAACCCCAGCAGCCGGGATGTTCTTCAGCACCAGCGGCACCATGGCATGGCGTTTGAGAAAACCGATGGGTGCACTGCGGGTGCGATCCTCTCCGAAGCTTTCCAGGGGCAGTTCGGGCCAGAAGGGGATGTCGTACAGCTCGCTCAAGGCATCCAGCAATTGGGTCTCGGTGATGACCTTACGGCGTATCAGTATCTCCGACAGACTGCCCCCTTTTTCATTGCGGAGTCTAATCGCGTCTGCAAGGTCCTCTTCAGAGACGCCGTACCTGCTCTTTATGATATCTTCCAGGGATTGATTCATTGGCCGTTATTAATGATGAGCGTGTCCGTAAAGCCCTGTCCGGTGAGGGTATCCCGGGCCATCTGTGCCGCAACGCGGTCCGGGAAACCGCCGATTTGTACCCGATACCAAATCTTGCCGTCCACATCCGTTTCGGCAATATAGGCCTGATGACCCATCTGTTTCAGTCGCTCAATCGACCCAATGGCCGACATTTGGTCGCTAACGGACTCCACTTGGAGGTAATAGCTGGCTGCCGCACGGTTGGTCACCGATTCAGCCGCGGATGGCGAGATCTGCATGATGGCGTCACCGTTTCCGGTTTCGCCCTTTTCGTTGATCAGGACCTCCGGGGCGGCATCGTCTGGCGGACCTGTTTCAATCGGCGGCTCGACCGTTGTTTCTCCACCGCCATGGTACAGCTTGATCTGCATCTCGCGCATCTCATCGATTTCGTTTTTTTTGGACTCGGATACGGCTGATGCCTCCTCGGGATTCTGCATCACCCTGGGGGTGATGAAGATGAACAGATTGGATTTTTCGCTGCCCTTGGACCGGGTTTTAAAGAGCCAGCCCAGTCCGGGAATATCGCCCAGGCAGGGGATCTTGTATTCGACCTGAGCAAAGGAGTCGTCGATAAGCCCGCCAATGACGACGGTGCCGCCATCTTTGACCATCACCGTGGTTTCCACGGTGCGCTTCAGTGTCGTCGGGCGAAAGTCTGTGGTGCTCTCCAGGGCGGAGACTTCCAGCGACAGGTTCAGCCGGACCATGCGGTCCTTGTTGATCTGAGGCGTGATTTTGAGGGTTTTGCCCACATCCCGGTATTCGAAGGAGTTGAAGGTGTCGTTGTTGGTTGTCGACGTGGTGGTCTGGAAAGGGATATTCTTGCCCACCGTAATGCTGGCTTCCTGGTTGTCGGTGGTGAGCAGTTGCGGCGTCGACAGAAGATTGACATCGCGGTCTTTTTTATAGGCCTGTACGATGGCCGCGATGCTCGGAAATGAGACCCCGGCAATTTCAATGGCTTCACCGAAAAGACCCAATGAAAACCCTGATGCGAGCGCTGGAACCAGACCACCTGTGGGGCTAAATTGTAGATTCGATTCGTCCGTGGTGAAGCCTCCGCCGACGATCCCCTGGCGGTCATTGTTTAGAGTTACATCGTCTCCCACAACCCATTCGGTGCCCAGATCGAAGCTTTTTTGAGCATTGACCTCCATAATCAGGGCTTCGATGTAAACCATGGCGCGGGGAATATCGATCTGACGGATGATCTCCATCAGTGTGGCATAGTCATCCCGGTCGGCGGTAATGATCAGGCTGTTGGTGGCCTTATCGGCCGTAATGGTCACTTTGTCTGATACCACCGGCGCTTCCTTGGCACCACCCGCTTTGGTTTTGTCCTCCGAGGGGAGATCCTTGAGCACCGAAACGATCTCTTCCGCTACCGCATACTCCAGGTAGTAGACATGAATCTTCTCCTTGCCCTTGGGGGTCTCCAGGTCCAGCCTGTCGATCAGGCTGCGGATCCGGTTGGTGTCAACTTCGCTGGCCACCATGATGATGCTGTTGGTGCGTTCGTCGGCCACAAAGGCGGCGCCGCGATCCGAGGGTGCCGCCCCTTTTTTGACCGGGCGCTGGGAGGTTTTGAATACGGTTTCCAGCAGAGACACCAGTTTGGCCGCATCGGCGTTGTGGATGGGAAATATGGTGATTTCTCGGCCCACCCCGGGAATGTCGATGGTTTTCAATATCTTCATCAAGCGGGCAATATTGGAATAATTGTCAGTGATGATCAGGGTGTTGGTGGGCGCGTACGAGAGAATGACGCTGCTTTTGGAGACCATGGGGGTGAACAGCCGCTTGACTGTGTCAGGGTCGGCATAGCGCAGCGGCATCAGTTGGGTGACCACCTGGTCATTGTCCGAATCGCCTTTGGCTTGGGTTCGGGTTTCGATGCTTTTGGTGCGTGCATCCGGAGACGGTATGATCTTGATCAACTTACCGGTCTCCACGGTGGCGAAACCGTGAACATCGAGCACCGATTCGAACACCTTGAAGGCTTCATCGACAGAGATCTTGGACGGGGAGATGATAGTCACCTTGCCCTTGACGCGCTGGTCGATCACGAAGTTTTTACCGGTGAGTTCACTGATGAATTTGATGAACACGCTGATATCCACCTTATTGAAATCAATGGAGACAAAGCGCTGTGAGCCATTTGCCGCCGCGCTGCCGCTGGTCGCCAGACCCGGATTCAGACCCTGATCCTGATTTTGGGCGGCGGTGCTGGCGGCAAGGAGAAAAAACGTCAGCGCGGCGATCAGTGCGCCGACCATGCATTTTCTGGTTGCATCCATTGTGTTTTCAATAGCCATTTCTTCTTTTTCCTGTTTCCACCGGCTAACGGGATCGGGGCGCCTGGCCGGCTATCTGATGCTATATTCGATGTTCTTGTCCCGTCCCCTGCGTTTTAACTGCACGGAGAGGGTGGAGGCGGATTTAAGGCTGTCTACCAACTTCAACGCATCATCTACCGAGGTGATTTCAGTACCGTCCACGCCGGCAATGATGTCTCCGTTCCTCAGGCCCATTCTCCGGAAAATGGAATTGGGTTTGATGCTGGACAGGGCCAGGCCCGCCGGTACCCCGTTTTCCATGTGTGGCTGGATCTGCACCTGGGTCATCAGCGACGCCACGTCCGTCATGGACTGCTCGATGTATGACCGCCTCAGGGAAATTCGCTGGGCACGCACGGCACCGGAGGATGGCGCCGCCGCGCGAACGGGAAGCCCGCCGGGCCGGTAGGCGGCTTTGCCGGACACCAATTCCTGCATCTGGAGCACTTCATCCTTTCCGTTTACGGTGAGGACGACCTTCTCCCTGTGTATTTCCTTGACTGTGGCCGTCTGGATGGAGTCCCCGGCACGGTACAGGTTCTGCTCGCGTGCCTTGACATCTTCGATGACCGCATAGTCACCGTCGTCGCTGCCGGAAACCGTTCCCCATAGCTTCAATTTCAGTTTGGTCTCTTCCAGTGACTCGACATCCACTTTACCCGGCTGGGGTTCGCTGTTTGAACGGGTATTGAACAGGTTCCGCTCCAATATCGCCTTGTATGCGGTCAAGGGGCGGCTGGTCGTCTCCGTTTCACCCACGCGGTACACATTCTGTTGGGTTGATGAAGGGGACTGGGCCAGCCCGGCGGAGAGGGTTTCGTAAAAACCGCCCACGACCACATATGTTGAAACAGTGATGCAGAGCAGATTGACGAATGTGAAAATGGCTGTTGGTATCATCGCCTATCTCATGGACATATCAGGGTTGTCAATGGAGCCGCGAACCCGGAAGGTCAGTCCCCGGTTTCCCAGTGTCCGTGTGTTGACGATCCCCTGGGGGATGGTCTCTTGAAGCCGGGCGACCAATTCCGGCCGGGGTTTGGCATTTCCAGTGAGGTTCAGGCGGCTCTGCTCGAAGGGATGTCTCAGTTCAATGGTTCCGGTAATTTTACCTTCTAGCATGGGACCATCGAAAGTGAGGGATTTGAGCCGCAGGCTACCTCTGCTTACCGTAAACTCCGCCTCCGCCTGATCCATCACCAGATCGGTGATGCCGAAAAAGGGTGCTTTCAGGGTGATGTGCAGATCCGGTACAGTCAACAACCCGCTGGTCATACCCATCGGGGCACGCGCCCCGTCGTGGGTCATCCGGCCTTTTAGGGCGCCGGAAAGGGTGAAAGGCACCTTGGTTTTGATTGCATCGAGCTTTTCCAGGCGGATCTCAGAGATGTCCGCTTCCACCCGCAAGGGGCCGGATGGGCCGACGCCTTGCATGGTTGCTCGGCCATTTATCGTCCCATCGGCGATATGTGCCTGAAACCGAACCTGTTTCTTGTCCTGCAGCAGGGTCGCCAGATCGGGTGAGACGCGGGCATCTTCAAAGTGAGCCAGCCGAACGCCGTCGCGGTTCAGGTCTACATCGATCATTTTAAGTCCCGGCGGAAGGGCCGGTCGAATCGTCTTGGCCACCATGTTCAGCGAAGGGTCGATGGCAGCCAGTCGACCGTCCACGTATGCTTTAATTGCCTGGTCGGGAAACCGCAGGATCAAAAAGAGCGTTGTCGCCAGCAGGGCGAACAACAGATATGCGAAAATGGCCTTAACGGAAATCATTAGAAGCGCTACATCTCCAGTGTTTCGACTTGAAATACCGTATTGATCAGATCGGCCTTCTGCTCCCCTTTGGAAATAGAGAGCCGTTTAATGGAAATCATATCCGTGGATGTTTCAATGCCGTGCAAATAGGCCAAAAGCTGCGTCATGGTAACTTCCTGTAGCTTCATTTCCACCATGGAAAGCCGGTAAGGGCTGTCCTTCTGGTTCGTCGTGGTCGGCCTCATATAGGCAATATGGCTCTTGACGCCCGTCTGTCCCGCCAGGGTTTCCAGAAAAGAAAATAGGGTGAAGCCCTGTTTGCGTCTTTTCAGGTGACGTTGCGCCTGCTTGGCCTTGTCGGCCGTTTTGAGGTATTCGGCCTGCAGCAGCTGAATCTGTTCCTGCTCTTGTTGCCGGGTGGTGAGCGTTCGCGATAATTGGGCGTTTTTATCGAACAGGGGGAACACCAGAACCTGCAATACCAGAAAGATGACGACGGCTGCCGTTGCCGCGGCCACGCCGATTTTTTCCCGTTTGTCGAGTTTGATGGCCATGGTTCGCTAAAAATCCAGCTTTAGTTTGAATCTCACCCGGTTTCCCGATTTCTCGAGGTCGGCCGAGCTGATGGTCACGCTTTTAAACAGGTCCGCTTCTTCCAACCGCCCTTTGATGTCGTCCACCGTGTTGAAGGTGTCCGTATTGCCGGACAGCACGACGTTGTCGGTTCCGGCAACCATGCGTTTGACCTTAACGTCTGCAGACGATGGGATCTGCTGGCTCAGGGCGTTGAGGATGTCGATGACCCGGACACGGGCGCCCGTCAGATTGAAGCCGATACTGCCGTCACCGGCCTCCTTGATCTTAATTTGCATCTGCTGAAGGGGGTTCACCACACGGGTAACCTCGGGAAAGGTACTCCTGAAAACCGATTCAATCTGTCGGTCCAGTTCGGCCAGGCGTTGTTGTTTGGCATTCACCGCGAGGATCTGCACCCCCAAGGCGGTCACCAGGGCAAGGGCGATCAGGGCCGCGGTCAGGATGATATTTTTGCGGTATTCGCTCCAGTAGTGCTGGATCGTTGACCGCTCCGTGGAAAAATTGACGCCGGCGACGGTCTCGGTTTCCATCAGGGCCAGGGCCAGGGCGATGTCCAGATGTCCGGATTGCCAATCCTGTGTATCCAACGAACCCTTCAACCGGGGAAACGTCCGTAAGCCGTCAATGGACTTAACCGGCACATCCAATAATGTGGATGACCCGTTCCCGGTGGTGAGCAGCGGGGCCTGGGGGCCCGCGGAAAAAACAGCCGACGGGTTGAAACCAATCCCCAGGTTTTCCTGAAGGGCGATGAATGTCCGTTTCAGGGTTGTTTCCAGGTTGCGGGTGACCGGATTGCCGTCACTGGCCACCGGGAGGGTGCGAACCATGCGAACGTGTCCTGAACAGACGGCGTAGATCGTGTGGTTGCCTTCGCCGGTGTCGATGAAGAGAAAATCACCACTGTCGTTTGTCATCGTGGAGATGAACCGGGCTGCGGCATACCCGCCGGGCATGATCACAGCCGGCCTCAAATGAACTGCTTCGAGAAGATCCAGATACCGCTGGATCTCCGTTTTTTCAACGGAAAAGGTCAACAGGTTCTGCTGCTTGTCATGTTTCACGGCCTCGAAATCGAAAATCAGATCCTCCACCGGAATCGGCAGGGTAGGCTCCAATTCAAAGGGAAGGATCTGTCGGATTTTCTTGATGTCATGAAAAGGAACAGAAAGATTTCTGACGGAGACAATGGTTGCGGGGATGCCAAGTACACAGGTGGCGCCGGAGGGTTTGAACGTTTCCACAATGGCTTGAAGGGCTTTTTTTACGCCTTCATTGCCCTCCTTACCCGCCGGGATGGGAAAATATCCCTGCATCTCCAGCAGGCTGCCCTTGAAACTGCTGTCCAGCAGTACGGCTGCAATCGACTCCTCTCGGATTTCCAGACTGAGGATCTTTCTGCTCATGGTTGTTCGTCTGTTTGGGGTTTCGTGGCTATCGATCCACAACGCTGCGATCAGCTTTTTGGTGCTGATTTTTTGGTGATGCGTATTGAGATTCCGACTTCCTAAAACCTGGCTACATCCGGCTCGTTTCACCTAATAGATTGAGGTACGCCGGCGAAAAATTTTTTAATAAATCCTTAATTGTTCATGCACGGATAAATTTTTGGCGCTTTGTTAAAACAAAAAACTATCTTCATCGTTTTTTGAAAACCGTTAACGATCGAAAATAATATGAATTTTTATCATTCCGCAGAACGCACCACGGTCTTGCCTGAAAGATAACTGCAAATTTTATACCGTATCAATTAAAATTATCGTATTTTGTCGAAAACGTAAACCAATATGACGCG
>RCNG010001247.1_pt1 | contig 15882 bp, 11 predicted proteins | sample 2041371 | NCBI WGS metagenome assembly RCNG01 (sample SAMN09708227, study PRJNA481090) | Marine sediment metagenome, whole genome shotgun sequencing project. | biome: marine sediment; feature: ocean; material: sediment; isolation source: Sewage treatment plant 1 marine sediment (STP1) ... | reverse complement strand
TTCCTCCGCGGAGGACAAAATACCAAAGTGGTGCAAAGACCGTCAGCGAATCTCTACATACTCGTTTTTCGACACCCTCTCAAGGGAGAGGGGACGATGGGATGCAGACAATGACATTCACGAAGAGCTTGTGGGACAAGATCGGCGCGATCTACGGGGCGATCATCGATCATCCCTTCAACCGGGAACTCGCACAGGGAACCCTGCCGGTGGAGAAGTTCAAGTTCTACATCCAGCAGGACGCGCTCTACCTGGTTGATTTCTCGAGGGCCCTGGCCATCGTCGGGGCGAAGGCACGTCTCCCCGGGCGGATCCTCGACTTCCTGGAATTCGCCAAAGACGGTCTGGTGGTGGAGCGTGCGCTGCACGAGGAATACTTCCGGCGCTTCGAAGTGACCCCCGAGGTGGAGCAGGCACCGGGCTGTTTTGCCTACACCAACTATCTTGTCGCCACGGCCTCACACCGAAGCTTCGAAGAGGCGGTTGCCGCCCTCCTGCCCTGCTTCTGGATCTACCGGGAGGTGGGAATGCACATCGTGGGACAGTCCGTGCCGGAGAACCCGTACCAACTCTGGGTCGACACCTACGCGGGCGACGAATTCGCGGCCGCAGTGCGGCGCGCTATCGATATCACAGATGAGGTGGCAGGAAAGGTCACGGAGGAGGCCCGGCAACGGATGACCGAAGCCTTCGTCCTGTCCTCCCGCCTGGAGTGGATGTTCTGGGACAGCGCCTACCGGATGGAAAGGTGGAAGCCTTAGCCACTGAACCGGGGCATTGCCGCGTCGCCTGCGGCTCCTCGCAATGTCTGGAACTGAGGACTCCCTCATTCCACGCTACGAAGGAAATTCCCGACCACTTCCATGTACGCCGCCTCTTCCTCCAGGTGGGGCGTGTGTGAGCTCTCCTCGAAGATGTGTAGTTCCGAGCCGGGTATGCCGCGGTGGATCGTCTCGGAACAGGCGGGAACAAGCTCATCGTAACGGCCCACGACAATGAGCGTGGGGACGCGAATTTCCCCGAGCTGATCCGTGCGATCCCAGTCTCTCAACCGACCCACGACCGTGAACTCGTTGGGTCCGTTCATGGTTTCATAGACCTGGTTGCCCTCGAGGTTCTCGGTGGTGCGAAGGATGCAATCCGGCCAGGGATCCAGGCGACAGAGGTGCCGCTGGTAGAACACCCCAATGGCTTCTTCATACTCGGGGTGGTGGTAGTCTCCGGTTGCTTCGTAACGGGCCATCGTTTCCCGGGCCTCCTTCGGCAGCTCGGCAATGAGCGCCTTCGTGCCATCCACGAATTCCCGGATGCTCGCCGACGTGTTGGCGAGCACGAGCCCGGCCAGTCCGGCCGGCTGTTTCGTGATCACGTACTCGATGGCCAGCCACCCTCCCCAGGATTGACCCAGGATGTGGACTCTTTCGAGGCTCAGGGCCTTCCGAACCGTCTCCACTTCGCGCACGAACCGCTCGATGGTCCACAGGGAGGGTTCGTCAGGCTTGTCCGATTTCCCTGTCCCCAGCTGATCATAGAAGATGACTTCTCGGTCCGTGGCCAAACCGTCCAGCGTCTCCAGGTAGTCCCAGCCGGCACCGGGGCCACCGTGGAGAACCAGGAGGGGGACGCCGGAACCGCCACCTACACGCCGAACCCATACACGCCCACCTTCGACGTCGATCATGGTTTCCTTCATCGCGTGAACCTTCCTGTTCCTTCGCGGAGCTACTTGGCCTTCATCATGCTCCTCAGGCTCATGTCCTTTCGGTCGAGCCAGAGGGCCGGGTAGGCAGGACCGAACGTCAGTGTGCAGTGGGTGTCGAGCCAGTCGCAGTTGTTGTTGTGAACGCTGTTGATGTAGCCCATGGGAACGACCATGCCCCATACGCGGTCAATCGTCCGATAGTACCTCCCCTTCTGATCGTACAACTCCCACAGTTGGGGCAACAAGGTCTCTTTATCGAAGTAACCGACCCTCTTGCTGTAGAGGTAGTTCTTATCCTGCTGGACCATCTCGATGACCCACATGGGCCTGCGCTCGAACTTGAGCCCCTTCCACTTCCAGCCGTCCTTGCTGTCCAGATAGTCCGACGCATCGAACGTATACGCAGGCACGAGGAACTCGCGTTCCGCGATCACCCTGCACTTGTAGGGATACCGGTCCGGCCGCAAGGCCTGAGAGAAGCCCTCGGCGTCGTCGAAGGATATGTCCTGTCCAACGGCCTGGTCCTGCGAGTCCGTGCTGGAGATCTTCCGAATTCGCCTCAGGAAATTCACGTAGGCCAGGAAGTTCCGATCCTTCTTTGGGTCGTTGTAGGCCGTAATGTGGTAGACGTTCCCGAACAGGTCGCGGGGGGAGAAGATCGTAAACATCCGGATTTGCTCTTCCCCATTCTTCTCGGCACGATCGTCGAACCAGCCGTACGGCGGGAGAAGCACGCGTCCCTCGAGTCTCAGCACCGTGTAGTGAGCGGTGCCCCGGTGGTCGATCTTGCCCCTGCCGTTCACGCCGATCGTGAGGTCGTAGTTTGCCGTGTTCTCGTGGTCCTTGAACCGCTTCTGCCAGTTGTACAGGAGCTGCATGGGTACGTGCTCGCCCGCGGGCCGGGGAAAGGGGAACCCGGATATGTACGTTTCCGGCTTGATGTATCCCTCCTCGTCCAGCTGGGTCTTTCCCATGTTCTCGATCGTGGCCTCGGCAAGGGGCTTTGCATACCAGAGCTGCTGCGTCTCGATGACCTCGATCTCCGTATACATGCCGATGTGGTTCGGCAGCCCCTCGGTGCCCGGCGCGTTGAACCGCTTGTAGTGGTACTCTGTCATCAGCTCCTTGAAGGGGTACTTCTCCTTGTCGGCCAGGGTGTATTTTCCGGGCTTGATCTCCGGGGCGATCTTGCCGACCAGATCTTTTGCGCGAAAGCCGATTGCCTTCTCCCAGGCAGCCCTGCTCTCCTCCGGGTCGTGGATGAGCTGCTCCCAGACCTCGTCCGGGATGAACACCTTGAAGTAGTTGCTGTCGATGTAGAACGGGGCAGGGTCATCGATCACGTCCTTGATATCGGTGATATCTTTGATCGAGGCCTGATACGGCTGAACGGCCCAAAGGCTCGAGGCCACAAGGAGCAGTCCCGAAAACAGTGAAAGTACCCACCACACGGTCTTCTTCATGGTCTCCCCCCTCATTTCAAGAATTGTGGTTCCCCGGCTCGCCTGATGCGGCCGGGACAATCCCGTCTATTTGGAAGCGGCTTTCTCGAGCACCTGCCTCAGCAGTGCCAGGCCCTCGATGCACGGCATGCCTCCGTAGGTGGACATCTGGAGGATCACCTCTGCCACCTCTTCCTTGGTCGCACCCGCGCGGAGCGCAGCGATGATATGGCTTCTGAGCTCGTTGGTCCGGTTGAGAACGCAAAGGCCGGCCACGGCGCACAGCTCCCGCTCCCGCTGGATCAGTACATCCCGGGCGTACAGGTTCCCGAAAACATGTTTGAAGAGCTCCTCCGGGAGTCCGAAATACTCGAATAATTCCCGCATCAGCCTTGTCCGAGTTCGCCCCACGAGCTTCTCGGCCACCTCTTTCGGATCATCTCCCGGCCGAATATCCGAGGCAATCGCCATTCTCCCCTCCACATAGATCGATCTGTCGGAGTTCTTTCATTCTTCACATTCCTGTGCGTCTTTACCATGAAAAACGGGATGGGCAAGACCCTGCCCATCCCGTTTTTCCCAAAGGCCCTTTGGAAAGCCTCGACACCGGCCAAGGCTTGTCTTGTTTCCCACCACAAATAGTCCGCCCTATTGTGTCCTCTCCTTCTCCCCAAAGGGGAAAAGGAATTTCTTGGGGCGCCAGGGGATTCACGCCGGAGCCTGCCCCCGCAATCTTCAGGTAGGGGCGGGAATGACGGCTTTTTTCGCTTTTACCTTTGACCTTTCTCCTTTGACCTACTTCTGCTTCATCATGCTCCGCAGGCTCAGGTCCTTTCGCTCGAGCCAGAGGGCCGGGTAGGAGGGCGCATAGGTCCAGGTGCAGTGCTCATCGATGAAGTCGCAGTTGTTCACGTGAAGGGAATTGAAATAGCCCAGAGGCTCCACCATGCCCCATAGGACTTCGTTATTGCGGTACAATCTCCCCTTCTGGTCGTACATCAGGTGCAAATGGGGCAGCAGGGTCTCCTTGTCGAAATAGAAGACCCGCTTGCTGTAGATGTAGTTCTTGTCCAGCTGCTTCATCTCCAGCACCCACATCGGTCTTCTCTCGAACTTGAGACCCTTCCACTTCCACCCATCCTTGCTGTCGAGATAGTCGGCTGCATCAAAGGTGTAGGCAGGAACCAGAAACTCGCGTTCCTCGAGCACGCTGGTCTCGTAAGGGTAGCGATCCGGTCTGAGGGTCTGGGAGTACATGGCGGCATCGTCGAAGCAGATGTCCTGTCCCACGGCCTGGTCCTGGCGGTCCGTGCTGGAGAGCTTGCGGATCCTCCGAAGGAAGTTCACGTAGGCGAGAAAATTCGAGTCCTTTATCGGGTCGGCAAAGCGCACCTGGTGGTAAACGTTCCCGAAGAGATCCCGGGGCGAAAAGATCGTGTAGATGATGATGAGACTCTCAGCCTGTTTCTGCGCACGATTGTCGAACCACCCAAAGGGCGGGTACATGACACGTCCTTCCAGGGTCACCCAGAAGAAGTGGGCCGTGCCCCGGTGGTCGATGGTGCCCCGGCTGTTGACACCGATGGTGAGGTCGTAATTTGCCGAGTTCTCGGGTTCGCTCGGTCTCTTCTGCCAGTTCTGCATGACCTGCCAACCCAGATTCTTCCCCGAAGGCCTGGGAAACGGGTAGCCTGCCACAAAGGTCTCATGCTTGATGTATCCCTGGTCGTCGAGCTGGGTCTTGCCCATGTTCTCGAGCGTGGCCTTTCCGACGGGCTGGGCGTGCCAGAGTTGCTGGGTTTCGATCACCTCGAATTCGGTGAAATAGCCGATGTGCTTCGGCAGCCCCTCGGTGCCCGGCGAGTTGAACCGGTCGTAGTGATAGGGGGTCATCAGCTCCTTGAAGGGGTACTTCTCCTTGTCCGACAGCGTGTACTTCCCGGGCTTGATCTCGGGGACGATCTTGCCCACGAGATCCTTGGCCCGAAGGCCTACCGCCTTCTCCCAGGCGGCTCTGCTCTCCACCGGATCGTGCGTGATCGTCTTCCAGACCTCATCCGGTATGAAGATCTTGTAGTACTGTGAGTCGGTGTAGAAGGGCGCAGGGTCGTCGATCGTTCCCTTGACGGCCTCGACAGCACTGATCGTGGCATGGTAGTTCTGGATAGCCCAGGCCGTGGATGCCACGAGCATGATCGAAAGGAGAGCAATCGCCGCATATGTGATTCTTCTCATCTCTTCCTCCTTAGGTTTGCCTGCCAACGGGTCTCTTGCGTTCTGTCTGCACGATGTCAGCTGATGGAATCCCGGATCAACCCCAATTGTATTTGACCTTGAAGGCAATGTAGTCGTTCTTCCTGAAGAGCCAGAGGGGCACGTTCGGTATGTTCCCCCCGAAGAAGGCCGCTTCGATCGTGTAGTGCCAGCTGTTGCTCATCAGGTACGTGATGGACGGAAGGAGCAGGCTGGCTTCGTTGTTGAACAGATAACCGAAGGCAACCTGAGGGATCAGCTTCCCGTTCAAGTAGGAGGTGCTCAGGACAAGGGTGACCGTGTAGTAGTCCTGATCCGGCAGGAAACCGTCATCCACGTCGTTCAGGAGGCTGTCGTCCGGGAAGTCCATGATCCGGCTGTAGAAGAACTGGGGCATGACCGAAAAATAGGCCCGCTCGTTCAGGAGATTCCACTTTACCTTCCAGTCGATCCCGATTCCCGTGTCGAGGTAACCCGACTTGATGTACTTCATCTGGTCCGCGTCGGCGAACACCTTATCCAACTGGTACCGGACCTCCAGGCGTATGAGCGGATTCACCCCGCCCAGGGCCGAGATCACGATCGGGAGGTCCCCTGTCCAGGTCACCCCTACAGATTTCTGGATCGGGTGGTTGCCTGTGTATATGGGGTAGACGATTGAATTCCCGTCCGAGGCGGTACCCAGGGCCGGCACCCCCAGCGCACCCAAAGGACCCGGGTCCAGCACGAACATTGGGTCCGCAAAGAGCAGTTGGGGCGAATTCTCCAGCCCGTAGAAGCCGTTCAGGGTCAGGATGCTGCCCTTGATCATCATGGTCAGGCGCAGGGCATACTCGAACGCGCTATCGTCCCAGTTGTCCGGCTCCACCACCTGATTCAGGTCCGGGTGGCCCACGTACAGCGTTGGCGTACCAATACCGAGGTCAAGAAGCATCGGGTCGGATGGAATTTCCGCCGCTGCCGACCAGATGCCCCCGAAATCGTTCCCGGTCTCCAGACGCTGGTTCGGGATGAACTGCGCGTTCGGGTTGAACACGAACTGCAGCCCCACCTCACCCAGCCAGCCCAGGTTCAACTCGGGCCACCACTCGGCCCGGACGAGCCAGATCGGGATGATGGTGGTCTCGAACTCCACGTCCGAGAAGCCCCGCCGGTCGTCGATCGGATTGATCTGATCCATGATGCGGAAGAAATCCATCTCCCCCCAGGAGACGATCTGCTTGCCGACCCGGAACAGGAACGTCCAGGGCGTCCAGGTCACGTGGGCCTCCTTCAGGAACTGCCAGGCCCGGTCGTCGAGGTACATGCGACTCCGGGACTGGCTGAAGAGCTTCTCGTTCCAGGTCCTGTCGTCGTGCTTCAAGTCATAGATCAAGTCCATGGTCAGGATACCCGAGATGTAAAGCGTCAAATCGTGGCGCGGGCGGTAGTCCGCTTCCGCGAACACCGTGAGCAGGGCCTGCTGCAGCCCCTCTTCGACGAAGTAGTTGTCGCCCTTCAGGCTGATCGAGGCAGACTGGGAGGCATACCCGAACAGGTTCAGTGGCTTTCCCAGCAACGTGAACTGTTTGGCCTGGGCCGACTGAATCGAGACCCCCACCAAGAAGACCAGCATCAAGACGGCACTCAGAATCGATCTTCGCATGACTTTCCCCCCAAATCGTTCTGGTTTGCTGTTCGAAATCCCCTCAGCCGCTGATGCCGAGGGATTCCCGCCTGCGCGGGAATGACGGCCTATGTTGCCCTTTCCGCTCGCCGGGTGATGAACTTCGGCTTGATCACATAGAGCATGAGCGGATGAAGCGTTATCGAAAGGATCACGTTCGTCGTGAGGATCATGGCCAGGAAGATCCCCATCTGGGCCTGGAATTTCAGGTCCGATATGAAATACCAGGACATGATCGGCAGCACCATGGTCAACCCGGTGAGGACCACAGCCTTGCCCGAGGTGCGCACCGACTTCAAGATGGCCTTGGACCATCTCTCACTCTCGCTCGTCTTTCCCCACTGGTCCTTCCGCGGAAATTCTTCCATACACCGATTGTAGATGTAGATGGCGAAGTCCACCCCCACGCCCACGCCCACCGCGGCCACCGGGAGCGTATTGATCGACAGGCCGATGTCGGTGAAAGCCATGTACGCGAAGGCCACGAGGTTGCCCAGGACCAGGGGCAGGGTGAACATCAGCCCCGCAACGATCGACCGATAGAAGAGGCTGCACAAGAGGAAGATCGTCGCCAGTACCATGCTGTCGATTGCCACATGGGTCCTGCGCATCTCTTCGTTCGTCGCGATCTCCATGCCTATTCTTCCGCCGGCGAGGAAGAACTCACCCTTCTCCAGCTTCATCGGGTGTTCTTCGAAGAACGCGTAGGCCGCCTCGCGGATCCGAAGCAGGTTGTCCGAGGTGTGGTCGGCAAAATAGAGGGTGATCTGCGCCTTGCTCATGTCGCTGTCGAAATACCGGGCCATGGTGTAGACGTCCACCTGGTCCCGGGTCCAGCCGATGATACTGGTCATGGTGATCGGGTCGGGCGGCAGTTCCCTCCAGAGCACGTCTCCATCGTGCATGATGAAGTTGATTGTCTTCATCAGCCCGATGATCGAGTCGGAGGACTTGTAGACATCCGGAAGCTCGGTCTGCATGTGCCGGTCGAAGTCCTCGAAGGTGTTCAGGATCGCTGCGTCGTCGTAGACCGAGCCCTCTTCCCCCTTGTAATACAGCGTGAAATCCTCGGAGGAGATGTCAAAGGTCTCGTCCACCACGCCCTGGTCCAGGTTGTACCGGTGGTCGGGCCAGAGCAGGGGCGAGCCGGGACTCGCGTCTCCGATCTTCAGGTTCGTTGCCTGGTAGACACAGAAGAGAAGCAGCGCGGCAACCGTCACCGCCACGACAGACTTGCCCCGGCCGATCGAGAACCCGGCTGCCCCCAGGCAGACCTTGTCCAGCCAACTCATCTTCTTGCTCTTCCGCACCCATGCTTCGCTGGCCCGCGCAAGGGGCATGTAGCAGCACAGGATCGGTGTGATGATGCCACAGAGGGCGACCGTGAGCATCCAGAAGGTCATGAAGATTGCCACCATCTGCATGAGGGCGATCTTGACCACGATCAGGATGAAGAAACCTGCTGCGTCGGTGGCCACGCCGGCCCAGTTGGGCAGGATCATGGAACGCATCGTTTCGTAGCAGGCCGTATTCCTGTCACCAAACTCTACGAACTCCTCCATGTACCGATGGGTGATCTGGACCGCGTGGCTGACCATCCGGGCCGCCACCAGGAAGGCCAGCACGTATTGCAGGGGGCTGAAGTTGATCCCCAGCCAGCCGATGAATCCCAGGCCCATGGCGGTGCTGATCACCCCGAAGCACATGGGCACGACCATGCCCACGAAGTTCTGGAACGAGAAGAAGAGCACGATGATCATCAGCATGACGCTCACCGCCATGACCATCATGATCTGGGTCTTGTAGCCGTAGATCCACCCCATGAGGACCGGGAATCCCACGAGATACACCTCGGTCTCGTCGTCCGAGTATCTTGACGCCAGATCCTGGAGGATCTCGTTGGCACGGGCGTACGAGATGTCTTCCTTGAACTGGGTAAGCACCATCGCAGCCGTTCCATCCCTGGAGACGAGGATGCCGCGAAGGATCGGGTCGGAGAAGATGTCTTTCTTGAGCTGCCGGACCGATTCCGGGGTGTCGGGCACATCCGGCCACATGAGGGGCTCGACCCGGATCTCCCCTTCTCCCACGGGCTTGACCACCTTTGTGGCCCGGCTGCCGATCGACAGGGTGAGGATCCGGTAGGTCTCGGGCCAGAGGGCCACTTCCTGGTCGATGGCCTGCACCTTCTCGAGGATGGACTTCTTGAAGACGTCTCCATCCTTCGCCTCGATCGCGATCGCCACGAATGACCCGCCGCTGCCGAACACCTCGGAGAACTCGATCATGATCTTCAGGTACGGATGGGCATAGGGCAGGAGCTCTTCGATCACCACCTCACCCTTGATCCGGGTCGTGCCGTAGGCCAATCCGCCGGCCACGATCAGGGTCAGCACCAGGACGAGGACGCGGTTTGAGGTGGCGAACCAGGCGAGCCTGTCAATAAAAGTGCGCTTCTCTTCCGTCATCTTATTGAGCCTCTTCAGTATTCGATTCTCGTCCAGTCGCCTTCAGGATGTTTCAGGTAGATCGCACCCTCATCCCCGCATGCTGCAAACCGTCCCGTGCCAAGGGCTTCAAGATCATAGATCCAGCCATACTCGATGGTCGGCTCGAACTTGGCAGGCTGCCACCTGACACCGGCATCGGTTGAAACCACGCACAGACCGTTCCCTGCAATCGTGATCGTTCCCGCACCGTCGGATGCAATGCTGTAGAGCTGGACTTTCGGCAAATCCAGAGAGAGCTTTTCCCAGGTCTCGCCCCCGTCCGTTGTTCTTTTCACGGTACCCTGTATTCCCACCGTCCAGGCAGTCTTTGGGTCTATGGCAACCACATCGAAGAGAAAGTCATCTCCCGTAATGAAGCCGGTGTCCCAGTCCATTTCGTAGCGTCCGGCCTGTTTCTCCCAGGTCTCGCCCCCATCGCCCGTGTGGTAGGTGTGCCCGAACTCGCCTGCAGCCCAGCCGTGCTGCTCATCGCAGAAGGAAATGGACTTCAGGATGTAGTCCTCATCCTCGAAACGGACCTCCCAGGTTTTGCCCCCGTCGGTGGTGGCCAGGATGTGGGTTCTTTCGGAGGTGATGAACCCCTTTTGAGGATTCAGGAAGAGGACGTCCATGTGGAAGTAGTCAATGGGGCTCTCCTGCTTCTCCCAGGTCTCGCCCCCGTCACTCGTGTGCACGATGGTGCCCTTGTTCCCCACGGCCCATCCGTTCTTCGTATCCGCGAAACAGATGCCGGACAGGGTAAAAGTCGTGCCGCTCGACTGGGGGCTCCAGGTCGTGCCGCCGTCCGAGGTGTGCAGGATCGTACCGTATCGCCCGCAGGCCCAGCCATCCGTTTCCGTGGGGAAGGAAACCGAGACCAGGTCATCGTGCGCCTTCCCACCCTTCTCAGCGTGTACGGCCATGGGCGCAAGAAGACAAAGAAGAAAAAGGAGGACGGACGTCCGTAATTCGGTCAAGCGCCGATCGTGCTTGCTCATCAAGGGTATCCCCCCAATTGGATGTTGCCTTCCAAGGATGAAAATGGGATTCGAAGGGCTGAGGAGGACCTGGTTGCGATTCGACCACAATATAAATGCATTATGGGCTCTTCGTCTAAGTGGTAAATAAGTGGTAAAATGGATATCGCAACATATTAGAACGATTTGCGATATTTTGAAAGGGGTCTCAAAGGAACGGATTTGAGGGGCTCAGGCTCTCCCTGTAATCACTTCAGGATTAGCATGAAATGTCTATCTCCACCAATTCCTTTGCGTCTTTCTTCTGGGGCGTGCAAAGGGGCGCTAATTCGTCAAAGAAGGCATCCGGGTCGACGGCGCCTTCCGGAGCAAACACGCCCCGTCGATCGATCTTCCCTTTGGCAAACATGGCGAGGGCCGTGGCCAGCGGCACACCTGTGACTCCGCCCATGGTCTCGTTCTTCATGCCCCCGAAAGGCGCTGCCGAGAGGCGGGTGCCCACCCTACGCAGCTTGCCGTCTTTGGTGCCCGCGGCATAGGCGAACAGAGTGGCGATGTAAGGGATGGTCTTCCTGGATGCCAGGACGTATTGAACCAACATCTTCCTGCCCAGTGTGGACATGAGAAGCTTCAACCATCCGCCCCCACCCATGAGGATGTCGTTCACCTGGTCCGTGGCCTCGTCGATGCTCATCTTTCCGGCATCCACCTGCCCTGTGACCCAGCGCAAGGGCTCGATGACGTAGGGGGGCATATTCATCACGTTCCAGCTGTTCCGAATCTCGGGCCTGAAGAGGGGGAGCGTGATCGGTTCCGGGTGGCCTACGGTGTGGGTCGTAACCAGGCCGACGCCGGGGTAGTCGACCGAAATCTCTTCGAAGGCGGTCGCATCCTTGAACTCGCCGTCCCGCCTGACGCGTATCTTCCCGGTGAGCTGATGGATCCAGTGTTCGGTCGCAGCGCGGAGGGTGCCCCCTTCGCCTGGCGTCTCGGACAACTCCTCGTCGTGGCCGCCCGTCCCCCATCCGGTGATCAGTTCATCCACCTTGTCGAGCTCGTTCATGGCTTTTACAGCAATGAGGTTCGACAAGCCCGGGCTGGCACCCATTCCGATGATGGCCGTTATGCCTGCCTTCTTCGCCTCTTCGTCGAGCTCGAGCATCTCGAGCGTGGGCTCCCAGTCGTCGTTGATGTCGAGGTAGTGGCAGCCCGCACGGATGGCCGCACGCAGGACGGGCAGGCCGAACCGGTAATAGGGGCCTACCGTTGTCATCACCACATCCGCGCCGGAGAGCGTGTTTGCCAACGCGGTTTCGTCCATGACATCCAACGCTACGGCACTTGCCTTGGATCCACACTTCTCGGCAAACTCCCGTGCCCTGTGCTCGTCACGGTCGGCAATGACTATCTCATCAACGAAATCAAAGTCGATGGCCGTTCGAACCGCGAACTGACCCATTCCGCCACAACCACCCAGAGCCACAACACGAATCTTTTCTGTTGGCATTTCGATCACCTCGAACCCCTATTCCTCGACCTCAGGCCCTCCGGCGCCGGGGCGGAACCAGGTGACGGGCCGGAACTCCCGGGGCACCACCCCCTTCTGCTTGAACTTGGGATATCCGAGGGCAATGGTGGTGGCTATCCGCCAGGGGGGCTCGAACCCCAGCATCGCCTTGAGCTCGGGTACGTTCTCGACCATGGACCCGAACCCTGACCAGCAGAAGCCAAGTCCCAAAGCCTGGGCCGCGAGGTTCATGTTCTGGCCGCAGATCCCGGCCTGCAGATCCGGGGCGGCCGCCTTGTCGTTCGTGGCCAGGAAGATGACAACGGGCGCGTCCAGGTAAGCGGGGAGTTCCTTTCGGGCGATACATCCGACCCCTCCCTGAACGCGGGGGTCGAGGATGCCGACCGGGGTCGGATCCCCGAGCTGCTGAACCAGGCCCATGATCATGGCGTCGTTGTGGTAGGCAGAGTGCATCATGTTCACGACACCGTAGACGGCCTCTTCCAACTGCCGGAGGAGGTCCTTGTCCGTGACCACGGCGAACTTCCAGGGCTGGTGGTTGCCTGCACTCGGAGCAAACCGGCCCGCCTCCAGCACGCGCCTGATCAGCGGTTCCGGCAGGGGGTCGTCCTTGAAGTTCCGAACGCTCCTGCGCTCGATCATGGTCTTCTCGACCTCGGTCCACTCCGCCGGTTTCCCCTCGGCATCCTGCGGTTCCAGGGGCAACTTGTACGGGTGGTACCCATAGTCGAAGAAGCCTTCATCCACGTGGTAGGTCTCCACGATCGAGATGGCGTCCACCGGGCAGGCCACCATGCAGTTGAAGCAGGAGAAGCAGGCGTAATGCTCCTTCATCTTCGGGACTTCCTTCTCGTCCATCTCCCAGCACCTGAAGGGGCAGTTCTCGAGACACAGACCGCAGGAGGTGCACTTGTCCGGGTCGGACTTCATCACACCCATGTGCACGCCCGTCGGCCTTAGCATGTCCTTCAAGTCGTCAAAGGTTGCACCCGCCGCCTCCGTGGCCTGAACGCCGGGCTGTTGCGTTCCCTCCTGGATATCCAGGGTCAGCTTCCCTTTCCCGATCCTCTCGGCCCCGTCAAGAGCCAGGGTCTCGTTCGTACCGTCCTCGATCATGCCCGCACGGGCATCGCGGAAGATCTTCTCGATCAGGTACTCCTTGGAAAGGCCGTACCCGCCGAAGATCTGAACGCCCTCGCTTGCCACCCGGAATGCGGTTTCCGTGGACATGATCTTGGCGGCCATAGCGTATTGAACGGCCATGGGCTGCATCTGCTTGTACAGGCTGTGGTTGTACACGAGAGATCGGCGGGCCAGTGACCGTGCCGCCTCCACGGACGCAAACATGTCGAAGAGCTTCAGCCGGATGTTCTGGTGCTCGAAGATGGGCCGCCCCCCCTGCACCCTCTGCTTGGCGTATTCCAGGGACTCTTCCAGGGCGGACTGGGCACATCCGGCAAAGAGCAGCCCCATCAGGCCATTCGCCAACCCGAGCTGGACATTCGAATAGGTCTTGTAGGTTACCGGGTCGGCCGCGACCATGGCCTTTGCAGGGATGCGGACGTCGTCGAAGAAGAGCTCGGCCTGGTTCAGGGCCCGCTGACCGATCTTGTCCAGGGGCTTCCCTCGGGTGATACCGGGCAGGTCCAGGGGGATGACCGCGATGCCCCCGCCCTCGTTGCCGCGTGAGGGATCGATGGAGAGCCAGAGTGCCGCATACTTGGCCAGGCTCCCGTTGCTCACCCAGGAGGATTTCTGGCCGTTGAGCACATAGCCGTCACCATCCTTGACGGCCCTGACCTGATTCGCCAGCGCAGGCATGGTGCTGTACTCCCCCTCGAAGCGCAGGGAGTCCGACCCGTGATCCGGCTCCGTGATGGCCCAGCAACCGGTCATCGTGCCTGTCGTGTCCGCGCAGAACTGTTTGACCAGATCCTGCAGCTCGGGGTCAGGAGACATCATGGCCCAGATCATGGGCATGGTGTGCAGGCCCCAGCTCGCGCCCAGGTCCGGAGCCGCCCAGCCAGCGAGTTCCCATAACAGGGCGGTACTCATGGCGTCGGAATCCATCCCTCCGAGTGCTTCGGGAAACATCATCGTGTGATAGCCCAGCTCGTTCGACTTCCGAAAGACGTCCCAGAGGACAGAGCCCTCGGCATACACATCTTCCGGGTTCGGCATCCTGTCCAGCTCGACGGCCGCCGGCCGCCAGACTTCACGCATGAACTTCTTGGCAGAGTCCCAGAGAGCCACGTGCTCCTTTGTGAGATCGATGTTCAGTTCTCGCAGGCCCATCGTCTTCCTCCTATTTCTTCAGGATGGTCACAGACAGCGCTGCCTCGGACAAACCCACCGTGCCCCCGGCGTTCTGCGCCAGGCCGACCCTGGCGCCCTCCACCTGCCGCTTGCCGGCCCGGCCGCCTCCGGCCAGATGCCAGTAAAGCTCTACCACCTGGCGCACACCGGTGGCCCCGATGGGATGGCCCTGTGATTCGAGGCCCCCGGAAACGTTGACAGGGAGCTTGCCGCCCAGGGTGGTGTGGCCCGCCTCGGCAAAGGCGCCGCCTCCTCCGACCGGACAGAAGCAGAGACCCTCGGTCGCATACAGCTCGCCAAAGGCCGTGGCGTCGTGGACCTCTGCCAGGTTGACATCTTCCGGACCGATGCCGGCCCTCTCGTAGGCGCTCTTGGCCAGCTTGGTCATCGTGCTCTCTTCCTTCTCCGCTTCAGGATCCTCGCCGCTGGCCAGCATGCAGGCCGCCACTTCCACCGCGTGGCTCGCACCGATCCGATTTGCGAACTCCTCCGAGCAGATGACGACGGCCGCCGCCCCATCCCCGATGGGCGAACACATGGGCCTGGTCAGTGGGTAGGCCACCTCCGGGGCCGCGAGGACCTCCTCCACGCTGAACTCGTTCTGGTACTGGGCAAGGGGGTTCATCGAAGAGTGGTGGTGGTTCTTCGAGGAAATCACGGCCATCTGCCTCTGGGTCGTCCCGTACTTCTCCATGTGGGCCCGTGCTATCATGGCATAGACATCCATGAACACTGTGCGTTGCCCGGACTTCGCCTTTTCGGTCTCGCCCCTGGCCTCTCTCTCCTTCTTGATCTTCTCCTCCTGCTCGGCAAAGGCCTCCATCATCTGGGACAGCATCTCCACGTCCATGCACCCGGTGAAGGCGGGAAGAACCCGGCCTCGATCCTCGAAGTACATCTTCTCCATGCCCACGGCCAGGGCCACGTCCATCTCGCCCAGGGCCACCATTGCCCGGGCGCCGTGCAGGGCCGTTGCGGAGGAGGCACAGGCGTTCTCCACGTTGATCACGGGGATCAGGCCGATGCCCATGTCCCGCAGGACCACCTGCCCACGGACCGACTCCTGCCCCTGCAACACCCCCTGGGAGGCATTGCCGACCCACGCACCTTGCAGCTGTTCCTTGTCTACACCCGCGTCTTTCAGGGCGCCGTTTACCGCCTCGGCTACCAGGGACTTCAGGTTCCGGTCCAGTTGTCGACCGAACTTGGTCATGGCCCCACCGATGATCTTAACCTTTCGCATATCCTTCCTCCTTTTTACACGTTACTATGGAATATCACATATGCTGCGGCATGGGTCAGGACAGAGATTCTACTCGGTCTTTGATGACAATACGCTCTCGAGGGCCTGGATGAAGTTGGCTGCCTGGTCTTCCGGGATGTGAAGGGACTGCATGCCTCGCCGGATCTCGATCTGAGCCCCCTTCTCTCCTGCCACACGGCGGACCGCGATGGAGTCGTCCTCTGCACCCACCTGTTGCTCGGGCACGAACTCCCGGTACGATGGCG
>RCNG010000694.1_pt1 | contig 15895 bp, 11 predicted proteins | sample 2041371 | NCBI WGS metagenome assembly RCNG01 (sample SAMN09708227, study PRJNA481090) | Marine sediment metagenome, whole genome shotgun sequencing project. | biome: marine sediment; feature: ocean; material: sediment; isolation source: Sewage treatment plant 1 marine sediment (STP1) ... | reverse complement strand
GTTGTTCTATTAAATGAAAATGATAGGAAAATATGGCCAAAATCAGCTTTTCCGCAGTAGGCTTTCTATTCTCGGACAGGCTCCTAGGAGCCTGGTACACCGATGTATCGGTGTACCAGGTTTCAGGTCTTTACCTTTCTCTCATTAAGCGTTATGTTATCAGCTTTAAGCCAACTTAATATCTGCCTGAGCTAACTTCTTAGTCAGCCTTGAGCTAACTTGAAGAGTTTAAAGGATTTCCGGGAAGGATTTATTTTTGATAGCAATAATAAGCATAAGACCGCCATCACAATTTTTACTGCTTTTTTTGTCACTTACTGCCCTCTTTTTATTTACCTTACCTGTTTATGCAGCCCAGGACAAACAAAATCTCACCGTAGGGATTTTGACTCAGAATCCCCCTGCCTCACTCAAGGAATCCTCCTGGCGACTAAGCTTCGAGCGCTTAAATCGTCATCCTGAGTATCACTTCACGCCCCTGTTTCTGACTATTGAACAATTGAAAAGGCAATTAGACAATGATGTACTGGACTTTGTTGTCAGTGACGCCATCAACTATCTCATATTGGAAAAAGATTATGGTATCTTGCGCTTACTGACCCGAAATGAAACATATTCAGGCGATGCTTTTTCCTCAGAAGCCTTGTCAGTTTATACTCGCAGTGATAATTCCGATATAACCCGCCTCCTGGATCTTAAGGACAAAAACATTGCCGTATTAGTTACAGGCACTTCAGTTTCATGGCTTTTTCTGGAAAAATTTTTATTTAACCATGGACTGATCATTGATACCAATATCCATATTGAACAGATTTACAAGCTGCCTCTTTTAATGCTCTATTTGCAAAATGGCAAAGTAGATGCAATCATCAGCAAATCCGGATTAATAGAGAAACACCTTGAGCAACAGCAACTGGCTGAGTTAAGGCTCATTAATCCCCGTCAAGGCTGGCAAGCCCCATTTCTACACAGCTCTGTACTCATACCTGAATGGGCTTTTGCAAAAGCCTGGTTTATTGATGATAAACTGGCCAATCAGATTGTTTCCCTACTCATCGATCAGAACAACAAGGATGTCAGTGAATCAAGTGATTATTTCCTGCCGCAATGTCGCTGGGGTATTGCACAAAACTATAATGTTTTGCACGAACTTTTTTTCTTTTCAAACGGTGTTGTATTGCAGGATAATCCCGGTAAAAGTAATTTCTCCGCCAGACTCCAGTATTGGATCAGTTTTGTGATCATTTGCTTTTTGCTTATCGTTCTGATTATGTACTTACGCTCATCAAGAGATCTCAACCATCGTTTGAAAGCGTCTAAAGAATCTCTGGAACAGGAGATCAACGAAAGACACCATGCTCAGGAGCTGGCATTAACTCATCAGGCCGAACTGGCCCATGTCGCCAGACTCTCCACCATGGGAGAAATGGCTTCCGGTCTGGCACACGAACTTAATCAGCCTCTGTCCGCCATACATACCTATGTGCAGGGCTGTATACGCCGTATCCAGATGGGCAATAATGAACCCGAGGAGATTGTTAATGCCTTACAACTAACCGCACAACAGGCTGATCGTGCCGCAGGCATTATTCGCCGCTTACGCAGTTTTGTGCGTAAAGGCGAGACGCATAAGACTTATACCGAAATTAATCATATCGTCGATGAAGTAACCAGTTTTCTTGAATCCCAGCTAAAAAATAAAAACGTCCGCCTGATCCTGGAACTGGAGGACGATCTGCCCCCCGTACTGGCCGATATTATTCAAATAGAACAGGTACTGATCAATTTGCTAAAAAATGGCATTGAAGCAATGTCAGGAATTGAAGAACCGACGATCAAGGTTTCTACCAGGCGATTTACTAATGATCTTATCAAATTATGCGTTATTGACAGCGGCCACGGGATCAGTGAAGATAAGCTGAAGCGGATTTTTAACCCATTTTTCACCACCAAGACCAGTGGCATGGGAATGGGCTTATCCATTAGCAGTTCAATAATCGAAGCTCATGATGGTAAACTATATGCAGAAAACAATACAAAACAGGGTGCCCGATTCTGTTTTACTCTACCAATTACGGAACAGCTTTTAGGAAATAATAATGAGTAATGAAGCCATAGTTTTTATAGTGGATGATGATGATGCGGTCAGACAATCTACCGCCTGGCTGATTGAATCCATAGGTCTGAAAGTCACTACTTTCACCTGCGCAGATGAATTCCTGGAACATTATAGTAACGAACCCGGTTGTATCATCATGGATGTCAGGATGCCGGGTATGAGCGGGCTTGAAGCACAGGAAGAAATGAATAACAGAAGCATTGCTTTGCCGTTAATTTTTATTACCGGTCATGGTGATGTCCCAATGGCAGTCCGGGCTTTGAAACGCGGTGCCTTTGACTTTATTGAAAAACCTTTTAATGACCAGCTTCTACTGGATGCGGTACAAAGAGGACTCAAACAAAATAGTGAAGCAATGGAATCATTTATCCAGAATGAGTCCATTGATAAACGTATTCTGTCACTGACTCCTCGTGAACATGAGGTGATGTTGCGAGTTACAGAAGGCAAGCCCAATAAAGTCATTGCTCATGAACTCAATGTCAGTATTAAAACCGTCGAAGTACATCGTGCACGCATGATGGAAAAAATGGAAGCCAGCTCTGTAGCAGAGCTGGTTAAAACTACTATATATGCCGGCAAAAATTGATATCGACTCAAACGGATAACAATAACATACTAGTAGTATCAGGGATTTCCCCAAATCTGACAGTAATCAACCCAATTATTACCGGCCCGGTATTTTGCTAATGTGTGCTTAAACTATAAAAGCCTGATATAAAAACAGGTATTATTTATACATTTAAAATGGAATTTGCAATCACAAGGGGCGTATCATTATGAATAAGAGATGGAATGATAGAAAACCAGTGTCACTGGCACTTGTCATCAACTATCCTGCTTTGGGCCTATTACGGGGCAAAGCAGTTAATATCAGTCACGATGGCATGTTTATTGAGACAGTGGCAACATCGCTGTGTAACCATGCAAATATAGAACTTACCCTGAATTTACCCGACTCATCAGGTGCTCCGGCACAAATTCAAGCCATAATTATTCATAGCAGAGACAATGGTATCGGCATTATGTTTAGAAATAGCGAGCAAAGCAGCGTCATCAGCATGATTCAACAATTAATCACTGCACCTGCCATGGATTATCAACAAGCCTGCTAAAAGAAATATGGGATAATACCCGGATGATCCGGGTTAGTACCTTGACACAATTAGTCCATTATTTCTTAGCTTTTTTCTCATGCACTACCCGTATGCGGGTTCCATGTTCAAGAGAGAGAAGAATTTCTTCTGCTGGTATATTCAACGGAAAATAAACGCCCGAAATTTTAGCCCCGTTAATACTGGCACCATCGATCAGGGAACCCCGGAAATCTATCCCTCTTAAATCACATTTTCTGAAATAAGCGCCTCTGAAATCCAGACCCGTTGCGTCCAGACCTCTTAAATCCAGCGATCGGAAATCACAGGACTTAAAATCACAGAATTCACCTGCCTGCTTTTTATGATTAAATTCTTCCACCTTTCCTTCTCTGAGAAGTAGGTACAGCGGCTCATTTGAGATTGCCGGATCGTTGCTCATATGAATATTCCTGAAAATTTATTTTGCTGTATACAATTAAGTCTAGAACATTATTTCAAATTCTGCTTACTTCCTGGTCCTGGGAATATAACCTTCCGGTCTAATGGCAACCCGACAAGTAATATGCGTACATAGTATATCCTGAGCATCATAAAATCCATACTCAAAAACCGGATTGGCACGATTTTTTTGCTGCATTTCCAATTGGATATCAGCGAGTTGCTCATCCGATATTTCAAAGCGTAACTCCAGATCCGTGCGACCTTCACGAATAAAATCCAGCTGTAAATTGCGCGTCCAGACTTCACAGCCAGGGAATAATTTTGTGCACGCCAGAGCCGCAATCGGATCAGCCAGAGATGCCTGGAAACCACCAAACATACCACCTCCCGGGTTTCTGGAAATCACGGTCAAAGGCAGCTTGATGCGCACCACTCTCCAGTGAGCCTGCAATTGCACAATTTTAAGTCGCATTAACCAAAAAGGCGGATAAAACCTCAGTCGACACCTTTTCTGGCGTATTGGCTGTGCAAAAACAGCAAGTGAGAAAAATTTAAGCCAGCGCATCAGCTTGACACCCGCTGCAAACTCAGCAATTTATTATTTTCATCAAAGACAATCCTGAAACTGCCATTAACACCGGATTGATCGACATATTTTTGTAAAGCACCGGCAGGAAACTGGATAATGCGTCCATCAGTGGTTTTTATCCGAACTGAATCCACTTCGCCCTGATAATATCGAAGGTATTCCTGTGCGCTGATAGCAATTCGAAAACGAATTTCATTCACTTTAGTTTCTTCATGTTTTGTTGAGTGTTCTTTTTATAAAAGGTCTGGTTAGTGCAGCATAACCCGACCTTCATAAATTTTAGTCATAGTTAAAAAAATACCATTCTTTTTCTATTTTTTCATTGTATTTAAAAAAATTTATACTACAGTCATTTTATCAGTACTTAGTGTAACTATTTTCAATAACTTTTATCAATCAAGCATGGTGAACAAAAAATGAATATGCAGGACATTAGAAGAATTGCCAAACAAAATGGTTTAAAAACGGGCAAACTCAGTAAAGTTTCACTGGTTAAAAAAATTCAGGCGACAGAGGGAAATTTTGACTGTTTTGCCACAGCAGAAAATGACTATTGCGATCAAGCCGATTGCATCTGGAAGAATGACTGTTTCCAGTTAGCCAAAAAGTCCTTTAAGCTGTCATAAAAGCGCACAGCTTACAATAACTCTTGCCATTTCTTTTCCAGCCGCTTCACTGAAACCGGCTGGGAGGTTTTAAGTTCCTGTGCAAAAAGGGAAATCCTCAATTCTTCAAGTAACCAGCGATATTCTTCCAGACCCTGATTATCAGCAAAGTACTGCACGGACGGGTGGTTTTTATTATTTTGTATAGCCGCCTGCTGTTCATACTTTTCCCATAAGGGTGTAATTTGCGCCTGATTCAATGCATCACGACGATGGTCATTTCGAGCTTTGTCAATTCTTGCAAGCATACCTTTAAAATATCGGGGGAAGCGCTTTAACCAGACTAATGGGGTCTGAGCAACAAACCCCCTGTAGATTAAATGACTTTGCTGCCGTTTAAGATCAGTAAGAGCATTGAGCAGATCAAAAGGAATATTACCTTTCAGCAGTTTAGCCAGCATTTGATTGCCCTGCAATGCATTGACAACAGCCTGAGATACCTCGATTTTACTTTGTCCCAGCCCGGCGTCCACTGCCATCAGTAATTTGTCAAAGGCTGCCCTGTCCCGAATAGCACTCAATTTTTTTATTCCACCAGCCCCAATCCCCTTTTCAATTGCCTGGCGTATGCTTTTAATCAGAATGCCGTCCACCATATCCTGTTTTAAATCCGTACAACTGCCATAGGGAGTGAACATCAGACAGGCTTTATTAATATCGGGTAATTGTTTCTGTAATAAATTCAGCTCCTTAGTTAACGCCAGCTTTACTAGTCGAAACACCCCCTGACTATGATGATCACGAGCGATAATTTCCTGATCATACAGTTTTATGGCCACATTTTGCTGCACATCCTGCAAGGCTGGAAAAAGCGTCATCACCATACCGTGACCTTCAATCTCCATTTGCTCGGGCAACGAGTCAAAATCCCAGGACAAAATATTCTGGCGCTCGACTGAATGCTCTTCCAGATCATCCAGCTGCGCCAGGGCTTTTTTACCCCATTTCTGTTTTAATTTCAGCAGCTCCCGATTGCTGTCCAGTTCATGTCCCTCTTTATCAATAATTTTGAAATTCATTTTTAAATGTTCAGGAACTTTTTCTGCAAAATCAGCATTGCTGCTCTTGTCCAGCTCATGTTGCAGCGCATTTCCCAGAGTGTAAGAAAGCCTGGACTTAAGAAATTCAGTCAACTGTTCAATCAGTTTACCTTCCCGGTAATTCCCCCTTTCAAGAAAAGCCGTCACTGTGTCTGGCACAGGGACAAACTGCTTACGAATCGCTTTTGGCAAAGCCCGCAATAAGACGGTTATTTTTTCCCGAATCAGGCCTGGAACCAGCCAGTCAAACACATCTTCCTCTAACTGATTAATCACCGCCAGAGGGAAAGCGACTGTAACCCCATCCAGGGCATGTCCCGGTAAAAAGTGATATTCCAGAGGTAATTGCAATTCCCCGCTGAGAATGGCAGAGGGATACAATTCATCGGAAATATGATCAACCTCTTTTTTGAGTAAATCCGCCTGTTCTAAATATAAGTAATGCGGGTTCTGTTGTTCTATTTTTTTACACCATTGTTCAAAGGCTGAACGGGAATAAATAAATTCTTTTTTTGTATCAGCAATACGGCGATTTGAATGCTGCTTTTGTTGGTGGTTTTGCTCCGGATCATGGCGGATACGCTGTTGATAAAATTCAAAAATTGCCAAATCATCCACCAGTAAATCCTTGCGCCTGGATTTGTGCTCCAGGTGCTCTAATTGCTGGATAAGGGCTATATTGTGTTTTATAAAACGTGGTGTATTGCGATTCTGATCGGTATATTCTCCGCTAACCAGGGCATCGCGAATAAAAATTTCCTGGCAGACTTCAGGATCTATCGGACCATAATTGACTTTTTTTCTGGCGTTAATCACCAGTCCATACAGACTGACTTTACTCCAGGCAGACACCTGACCTGATTTAGCCTCCCAAAAGGGGTCAAAATAATGATGTTTGAGTAGATGTTTTGCCTGATGTTCCAGCCAGATCGGTTCAATTCCAGCGACCGTACGGGCGTAAATCGCCGAGGTCTCCACTATCTCGGCAGCCATAATCCATTTGGGTTTATGTTTGTACAGGCTGGAACCGGGAAAAATACCATAGCGGATATTGCGCGCCCCCAAATAGACGTTTTTATCTTCTTTAAAGCCGATATTTCCCAGAAAGCCGCTCAACAATGCCTGATGTATTGCCGCATAATCCAGTTTATCTTCACCTTCATTGCCAGACTTGCCAGACTTGCCACTATGAGAATGTAGTGTATTAAAACGAAATCCCAATTCCCTGGTCTGGGAGTACAATTGCTGATAAAGTTCACGCCACTCACGCATACGCATAAAAGAGAGGAAGTTGCTCTGGCAATATTTACGTAATTTGTTTTGTGAGAGATGTTTGCGTTGTTCCTCATAGCTGAGCCACAAATTAAGATAACTGATAAAATCGGATCGTTTACTGGCGTATTGAGCGTGTTTTTCATCTGCCGCCTGTTGTTTTTCCAGCGGCCTTTCCCGTGGTTCCTGACAACTCAGAGCCGCAGCAATGATCAAGACCTCTGAAAGTACATTCTGTTGTTCACCGGCAATAATGACCCGGCCGATCTTTGGATCGACTGATAACCTGGCCAGAGAACGGCCGATTGAGTTTAATTGCCGTGAAGGGGTTATTGCGTCCAATTGTTCCAATAGGAGAAAACCATCATTGATCTGTTTTGCAGAAGGTTTTTCCAGAAAATTAAATACCTTGATATCCCCCAGCTTCAACGACAACATTTGCAGTATCACCTGTGCCAGGTTCGTTCTGAGTAATTCAGGTTCAGTAAAGTCTGGTCGCTGGTTGTGATCCTGCTCACTATAAAGACGAACTGCAATACCATCACTGACACGACCGCAACGGCCACTGCGTTGCCGGGCGGATGCCTGGGAAATTTTTTCAATAGGTAAACGCTGGATTTTATGCCGGACACTATAGCGGCTGATGCGTGCCAGCCCGGTATCAATCACATAGCGAATTCCAGGTACGGTCAGGGATGTTTCCGCCACATTGGTGGCCAGAACAATACGTCTGCCTTTGTGTGGTGCAAAAACGCGATTCTGTTCAGCTGGTGACAAACGGGCATAAAGCGGTAATATCTCCGTATGGGCGGGATGATGTTTACGCAGGGCCTCGGCAGTCTCGCGGATTTCTCTCTCACCGGACAGAAACACCAGAATATCCCTATCTGAACTCCCGCCATCGGTATATTGAGCCAGTTCATCAACAGCATCCAGAATACCATCCACCATATTCCGGTCTTCAGCCAGAGGACGATAAAGAATGTCAACCGGATAGGTACGACCCGAGACCTCGATAACAGGCGCATTGTCAAAAAAGTCGGAAAAACGCCTGGTGTCAATAGTGGCTGAAGTGATAATAACTTTGAGATCCGGCCGCCGGGGAAGTAGCTGTTTTATGTAGCCCAGTAAAAAATCTATGTTCAAACTGCGTTCATGGGCTTCATCAATAATAATAGTATCGTAGCGATTCAGAAACCGGTCCGTCTGAGTTTCAGCCAGCAGGATTCCGTCTGTCATGAGTTTGACATAGGTTTCCTCCCTGGACTTGTCACTAAAACGCACCTTGAAGCCAACTTTTTCCCCCAGTGCGGTATTTAATTCCTGAGCAATACGGCTTGCCACACTTCGGGCTGCCAAACGACGCGGCTGAGTATGGGCAATTTGTCCCAATATCCCCCGTCCCACCGACAAGGCAATTTTAGGCAGCTGGGTTGTTTTTCCCGATCCCGTTTCACCGGCAACCACAATAACCTGGTGCTCACGCAACAGCTTTTGTATCTTGTCCAGCTTTTTGGATACCGGCAATTGCTCAGGAAACTTAGGTACCGGTAGATCACGAGTACGCTGTTCAACCTTGTCAATGGACTGTTTGATTTTATCTTCACAGGATTTCAAAATGTCATCAAGCTGGCTAATGATGGCGACGGACGTCTGCTCTTTGCTACCAGGCTCTTTGCTTTTAAGCGGTTTGATATGTGGCTGCCGGGAATGTTTTACAGGTAGTTTTTTCACTAGCCTGAATGCTTTATCTAACTGCTTTTTTATAGGATAGCGGTCAATACGATAGCATTGTGATAACTGCCCGCACAGACAACGGTGTTGTTGTTTATACAGCATATTTGGTGTTGTCTGATTCATACAAAAGTTCAAGTCACTTGAATTAAAATTAAATCGCTCTTGTTGTAGAGCTGAACAGGCCGATTATACCTGAACTGGTTCAAAAAATTATGACTTCAATCTATGCTTTTAACCTTTTTCTGCTAGAATTAAAAAACTAAATACTCAATAAATAAATCCTCTATGTTCTCGAAAAAACGTTAAAAAATACTTTTCGGACTCAATCAACTAGAATTACGATGGGCTGGTAACGGGAGTAATTGAATGGCTGCAGCGCCTCTAAATGTCAATGTAGTAAAAAAATTTCATCCTCTTGAATCACTCAGTATTGACAAGGTTCAAGAAGTGATTGAAAAGTCTGCCGTGCAGAAAATTCCAGCTGGGCGAATGCTTTTTAAACAGGGCGACAAGGACAAATGGACTGTTTACCTGCTTTCAGGCAGTGTTGAACTCAAAAGTGCTGGTCAGAAAAAAGAGCTGATAAAAGCCAACACAGACAGTGCAAAAAATCCAATTGCCAATGAAATACCGCGTCCGGCTACCGCCAAGGCTAAAACTGACATTAGTATTCTCATTATCGACCGGGATCTGCTGGACATTCTGCTCAACTGGAACGCCCCCTCCAGTATTGAAGTTTCTGATCTGGATGATGATGACGAGGACTGGATGACACGCTTTCTTCAGTCCAATGCCTTTTTACAATTGCCTGCAGCTAATATTCAGGCTCTGATGATGCGCCTGCATGAAACTCCCCTGGCCAGGGGCTCTGCAGTCATCAAAGAAAATGACACCAATGATGACAAATTTTATATTATCCAACAAGGTCACTGCACGGTAACCAAGACTAATCCGGTCAGCAAAGAAGAAGTCACTTTGGCCGAATTACGCCTCGGTGATGGCTTTGGAGAAGAGGCGCTAATCACCGGCGGAATTCGCGGCGCCAGCGTGACTATGGCAACCGACGGTGTGATCCTCTCCCTGGGCAAGAAAGACTTTATTGAACTTTTGGTTACCCCTCTGATCAACCATATAAAAAAGGACGATCTAAATCCCCTTTTGCTAAGTGGTCAATATCAACTGGTCGACGTCAGGAATGAAGATGAATTCTCAGCCAATGGACTGGATAACACCATCAATATACCAATTAGCCTGATCCGTACTCAATTAGGTCAACTGGAAGCTGATAAACACTACATTATTTGTTCTGGTCATGAAAATCGCAGTAGTGCGGCAGCCTTTTTATTTATCCAGCAAGGTTATGAGTGTTCCATTCTCGAACATGGCGTCGGTGAAGCCATGTTCAGCGTCGACGCAGAGGCGCAAAGTCAACAAGAAGCGCAATCCAGTTTAGACGAAATTCAGAGCAATAAAGAAGCCGGCACCAGGGATGCTCAATCACTGCCATCGGATAGCAGTACAGAAAACGCTTCTGAAAAGTCTGTAGCACAGACCACTCAAGCTGAACGCCGCCAGGAAAATATCACCTCACCAGGAGTAGAGGCCGCCCGAAAGCAAGCCGAAGCTCAGTCAAAACAATTATTAATGGCTGAAACTGCTCGTAAAGTAGCGGAAAACATGGCCGCAGGGCTGCGCGGTGAAGCTCAGGAAGCCCTGCATAAAGCAGAACAGGAAGCCAAACGAGCCAAGCAGTCGGAACTGGCGCTCAAAACAGCTCAGCTCAAAGCATCACAACTTGAAGCTCAACAAGCAGAGCATGGCAAATCATCTGCCGAACTGGAAGAAATCAGAAAACAGGTTGAAGCTGAAACCCAGATGAAAGCTCAGGCTGAAGCAGCCCGCGAGAAAGCCGAACTGGAAGCAGAAAAATTACGCATTGAAGCAGAATCGGCACGCGAACAGGCTGAAGCTGAGGCCCAACGCGCCACTCAGGCTGAAGCAGCTCGTAAAGAAGCCGAAGAAACAGCCAAGAAACTTCATAAAGAAGCCCTGCATAAAAAATCAGATGAAGTGAATAGCGCTCTGGAAAAGGCAAAATCAGAAGCTGAACGGGCAGAAAATGCAGAGCAGGAAGCCATTCGCCTGAAAGAAGAGTCGGAACAGGCCCGAAAAAAAGCAGAAAAAGAAGCCAAAAGAGCGGAACACGCTGAGCAAGCTCGAAAAGAGGCAGAAGAGGCTATCCGCCAGGCTAGCCAGGAACAATTAAGTGAAAAACAGGCAGCTCTGGAACTGGCGCAAAAACAATCTCAGGAGGAAGTCGAACGAGCAGAACAGGCCATTGAAGAAGCCAGACGGCTGCGTGAAGAAGCAGAAAAAGCCCTGCTTGACTCAGAATCCCAGGCAAAACTATCTTCACAGGCAGAAGCTGAATTATTGCAGGCAAAAGAAGAAATTGAACGCCTGAGAAAAGAAGCAGATGCACGCCAACAGGCTGAAATTCATGAAGCCCGAATCAAGGCTCAGGAAGAAAAAGAACGCGCCGAAAAAATTGATTCTGACCGTGAAGCAGCCCTTGCAGAAGTTGAGCGCCTGCAAATAGAAATGCAAGCTGCCAGGGGGCAGATGGCTAAAGAACTGGAGAAACAGCAGCAAGAGCAGATTGAATTACAGGATCAGCAACTGAATCAGTTGCAATCCACTGCTGAAGACGAAATTCTGCAACTGAAAGCCGAAATGGAAACAGCCCAACAAGCCCTGTCTGAAGAATATACCCATTTCAGCAAGGATCAGGAACAGGCCCTGCAGGAGAAAATAAATCAGGCTCAATCTGAAGCCGATCAACATGAACAACAACGCCTTGCTGCCGAACAGGCACGCCAGGATGCCCAACAGGAAATGCAGCGCCTCAGCGAGCAGGTAAAAGATGAAAAACTGGCTCGGGAGGAACAGGAAAGATTGCGTTCAGCCGAGTTAGCCGAAGCTGAAAAACGCATTAGCTATGCCAATGAACGCGCTCAGGCGGCAGAAGAAGCCCGCAAAGAGTTTGAAGCCGAACTGGAACAGGTGCGTGCAGAAACAGCAAAAGCCCGTGCAGAGATGGAACAATTACGCCTGGATATGGCACAGGAAATTGAGTCCGAACGCCAGGAACTTGAAGCTGCGGTCCTAAAGCAACGTCAGCAGATGGAGTCCGAAAAACAATTGCTGGCCGAAGAAGCCCAAAAACTGGAACAGGAAGCCCTTAAGTATCAACAGGAAATTACGGCCTTTAGAGAGCAGGTCGAGGAAGCCAAACAACAGGCTTTTCATGAAGCAGAACAGCTTAGATCGCAAAAAGAAACATTAGAAAAACAAGCCGAAGAAGAAACGCGAAAACTGAAGGAACAACTGGAAAACGCCAAGCTGGAGGCCGCGAAAGAAACCCGGGAGCTGGAAAAACAAAAAGAGGAAATGGAAAAACAGGCCGAACAGGAAATGCAGAAACTGAAGGAACAGCTTGAAACTGCCAAGCTGGAGGCCATAAAAGAAGCGGAAGCATTGAAAGATCAAAAGCAGGAAATGGAAGAACAGGCCGGACAGGAAACGCAAAAACTGAAGGAGCAACTGGAAAACGCCAAGCTTGAAGCCATGAAAGAAGCTGAAGCATTGAGAGAACAAAAAGCTGAAATTGAAAAACAGGCCCAGGAGGAAGCCGTGGAGTTGAAAGAACAACTCGAACAGATCCAGATCAATAAGAAACTCCAGGAGCAATCTATTGCCTTGCAAAAAAAGGAGCTGGAACGACTGCAGGCCGAAACAAAGAGTGCCCATAGTCAGCTTGAAGCGGAGTCATTACGCTCTCAGGAAATAGAACGCCAGAATGCCTTGCTGCGAGCCAAGGAAGAAGCCAGAAAACAGGCAATTGAAGAAGCCAGACGGCGTCGTGACCAGCTTATGAGCAATGCGCAAAATGTTCCACCCATATTACAACCATCAGCCGAAGTTAAGAAAGAACAGTTCCATAGAACTTCTCCAGCTGATGGCTCTTCACCCGCTGATGGCTCCTCAGTTCAAGACGATCTGAAAGCAGCCTATGAGGCCATTAAAAAAGAAAACGATGCCTGAAAAAGACATTCGCTCCAGCTATGACTGATTCCAGTGGTTACCTTATACCAGCACAGTCAGTTGAAGTGATCACTGAAATCAAACGCAGCCGATTCATTGCTCACATTGCTCACGGAAGTAACGCGATTGAAGCTTTTCACATCATTGAACAGGTAAAACACCGCTATCCTGACGCCCGGCATCATTGCTGGGCTTTTATTGCCTGTGCTCCAAAATCGGCTTGCGCAGTTCGTTTTAGCGATGCTGGAGAACCTTCCGGAACAGCAGGAAAACCCATTCTTAATATATTACAGCATAGCCATTATGGTGAAATAGTCTGTGTTGTCAGCCGTTATTTTGGCGGCATAAAACTGGGTGCCGGTGGACTGATTCGCGCTTATAGCAATAGCACCCAGGCAGCCCTGGAACAGTTAACGTCCAGGGTTAAATTCGAATTATCACCAGTAAACATTCAATTTCCCTACCCATTTGAATCGTCTGTCCGCCATTATCTCAACTCCAGCAAGGTCACAATAAAAGACGTTAACTACCACGAGCAGGTGATATTTCAATTGGCAATCGAACAAACCCTGATAGCTCCCCTGATTCAACATGTACAGAATCTTTGTAAGGGTGATATGAAACTGATTGATCCTGACGAAAAACTAGACTAATGGTTTGGAATAAACAAATGCCTGAGACACATAAATTTAATAATAGCCTGGATAATTTTTTTAAGCGCTACGTGAATAGCTTAGCAGCCAAAACAGGAAAATTACCCATCACAGAATATAATCCGGACTGGCTTTCATCCTGCCAGCAGGGTGATTTTTTTATGTCTGAACAAATGCTTGCCTCTATACATTGGAAACCGCTTCAAAGAGAGATAAACAATGACTTATCCGGTCTTGAACAGGCACTGGAAACAAAACTGCATCCAGACCTGAAAACCTTTTTTAGCCGCTACTGGTCTGAACAGATCGAGGCTATTTTCCAACAGGGCAATTTAACCCTGATGTTTATCTGGAACGAGGCCGACATGGAACGTCTGATTAAAAACCAGATTGGCCACGCACTCAATAAACTTCGCAACAAGCAGACACTCACATTCTTTATTGCCTGCACAGATTCGGATTATATCATCAGTGTGGAAAATGACTCGGGCAATGTGGTTCTTGAGAGACCTGGTTATGCGGTTGAAAAAGTATTGGCCAACAGCCTGTGCAGCTTTATTGATGAACTTGAGTTTGGCAGGTTGGGTTAGCACAGCGTAATCCGACATTATCGGCCGACATCTCGTCGGATTACGCTGCGCTAATCCAACCAACAATATGAACTCCCAACAAAGCGGAGAAGAAGCCTTTTTTAGACTTACTGCCTAAGGGCAGCCTTAGAAAGAATTTTTCTGAGTTTTTTTGCAGAAAAATTCTTTCTAAGGTACTAAGATTAAAGGATGCTAAAAAAATTTTTTGACAAACTCACCTTCAAACCTGATCCCGTCAGAATGTATTCTGCCGGGATCAGCGACGTTGGTCAGCGTCGCAAACTTAATGAAGATAACTATCTTATTGATGAAAAGCTGGGGCTGTTTATTGTTGCTGATGGCATGGGAGGGCATGAAGCTGGAGAAGTCGCCAGTAAACTGGCCATTGAAACTATTTTTAATTGCATAAAAAAACTACTCAGTGAAGCGCAATCAGTTTCCCCGCCCCCCTCTTTACAAAACCAAGCAACAGACAAATCACCCCCTTCCGACAACATTTGCAGTGTTTTGCAAGATGCGATTGAAGAAGCCAATAACCAGACCCATTGCTACAATATTGCTCAGGGAATCCTGGAAGGGAAAGGCATGGGAACCACTGTGACCGGGTTCTGGATTGCCTCTAAAGAAGGCTCTAAAAAAAAACAAATCTATATGTTTAATGTTGGTGACAGTCGGACCTACCGGTTCAGCCAGGGAAAACTACAGCAATTAAGCACCGACCATAGCCACTATCAATTATGGGTTGAAACCGGAAAAGAAGGCCCTCCCCCCAGACACAATATTATTTACAAGGCTATTGGACCATGGCGAAAAATTGTGGCTGAACAACAAACTTTTCCCATTCATCCCGATGAACTCTTTCTGCTGTGTTCCGATGGTTTATGCGATATGTTATCAGACAAAGAAATACGTGATATTCTCTATCACAACAGAAAAAAATCCCTCAAGGAAACAGCCAAAACCCTGATTGCCGCTGCCAACGATGCCGGAGGCAAAGACAATATCACCGTCGTTCTGGTCAAACCGGAATAGATTAGTTGCTAAGTTTTTATGTTTTTAAGATAGCAATATCGCATAACTTATAAACTTAATCATCCTCCTCTTCTAATCGGAATTGACTCAAACATGATCAGACAGGTTCATTGAAAATATCGATAAAACCTGACAATTAGTCTGCTTAGTGGTGGAAGCGGACCTTCGGTGAAAATGCGGGTTTTGACCTTTATGTGTAGCTTAACATAATGACTTAGCATTTATGCCACGCAGTGAGGCATAAATCTCGTTGGACAAAGCTGCGGGCTGCCACGTACTCTCTCTGAGTTTAGTACTTACTATGGAATTTGTATTTTTGGATATTTCGGATTAGTGAATTTTTCTGAAGGATGCTCAATTTTATTGCCGTGATTCGACTAAAAATATTCAATATTTTCTCAGTTAAAAGATCTATTTCTACTTGATATGAGTGTATTTTGCCTGATTTCAATTTTCCAGGCAATAGTATACCTCAAGCAATAAAGTTGCTAAAAAGCCAAACTAAATCGGAAAGGACTGTTATATAGTTGAGACTATCCGTTTTGCATTCGCCTGC
>RCNG010000690.1_pt1 | contig 15919 bp, 17 predicted proteins | sample 2041371 | NCBI WGS metagenome assembly RCNG01 (sample SAMN09708227, study PRJNA481090) | Marine sediment metagenome, whole genome shotgun sequencing project. | biome: marine sediment; feature: ocean; material: sediment; isolation source: Sewage treatment plant 1 marine sediment (STP1) ... | reverse complement strand
GAAAAGTTATTGATAGTGTTGATCAATATGAAGTCCAAATACTTTTTACCCAAATAGATCGAAGCACTGATAGTATTATCCTAACTGATTATGAATTTCAGTTGGATGAAATGAAATATTTCTATCCGGCGAGTACGGTTAAATTACCAATTGCCGTTCTTGCTCTGGAAAAATTAAACCATACAGATACATTAGATAGGAATACAATCTACTACATTGAAGGAGATTCAGTTGAAAACACCTTTGCAGAGGACATCTCTAAAATTTTGGCTGTTAGTGACAATCATGCAAACAACAGATTATTTGAATTCCAGGGACAGAATGATATCAATTCAAGGCTTGAAAATAAGGGTATCAGTCCTGTACGAATTTCACACAGACTAGGAATACATACTGATGAGGTTACAACGAAGCCCCTTATATTATACATTAATGATAGCACTACAGGCACATCCCCCTCTATTATAAATAGGGAGCCTATGCCTCTTAATTTAGAAGGAATAAAAAAGGGGATTGGGTATTACGAAAATGATTCATTACATAGTGAACCTTTTGATTTCAGCTATAAAAATTATTATCCGGTTGGTTCACAACACGGAGTATTGAAGAGAATAATATTTCCGGAATTATTCAACAAAAATGAAAGGTTTAATCTTAGTGAGGATCAAAGAGAATTTCTATTAACCGCAATGCATACATTACCAAAAGATGCAGGTTATGACAATGCAGAATATTATGACGGTTACTGCAAATTTTTTATATACGGAGATTCAAAAGAAAATATTCCCGAACACATAAAAATATATAATAAAGTAGGATTTGCCTATGGCACCCTAACTGATTGTGCTTATATCGCAGATGAAAAAAATAAGATAGAATTTATGCTAACCGCAACCATTTTAGTCAATAAAGATGGGGTTTTCAACGACGATAATTATGAATATGAAGAGATAGGGATGCCCTTTTTGGCGGCCCTTGGAAGGGAATTTTACAGTTACGAACTAAATCGAAAAAAATAAGTTATGAGTACACTTAGTTTTGATTCATTCACTAAGAAAATCTATATTAAAGCACCAATTGATAAGCTTTATTGGGCATGGGGAACAACTTCTGGAATTTGCTCCTGGTTTTTGAGAAATGCCGTTTACCAAACTAATCAAGGAATGCAAAGAAAAGCAGATGAATATATACAGGCAGGAGATCAATATATTTGGGAATGGCACAATTGGAACGGACAAGAAAAAGGAGAAGTCTTAAAAACAAATAATATTGATTTTCTGGAAATATCATTTGCGGGTGTCAGTAAGGTAAGTATTAGTTTGAAGGAAGTTAAAAATGCCGTATTACTAACTTTAAAACAATATGAAATCCCTACCGATGAGGAAAGCAAACTAAATATTCATCATGGTTGCAGTAATGGCTGGACTTTTTGGTTAGCAAATCTGAAGGCCTATATGGAGCACGGTATTTTACTAAACGAAAAGGAATTTGATCTTACAGGAATTCCCTTGGCTGGATTTGAATTTGTAAATATGTAATTTTTCGTATTCGAAGTAAGAACTATGAAACAAAATTATTAAAGAATTTATTTATTCAAAGTAATATAGCAGAGATAATAATAAAACTAAATCAACTGACGGACTGATTCAAATAAAAATAGCTTAATCCGTGGAATTAATGGGTCTCCCATAAAGGTCAAAGTCCGCCGCATCTGTGATTTCAAGTTCTACGAATTCGCCAATTTTAACGTAAAAGTTCCTTGCATCGACTAAAACTTCATTATCCACATCCGGAGAATCATATTCAGTTCTTCCTATAAAATAATTTCCTTCCTTACGATCAATGATACAACGAAATGATTTACCTATTTTTTCCTGGTTTAACTGCCATGAAATACCAGATTGAAGCTCCATTATCTCATTCGCCCTATTTTGCTTCACTTCTTCGGGCACATCGTCTTCCAAATTATATGCATGCGTATTTTCTTCATGGCTATAGGTAAAGCAACCAAGTCTTTCAAATCGCATATCTTTTACCCATTCTTTTAAGGTCTGAAAATCTTCCTCAGTTTCTCCCGGATAACCCACAATTAGTGTTGTTCTGATAGCCATATTTGGCACAATCTGCCTGAAATCCTTCAATAGCCTGGTAGTTTTAGCCTTGGTAGTTCCCCGGCGCATGCTCTTAAGGATGGGGTCTGAAATGTGCTGTAATGGTATATCCAGATATTTGCAGATTTTTGGCTCTTCTTTCATAACCTCAAGCACATCCATAGGAAACCCGGTTGGAAAAGCATAATGAAGGCGAATCCATTCTATTCCTTCCACCTTAGAAAGTTCTTTTAGTAATTCTGCCAGGTTTCTTTTTTTATACAGATCAAGTCCGTAATAAGTAAGGTCCTGAGCAATTAGAATTAATTCTTTGACACCATTGGATGCGAGTTTTTGAGATTCCAAAACCAATTCCTCAATGGGCTTACTCTTGTGTTTACCACGCATTAAGGGTATTGCACAAAAAGAACAAGGCCTGTCACAACCTTCAGCGATCTTTAGGTAGGCGTAATTTTTGGGTGTTGTTGTGAGGCGTTCTCCTATTAATTCGTGTTTGTAGTCCGCACCCAGGGCCTTTAATAAGTTAGGCAGGTCACTGGTTCCAAAATATTCATCAACATTAGGAATTTCCTTTTCCAGATCTGGTTTATAACGTTCGCTAAGGCATCCTGTAACAAAAACTTTATCTACCTCTCCTGCCTGCTTTTTATCTACATATTCCAAAATGGTATTTACGCTTTCCTCTTTAGCATTTGCTATAAAACCACAGGTATTAATAACCACTATATTCCCTTCCTCTTCATGAACCACCTCTTTTTTATTCGCTCTGAGCTGTCCCATAAGAACCTCAGAGTCGTAAACATTTTTGGAACACCCAAGAGTTACAACATTTATTCTATTTTTCTTAACCGACTTAGTTCTCATGGGTTTTCTTTAGCCGTGCAAAAATACAATACAATAGAAGAAGAGCCGTCTTTTAACAAGAATTCTTCTCATTCTGCGTTAAACTATTATTAGTAGTATTGGTCTAATTAGAAATTAAAACCAAATGAAACCCCAAATTCAAGGACTATTTTTAATTTTATTATTCCTGGGCTGTTTGTCCTGTGAAAATAATTCCAATGATTTAGCAGATACATTAATTGAAGAAAACGATCCGGATCAAAACCCGGATCCTTCCTTATATTTTCCAGGGACAACTTCTGATGATTGGGAAACCACAAGCCCTGAAGATTTGGGTTGGAATTCCAACGCCCAACAGGATTTAATAAATTTTCTAGGGGAAAAGGATACCAAAGCATTTATAATTTTAAAAGATGGTAAAATTGCCATGGAGGAATACTTCGGGACCTTCACAAAGGACAGTCTTTGGTATTGGGCATCTGCTGGTAAAACACTAACTGCTTTTACTGTCGGGATTGCCCAGGAAATGGATTTACTGGACATAAATGAAAAAAGTTCCACTTACCTTGGGGAAGGCTGGACCTCAGCTCCACCAGAAAAAGAAAATTTGATTACAATAAGGAATCAATTAACCATGACCAGCGGCTTAATGGATACTGCATTTGATTGTGTTACTGCAGATTGCCTGGAATATGAGGCTGATGCAGGTAGCCGTTGGGCTTATCACAACGGGCCTTATACCTTATTGCAAAGTGTTGTAGGAGAAGCTGCCAGTACTTCTTTTAGTGCTTTTTACAATACCAATTTAAGAAATAGAATTGGCATGAATGGGCTTTGGGTATCTACAAATGGTTTGAACAATGTGTATTTTAGTACGGTCAGAAGTATGGCTCGATTTGGATTACTTAATTTAAATAATGGAGTGTGGGACGGAGAAACCATTTTAGGGGATCTGGATTATATTTCTAATATGAAAAACACTTCCCAGGAGCTGAACAAATCCTATGGATACCTGTGGTGGCTGAATGGGAAAGAAAGCTATATGGCTCCGTCATTACAACTAGTATTTAACGGAACGCTTATTCCTAATGCACCGGCAGATACTTATTCCGGACTGGGTAAAAATGATCAAAAGTTATATATTGTTCCCGCTAAGAGGCTGGTTATAGTAAGAATGGGAGAAGAGGCGGGTGAGAGTTTACTTGGACCTTCAAGTTTTGATAACGCCCTGTGGGAAAAGATTATGGACCTAATCAATTAAAATACTTCCCTTAAGGATTGAGATCTTCTTTTATGTCCCTTCTATTAATTTATTATATAAGATAATTGGAAGTCAATTCCATAGTCTTCATTAGATAACGAACTATCGGGTGGATTACTATCATACGTATAATAGAAATTAAAACCCACCTTAAAATTATTATCAAATATACTAACGCTGGGATTCAGGTTAAGGCCCATTCTGTATCTTGCGTCACCGGTAAGATAGGGTAAGAAACTCAAATTGGATTGCAGAGCGACTTTTGGGCTGGTGTATTTATAAATATCATAACCCACACGAACTAGTCCTGCCATATCTGTATTTGCTGGTGCATTAGTATCAGTTGATTGTTCTTTAAGGCCACTAATGCCCCCCGCCAGATAAAACCTACTCCAGGTGTTATTTGCAATATCCTTAATCGCCCCTAAGTTTAAACTATATCGGCGTTGTATTCCTAATTGTTGGTTCTGGCTCGTTCCAAAACCTAAAAGAGAAGACCATTTATTTTTAAACAAACGCTGCCACGTTACATCAATTTCAGAGTTATTTGTAACTAAGCTATCAGTCTGATATGACAAATTTAAATTCCAGGTTGCATTGAAACTACTTTTTTCTCTCCTGTAAGTCATATTTCCTGAAAAGGCTAAGGTGGTTAAATTGCTACTTTTTGCATAATTGGCACCAAGGCTCAGTCTTCCACTAAATCTCATCCAAAAGTTCCTTTTAATAGGATGAATTTCAACAATATCATCAATCTTTATTGATACTTTTTCGCTTCCTGTTTTAATAATTACTTCCCCAGTACTATCAGAAGGTTCAAAGGAAGAATAATAAATGAGGCCATTTTTCATTATTATTTCAAATTGTTTTTTAGAAATAATAGTACTCACAAAAGGTTCTTCAACACTTATTGTTCCCATACCTTGCATTTTATATGTGATGATACCGTATTCCATCTTCTTGAAATCTCCCGTCAGAACATTCCCGTTTACATGAATAATAGAGTCTATTTTTTGAGCCAGACCCTCAATTTTAGGATAAACCATTAAAATTAAAAATAGAATAATATGTATTGTAGCCTTATTCAAAAATTTTAGTTTTATGATTGCGCTTCTTAAAATTTGGATAGCTAATTAAGTCTTGATTATATTCTTTTGGAAAAGATAAGAAATTCCCGAGTTATTTATATCCCTTTGACAGTTTTCTAATTTTTGTAGTTGCCTGACTTCCTCTAATACATTTTCATTAAAATCTACCATGGTATGCAGTGAGGTGCTACTATCCAATTCGAAGAGATAAATTCTATAGAGAAAATACCGAACTAATTTTTCATATGTTAATTTTTGCCCTTTTATGTGCCATTGAATAGTAGGTATATCCTGCTCAAGTTTTGCAAACGGACTGGCTTTAGGAGAATCAATTTGGGCAACAAGTACTGTTGAAAAGAATATAAAAAGTATAAAGTTTAAATATCTCAATTAGCTATACTAAAGAATGAATCCACAAATTCAAATTTATTGAATACCTGAAGATCCTCTATTCCTTCGCCTACACCAATATATTTAACGGGAATCTGAAACTGATCTGAAATACCAATGACTACTCCCCCTTTGGCCGTACCATCTAATTTTGTTACTGCTAAGGAAGTTACCTCAGTAGCCTTTGTAAACTCTTTAGCCTGTTCAAATGCGTTTTGCCCGGTAGATCCGTCAAGTACCAAAAGCACTTCATGAGGTGCTTCATCAATCACTTTTTGCATAACACGCTTTACCTTGCCAAGTTCATTCATTAAATTAACTTTATTATGCAATCTGCCGGCCGTATCAATTAAAACAACATCTGCACCCTGGGTAACGGCCGAACTTAAGGTATCAAAGGCAACAGAAGCAGGGTCGCTGCCCATTTTTTGTTTCACTAAAGGGACGTCTACACGATCTGCCCAAACCTGCAGCTGATCTATTGCGGCTGCCCTGAATGTATCAGCCGCTCCTATTACGATTTGTAATCCTTGTTTTTTAAACTGATAAGCAAGTTTTCCAATTGTGGTTGTTTTACCTACCCCGTTAACCCCAACAACCATAATCACATATGGTTTTTTGTTTTTAGGCACACTGAATTCTTCCTCTTCACCCACATGAGTTTCTGATAATAGGCCCGCAATTTCTTCGCGGAGAATTCCGTTCAGTTCATCAGTACCCATATACTTATCTCTGGAAACCCTTGCTTCAATACGATCAATAATTTTCAGCGTGGTGTTCACTCCAACATCAGAAGTCACTAAAACTTCTTCCAGATTATCCAAAACGTCATCGTCTACTTTGGATTTACCAGCTACAGCCTTGCCTAGTTTGGATAAAAAACTGGTTTTAGTTTTCTCTAATCCTTTGTCTAAGGTCTCTTTTTTCTGGGATGTAAATATTTTTTTAAATAAGCTCATGTCACCTCAAAAAGTCGTTAGACAAATATATGAAATTAAAAAAGCCGCTCTCAATAGAAAGCGGCTCAGAAATTAATTTTAGTCAGTTTGTTACTTCTTATTGATCCATTCGTTCACCATTTCTGGTGGCATAACAGATTCTACAAAGGTATAGGCACCTGTTTTAGGAGATTTTACCATTTTTATTGCTTTGGTAAGTCTTTTAGAACTAGATTGTAAACTCGCTACCGTCTTCTTTGCCATGCTTTCTTATTTTATCTCTTTATGAACAGTCATTTTCTTGAGAATAGGATTAAATTTTTTAATCTCTAACCTATCAGGGCTATTCTTCTTGTTCTTCGTTGTAATATATCTGGATGTTCCTGGCTTACCAGAGTTTTTATGCTCTGTGCACTCTAATATTACCTGAACTCTGTTTCCTCTTTTTGCCATCGTAATCTATATATTGAAGGATTATTTTATCAATCCTTTAGCTCTAGCTTCTTTTAAAACAGCGGAAATGCCTTTTTTGTTTATCGATTTAAGAGCCCTTGTAGAAACCTTCAAAGTGATCCATTTATCTTCTTCCGGAATATAAAAACGTTTCTTGGAAAGATTTACATTAAATCTTCTCCTTGTTTTATTGATAGAGAAGGATACATTATTCCCAAACATAGCTCTCTTTCCGGTAAGTTCACAAACTTTTGACATTACGCTATTTTTTACTTGATTTTAAACAGGGTGCAAATTTAATTCATTTTTGTGTGATGGACAAAATTCTCTTCTAGAATTTTAAAATTTCTTTTTGCAGCATCTGGAAAGCCTTATGCACTGCTTTTTGGACTATTCTAGTACGGTGATTTCCCATTGTAAATTTTTCCACTAATACATCATTCGGAGTAGCAATTGCAATATAAACAGACCCTATGTCAGCATCCGAATCACCTTTGGCAGGGCCCGCATTGCCCGTTGTGGCGATTGCAAAGTCTGCCTTCAATAATTCCCTGACATTAATGGCCATTACTTTTGCAACTTCTGCACTTACTACAGAGCTCTTTTTTACCAGCTCCTCAGGCACCTTAAGAACATCTATTTTGACCTGAGTGGCATAACTTACCACACTCCCTAAAAAATAAGCCGAAGCACCTGGAATAGCCGTTATTTGTTCTGCAATTTTGCCTCCGGTAAAACTTTCAGCTGTGGCCAGGGTCATTTTCTTTGAAGTTAGCAATTTAGCAACGCCAGATTCTATAGACCCATCTTCTTCTTCTCCATATATGATATCCCCGATTATGGAATATAATTTTGCCGATTCTTTTTTGACAGCATCTTCTATGAGATCCTTGTCTGCGCCTTTCGCCGTTAATCGCAACCGAACTTTGCCCAAATTAGGAAGGTAGGCCAGTTTAACATAAGAAGGTAAATTTTCCTCCCAATCCTCTATTCTTGCCGCAATAGCACTTTCCCCAAGGCCATAGGTCATTATCGTCTTATGGTAAATATGCGGGCGATCAAAAGTTGCCACAATCTTTGGGATAACTTCATTGTTTATAAGATTTTTCATCTCAAAAGGCACTCCCGGAAGTGAAATAAAAGTGGCTTTTTCGGTAGTAATCCACATCCCCGGAGCAGTGCCATAGGCATTATGTAGTACTTCAGCTTTAGAGGGGACGAAAGCCTGTTGTCGGTTGATATTCGAAATAGGTGTGGAAATATAATTCTTAAACAACTCTTCTATGTGAATCAATACCTGCTTGTTTTCAACCAGCTTATCATCCAAAAACTCACAGAGGCTATGTTTGGTTATATCATCCTTGGTTGGTCCTAAACCACCAGTAATAATGACAATTTTTGCCCGTTTCTCGGCATCTGATAAGGCCTTAAGAATATGAGATCTATCGTCCTGAATAGAAGTTATCTGGAATACTGAAACTCCAATCTTATTTAATTCACCGGCAATAAAAGCAGAGTTGGTATCTACTATTTGCCCAATTAAAATTTCATCGCCAATGGTAATAATTTCTGCAAACATCAGAAATTAAAGTCTTTTTTAAGTTCTGACATTACCTGATGAATATCTTTTTTTAGTAGAGGAAACTTTTTCTCAATTTCTTCCTTATTATCGGGGCTTTTACCAATTGTTTCAATATCCAGGGCAATTACTCTGCTCTGTTCCATGCCCAATAAATCCACATTCGGCTTAATTTTATGTGCCAGTTTATAGACGTTTTCGTAATCACCATTTTCAATCGCCTTCTCAAGATCTTCAAGATCCTGGGGTACTTCCTCAAGGAATACAGAAATGACAGAGTTGATGAAATCCTCATCCCCTTCAGCCATCTCATTTATTTTATCCAAACTGTATATCATTTATTTAATTTTTACGGTAAGTAATTCTTTACCTTCAAGCATACCCGAAAGGTAATCATTTGCACTTATTTTACCAACACCAGCGGGAGTTCCGGTAAAAATTATATCTCCCTTTTTTAACATAAAAAATTTAGAGACATATGAAATTAGTGAATCTATGTCCCATAGCATTAAAGCTGTGTTCCCCTTTTGAACAATAGTCCCGTTTTTTGAAAGTGAAAAATTCAATTTGTTCAAGTCTTGAAAATTTTTCTTATCTACCCATTTTCCTATTACAGCCGAACCATCAAAACCTTTAGAAATTTCCCAGGGAAGACCTTTTTCTTTTAACTTGGATTGCAGATCCCTGGCTGTAAAATCTAAACCAAGTCCAATCTCATCATAATAGTTATGGGCAAATTTCTCATTAATATGTTTACCTACTTTTTTGATTTTTACCAAAACTTCTATTTCATAATGAATTTCTTTTGAGAATTCCGGGATATAAAAATCTTGTTCCATTGGAAGTACAGCAGAATCGGGCTTGATAAACACCACCGGATCCTTGGGCCTTTCATTAGCCAGTTCCTCTATATGATCTACATAATTACGACCAATACAAATGATTTTCATCTATTATTTCCTGAATATTTTAGCTTAATTTATTATTCAGCTGACTTAGTTTTATTTGAGTAAGTACCTTTTTTGTATAAAGTGGAAAATCAGCATTTAAAATCCATCCAAAATATCCTGGTTCCTGGTCCAGTACTTCCAGTACTTTTTTACCCTTATGTTTCCCAAATGAAAATATTTCTTCCCCATTTTCATCCAAAACAATAAAACCAGCAAAATCTACAGACTGTTTCCGTCTTGAAAAATCAGACAGCTTCTTTATGTTGTTTTCAAGCTCTGGGTAAATGTCTAACTGAGAAAGAAGGACTTCGTACGTAGCCATGGTATCAGCTTCAGCACTATGAGCATTATTAAGGTCCTTATCGCAATAAAATTTATATGCTGCCCCCAGGGTACGTTTTTCCATCTTATGAAAAATGGTTTGAACATCTACGGATAACATGTTTTTGAGTTCGAAATCTATATCTGAACGAAGCATTTCTTCAGCCAGAAGTGGGATATCAAAACGATCCGAATTAAAACCGGCCAGATCGCAGTCCTTTATTATTTTGAATATTTCTCTTGACAATTCCTTAAATGTAGGTTCGTTGGCAACTTTCTCATTAGAAATACCATGAATTGCAACTACCTCATCAGGAATGGTCATTTCAGGATTAACTAGCCAGGTCTTGCTTTCTTTATTGCCATTAGGAAATACTTTCAGAATGGAAATTTCAACGATTCGGTCCTTGGCGACATTGGTGCCAGTGGTTTCCAAATCAAAAAAACATATGGGTTTGCTGAGTTTTAGTTCCATTTTTGCAGGATATTTAAGCAAAGATAGTTTTTAAAATAAAGCTAATCAGGACTTAAAAACCTATCTTTTAAGAGATTTTAAATAAAGGCAATCCAATTAACATTTCCTTTAAATTATTAAAGATGGTATTATTGAAATGAAAATCTAAATATTTCACCTTCAGTAACCACTAAAAAAAGACTAAATCTCCCTATCCATATCCCAGGCCTCAAGATAGTCTGCAATGGTTTTAACGAACATACCACCAAGAGCCCCATTTACAACACGATGATCATAACTATGTGAAAGAAACATTTTGCTACGGATACCAATAAAGTCGCCCTCCGCTGTTTCTATAACAGCCGGCATCTTTCTTATGGCTCCCAAGGCTAATATGGCCACCTGTGGCTGGTTAATTATTGGAGTTCCAAAAACACTTCCAAAAGATCCTACGTTTGTGACTGTATAGGTGCCCTCTTTTACCTCATCTGGTTTTAGTGCATTGTTTCTTGATCTGTTCGCGAGATCATTGACTACTTTGGCCATTCCAACCAAATTCAGCTGATCTGCATTTTTTATTACAGGTACAATCAGATTTCCATCGGGCAATGCAGCAGCCATTCCAATATTAATATTCTTTTTCCGTATCACTGTTTCACCTTCAACCGAAATGTTGACCATTGGGTATTTCTTTAAGGCTTTTGCAACAGCCTCAATAAAAATAGGCGTAAATGTTAACTTTTCTCCTTCACTTTTCTGGAAAGTATCCTTAACCTTATTCCTCCACGCAACCACATTGGTAACGTCTACTTCAATAAAACTTTGTACGTGTGCTGAAGTAGAGATACTCTCTATCATATGATGGGCAATAAGTTTACCCATCCTTGTCAATGGAATAATCTCATCTTCACCATTAGACTGTACCCTGGTAACCTGATGCGGTTCTGTGCTAACAGGCGTTTCCTGCTTTAATGGTTCAGGCACCTTCACTGGCGTTACAACAGGTTTTGCAACCGGAGTGATTTCAGGTTTCCCAATCTTTATATAGGCCAAAATATCATTTTTGGTAACCCTGCCTTCTTTACCAGTACCTTCTATGTTATCCAGTTCAGCTGCCGTTATACCTTCTTCTCTGGCAATATTTTTAACAAGGGGAGAGTAGAAGCGGGTGGTATCGGCTAAACTTTGAGGAGAGCTGCCAACAAGTTCCTGAACATTGCCCACTTTTTCTTCTAATACAACTACTTCCTCTGGAAGAATTTCAGTCGATTCTTCTTTTTGGTCTGCATGGGTGACTCCTGCGGACTCTGATTCTCCATCCATTTCTATTACAGCCACCGTCTGTCCGACTTTAATGATATCGTCTATATTAAAAAGTTTCTCCAGCAACACACCCTCAACTTCGCTGGGTACTTCAGAGTCTACTTTGTCTGTCGCAATTTCAAAAACCGCCTCATCCATTTCTATTGTATCGCCGACCTCCTTTAACCAAGCAGTTAAAGTTGCTTCTGCAACACTTTCACCCATTTGCGGTAATTTCAATTCAAATTTTGCCATTTTACTATTTAAAGTGCTTCTTTGAATAAATATTTTGCAAAAATACTAAAAAAACGTCCCTATATTTAAATTTATTGTATGAATTATCTTCATGTAGCCTTCAAAGAACCTTCAAATGGAATTCTGTTAAGAATGCTTCTTCCCAATGTCACTTCATCTGCATATTCCAATTCATCACCTACTGAAATACCTCTGGCAATTGTAGAGATCTTTATATCAAAAGGCTTTAATTGCTTATATATATAAAAGTTAGTGGTATCACCTTCCATAGTAGAGCTAAGTGCAAAAATCAGTTCCTTTATTTGATTTTGACTTACTTTTGAGATTAAAGAGGAAATGGTTAAATCCTGTGGACCAACACCCTCCATCGGAGATATTTTGCCCCCAAGCACATGGTATAACCCTATGTATTGACCAGTGTTTTCAATGGCCATTACGTCTCTAATATCCTCAACTACACAAACCACGTCTTGCTCCCTTTTAGGGTTTGCACAGATTTGACATAGTGCAACATCTGATATATTATGGCAATTCGAGCAAAATTTAATTTCCTCTCTAAGCGCCAGAAGTGAACTAGATAAATCTGAAGTTTGTTCCCCCGGCTGGTTTAATAGGTGAAGCACTAACCGCAAAGCAGTGCGTTTTCCAATTCCCGGCAACTGAGACATATGGTAAACCGCATTTTCTAAGAGTTTAGATGAAAATTCCATAAAGGCAAAATTACATAATGTTTTAAGTTTTTGTACTTTGCGCTAGTAATTTATTTTTATGACAGCATCGCATATTCTGCTTCTTATAGGCGGTTATTTCTTCTTGCTATTGCTAATCTCTTACTTCACCGGAAAAAACGATTCCAATGCTGATTTTTTTAAAGCAGGAAAGCAGTCGCCATGGTATTTAGTAGCTTTTGGTATGATTGGCGCTTCATTATCCGGTGTCACTTTTATATCCGTTCCCGGCTGGGTAGAAAGTTCCCAGTTTAGTTATATGCAGGTTGTTTTCGGGTACTTGGTAGGATATTTAGTTGTTGCTTTTATTCTGATGCCTATCTATTACCGCTTGAATGTTATCTCAATTTATGAATACCTCAAAGAGCGCTTTGGAATTGTCAGCTATAAAGTAGGTGCTTTGTCTTTCTTTGTTTCCAGGGTGTTAGGAGCTTCTTTCCGGCTGTTTTTAGTAGCCATAGTTCTACAACAGTTTGTATTTGACGCCTGGAATGTGCCATTTGAACTTACAGTAGTCTTATCTGTTCTCTTAATATGGATATATACTTTTCGAGGGGGTATTAAAACAATTGTTTGGACAGATGCGCTGCAGACCCTTTTTATGCTATTGTCTGTAGGGTTATCTATTTACTTTATTAATTCAAAATTGGGCTGGAGCTTTACGGAGTTTATTAATTCAGAAGAATTAAAGGAGTACAGCAAAGTCCTCTTTATCGATGATTTTTACGCTAAAAACCACTTCATTAAATCTTTTATCGGTGGTATGTTCATCACTATTTGCATGACCGGACTCGATCAGGATATGATGCAGAAGAACTTAACCTGTAAAAATTTAAAAGACGCCCAGAAGAATATGGTTTCCTTCAGTCTTATCCTGATTGTGGTAAATTTTGTTTTTCTGCTTTTGGGGGCTTTACTTTTCATTTATGCCAGCAAATTTAATACTGCAACACCACTTATGGACGGGAAACCAAAATCTGATCTTCTTTTCCCTGAAATTGCCTTAAATAGTGGCTTGGGTGTTACCGTGGCAATCACTTTTATGCTTGGTCTGATTGCAGCGGCCTATAGCAGTGCAGATAGTGCCCTTACCTCTTTGACAACTTCTTTTTGTGTAGATTTTCTTGGAATTGAACAAAAGCCAAAAAACGATCAAAAAATAATACGGAAAAAAACACATATCTGGATGAGCGTGCTCCTGATTCTAGTGGTCATACTATTCAAATACGTTTTAGACAGGAATGTTATTGATGGCCTTTTGACTGTTGCTACCTACACTTATGGCCCACTCTTGGGTCTGTTTGCTTTTGGCATATTTACAAATTATAAGATACAGGACAATTATGTTTGGATTGTTGCAATTACATCGGTACTGCTTGTCATTGGTATTGCCAATATACCTCCTGCATACCTGGGAGGATATGCCGTGGGATATGAACTTTTGCCTGTCAATGGGTTATTTACTTTTATTGGATTATATCTTATTAGAAGAAAAACCAATTAATATTGATCTGTAGCTAATAGCACCAAAGTACAGGCTACTTCTACTTCAATTTTATTATTGCTTAAAATTTTATAAAACTCAGGGTTTTCCGTCCCAGGGTTAAAAATCACCCGTTTAGGTTTAATTTGAATAATTTTTTCATAATACTCCATTTGTCTTTTTCTATTAAGATATAAGGTAATGGTATGAATGTTTTGAAAGTCTTCTAGGCTCGAACTAATCTGTACACCTGATACATCACCGATCTTTGGACCAAAAGCCATGGTTTCGATTTCTTTAGCCCGTAATCTAATTATGGCCAAATAACTGTAGCGATTTGGATTTAATGAAGCCCCAAAAACAAGTGTCGTTTTCATAATTTACTTCGGTCACGTTAAAGTGTGTTAATTACTGTAACTATTATAATTAATATTCGTCTTTTAAATAACTACAAAAAATATAATTCGTTGTGGTGCTATATTTTATAGTTAATGGTTAGTGTTTAGTATGGCCCATCAACGAAAGAAACCCCGACAAATCTGTCGGGGTTTTAATTTTAAGTGGAATCATTAAATATTCCTGTTGGCAATCCATCCAGGCTATTTGCATTCTTGAGGCCCATGTATTCCATAAGGCCTTTTGTACCTTTTTTTTCTGCCCATATATTTAGCATATTTCGCTCCGCTTTGTAGTCCATTAGCGGCACACCCATCCCACAGGAAGTCTGGACAAGTTTTATTTTCATTTCAACTAATTGCCTGCTTCCGGCTATTTCAGGAAATTGTCCAATATGCTCTTTCCAAAAGGAATCCCGCTCATGGTATGCCCGTGCCTCACCATAAAGACGTAATATCAATGGCTTCCCTTCAAATGCACAAAACATGATTGTCATTCTTTTATCAAATTGCAAATGGGTTGCAGTTTCATTACCGCTACCGGTAAGATTTAACCAAAGAATTCTCGTGGTATCAATAATTCGGAATGAATCCATTCCTTTTGGAGATAGATTAATTGATCCATCTTTCATGGCAGTTGCAACAAAAAATAGTTTTTGATTAGAAATAAAATCTACGTGAGTAGTATCCAGACTTTCATAACGTTTCCCCATCCAAATCAGATTTAAATTTTTACCATCGGATTATGACACTACCCCAGGTAAACCCACTCCCAAATGCGGCCAATACTACAAGATCTCCTTCTTTTATTTTACCCTGCTCCCATGCTTCGGTGAGTGCTATAGGTATAGAGGCAGCAGTGGTATTGCCGTATTTCATAATGTTATTATAAATCTGGTCATCCTTTAACCTGAACTTTCTTTGTATAAACTGAGAAATTCGCAAATTGGCCTGGTGGGGAATTAGCATGTCAATGTCTGTCACCTCAAGATTATTTGCTTTTAATCCTTCCATAATTACCTCGCTAAAACGAACCACGGCATTCTTAAATACAAACTGCCCGTTCATATAAGGAAAGTAGGATTCGTCATTGGGATCATTGTCTTTTAATATATCCAAGACCCATCGTTTTCCCATCCCCGGAGCAATTAAGGAAAGTTCTTCCGCGTGGGCTCCCTCTGAATGCAAATGGGTAGACAAAATTCCTTTAGAATTATCCTCCTCTCTGGTCAAAACAGCAGCACCAGCACCATCTCCAAAAATTACGGATACTCCCCTACCCCGAGTAGTCATATCAAGGCCGCCAGAATGTAACTCAGAACCTATTACCAGCACGTTCTTATACATGCCGCTCTTAATATACTGATC
>RCNG010000689.1_pt1 | contig 15920 bp, 16 predicted proteins | sample 2041371 | NCBI WGS metagenome assembly RCNG01 (sample SAMN09708227, study PRJNA481090) | Marine sediment metagenome, whole genome shotgun sequencing project. | biome: marine sediment; feature: ocean; material: sediment; isolation source: Sewage treatment plant 1 marine sediment (STP1) ... | reverse complement strand
GTGCCATGAAGTATTACCGCCGGGCCAATTCAACGGCAGTGTCCATCTTACTGGCCACCTTCTTCATCTTTATCATTGCTGGGTTAAGTAAAAACCTGGATTGGCTCAAGTATTTCTCTCCGTTCAAGTATTTCGACCCACTGGAGATCCTGCATAAATCCAGGATCGATCCCAATTTTGTTTTATTGTCTACAGGGATCATCGTAGTGTTGATGGTGGGTGCCTACCTGACCTACTCGAAGCGGGATCTGTATATCTGACCCGATCTGGTAAACATAATACTTAAAGAAGAAAGGCTGTCCATTAGCAATTGGACAGCCTTTTTATTTTAATGCAGGTGCATTTGGCAGCCTATATTTGCGGTAGCAATCACTTCCGGAGAGCATTTTTTCAAGGCAAGCAGTTTGTTATGCAAAAGCTTTTGCGAAAGTTCTGGCTGCATAATGGAATAAGTACCGGCTGAACCACAACAGAGATGAGCATCATTAACTGCTGTTAATTCAAACCCGGCACGTTGTAAAATACTTTCCACAACACCATCGAGTTTTTGACCATGCTGTAATGTACATGGGCTGTGGAAGGCGACTTTCTTAGCATTATTTTTGATTTTAATATCAGGTATGGCTTCATCCCTTAAAATTTCGCTGATATCTTTTGCCAGCTCGCTAATCCGTTGTGCTTTATCTGCGTAATACTTGTCATGCTTTAAAAGATAACCATAATCCTTCACCTGAGTACCACAACCACTGGCAGTAATAACGATTGCTTCAACGGCTTGATCGGTTTCTATATAAGGCCACCAGGCATCTATATTATTGCGCATAAACCCAAGCCCTTCTTCTTGAGCGGATAAATGGTGACTGACCGCACCACAGCAACCGGCAGAAGGCACAGAAAACAAATCGATACCCAGCTTTTGCAGCAGGTTTGTTGCTGAGATATTGGTTCCCGGTGTTGCCACACTTTGTACACACCCCTCCAGTAGCAGCATTTTTCGGGCAGAACCCTCTTGTTGCAAAGACCTGGCAGAGGTTTGCTTTTCTGATCTTATGATGTGTTTTTGAGCTACGCTTTTTTGCGGCAGCTTGGCTTTTAGATGTCCCGGCAACAACGGTTTGGCAATAGAGGCAATAGCCATCAAAACAGAAAAGCGTTGCGGATAGGGGATAATTTTTCTCAACGCATAACGTTTAAGACGAGATAAGGGATCACGAACCACCTTTTGCTCCACCAGTTCCCGACCAATATCAATTAAATGTCCATATTGTACTCCGGAAGGACAGGTGGTTTCACAGGAGCGGCAGGTCAGACAACGGTCAAGATGGGTTTGTGTTTTTTCACTAATCGAATGGCCTTCCAGAACCTGCTTGATTAAATATATTCGCCCCCTTGGCCCATCCAGTTCATCCCCCAGTAGTTGATAAGTTGGGCAGGTTGCCGTACAAAAACCACAATGAACACAGGAACGCAAAATTTCATTTGCTTCTTTTCCCTGTGCCGTGTTTAAAAATTGTTCACTTATCTGTGTCTGCATGTTCTTTCTATTCAAATAACCGGAAGAAGGATTAAAATGCTTTATACATTCGATATGGATTTAGAATACCTTTCGGATCAAAAGCCTGTTTCAGATTTTGATGAAGCTTTAATAAATGAGCGGGCAGTGGATGAAAAACTTCTTCACTGCTGTCCTTTTCACTACCGTCAGGATCAGCATAGTTTCGAAATCTGATGGCATGTCCCTGCAATGGCGTCACACTATTGCGTATTTTTTCAGCCGCAGCATTACTTTTAAGCCAACGCAATGCACCGCCCCATTCATAGAGTGTATCACCAACGATATCAAGTTCTGCGGCGTTGGGCGCAACAGACAGGCGCCACAGGGAATGTTCATCAACAGCCCTGTCCTGTAGAAAAAAATCATATTGCTGCTCTTTAATAGATTGCCAAAATGAATCTGAATCGACAGTAGTCAGCTGTTCTCCGCCCAGCAAGCTTTTAGCGGCCTGAAGACCCTCTTCAGTTCCTGAAAGGCGCAGGTATAATTGTTGCTTATCAATACAGCTGGCACTCAGAGGTAAAGGCAATCTCGACCATTGCGATAATTTTTTTAACGCTTTAGCGGCATCCATTGTCTGCACCAGAGTCATTTCTGCTTCTGGTTTCGGAATGGTTTTCAATGAGACATCCAGTATAACACCCAGTGTACCCATGGCTCCGCTCATCAGTCGGGAAACATCATAGCCGGCAACATTTTTCATGACTTCCCCGCCAAAAGAAAGAATTTCACCTTTACCATTGAGTACTCTGGTACCCAGCACGAAATCACGAGCCGCACCGCTATAAGCGCGACGCGGACCTGACAGGTTGCAGGCAATGGTTCCGCCCAAAGTTGCAGCATCACCGAAACCCGGCGGCTCAAAAGCAAGCATCTGATTTTGCTCATCAAGTATCGCTGCAATTTCTTTTAATGGTGTACCTGCATAAGCGCTAATCACCAGCTCTGTGGGTTCATAGGATCTCACGCCGTTATGACCCGACAGATCCAATGTTTCACCGCTAAGAGCGTTCCCGTAGAATGCCTTAGTGTTACCGCCCTGAATTCTCAATGGGGTATTGTCTGCAAATGCTTTAACAACACTGGCCTGTAACTCATCGCTCCTATCCATTAGCTCTTCTCTATTGACCTTGATGTTGACATTAACTAAAAACGTTCCAGTTCCGGAAAGGGTAATTGACCATTATGAACATGCATAGCGCCCAATTCAGCGCAACGATGCAGGGTCGGTACGGCCTTACCGGGATTGAGCAAACCTTTGCCATCAAATGCGTCTTTCACAGCATGGAACTGGGTCAATTCCAGGGAGTCAAATTGCACACACATCTGATTGATTTTTTCCATTCCTACACCGTGTTCACCGGTAATCGTACCGCCAACCTGCACACAGAGCTCCAGAATTTTTCCGCCAAACTCCTCTGTACGTTCCAGTTCTCCAGGTATATTGGCGTCATAAAGAATTAGCGGATGTAAATTACCATCCCCGGCATGAAATACATTGGCAACCGCTAAACCATATTCCTGTGACATGGTGCGAATGGCCTGGAGAACTTCAGGCAGACGTTTTCTTGGAATGGTACCATCCATGCAGTAATAATCCGGAGACAAGCGTCCTACAGCCGGAAAGGCTGCCTTTCGCCCTTTCCAGAAAGTCATGCGCTCCTGTTCATCTTTTGCAGTACGTACTTCAACTGCACCGCCGTTATTCAAAATGTCACGAACTTCAGTGATATGGGTAGACACGTCTTCATTTGTGCCATCCAGCTCACATAAAAGAATGGCCTCAACATCCAGTGGATAGCCAGCATGCACAAAATCTTCTGCAGCCCGGATGGCAAGCCTATCCATCATCTCCAGCCCGGCCGGAATAATACCGGCAGAAATAATATGGCCAACAGCAGCACCGGCTTTCACCACATCATCAAAGGCTGCCAGAATCACCTGAGCCCGTTCGGGTTTGGCTAACAGTTTTACGGTGACTTCAACAATCACACCCAGCATTCCTTCAGAACCGGTCATCAAAGCCAGCAAATCATAACCGGGTGAGTCCAGTCCGCTGCCGCCAATGGTGAGCAATTCACCTTCGATGGTGACTATTTTAAGCTGCTGAATATTATGTACTGTCAGACCATATTTTAAACAATGAACACCGCCAGAGTTTTCTGCCACATTACCACCAATAGTGCAGGCAATTTGTGAGGAAGGATCGGGTGCATAATACAAACCCAGCTCATCTACCGCTTCAGATATGGCCAGATTCCGCACCCCGGGCTGCACTCTGGCAATGCGGCATTCAGCATCAATTTCGAGAATCCGGTTAAATTTTGCCAGACCGAGCAACAGACCTTTTTCATGCGGCAGGGCGCCACCGGAAAGCCCGGTTCCGGCACCGCGAGCCACCACCGGCAAATTCACTTCATAACAGAGTTTCAGAATTGCCTGAATCTGAGCAATTGTCTCAGGCAGGGCCACCATCATGGGTATTTGTCGATAGGCAGAAAGACCATCGCATTCATAAGGACGCAAATCTTCCTGGCTGAAGAGTAAAGCACCTTCAGGAAGGATCTGTTGTAATTGCCTGAGCAGTTGTGTATGTTCCATAGAGAAGTATCCGCAAAAAGTGCACCAGCCCGACTAAAACAGGATCAGGCACTTATTTTATATATTACTTATTATCCCTTAGCTGACTTCGACCATATCAAAGTCCACTTTTTTGGCCCCGCAATCGGGACAAACCCATGAATCCGGCACATCATCCCATCGGGTGCCCGGCTCAACACCCTCTTCCGGACGGCCTAATTCTTCACTGTAAATAAATCCGCACACGACACAGATATAAGTTTTCATTTTTTATCTCATTAACCGATTGGACGCCCCGCTATTTTGATAAATAGAACCGCCAGAAAAAATCAGGACAAATTCGATAATTGAACTTATCATAACATGAGGGATAAATCAGTGTAAATCAACCGAAAACTGTCTCAATATTTCTATGGGAATTACTTCCAGGGCGCGTTTATGAGTTCTTTTTAAATAAACTTTTGGTGCCATATTGTCTTCATACGCTTCCAGCCATCTCGCTGCACATAAACACCAGGTATCATTCGCTTTAACACCTTTAAAACCAAACTGGGGGGCTGGAGTTGACAGATGGCTTCATTTTCATAGTTGACACCACATTTAATTTATTTCAGGAAATACACCGGTCGAGATTTTTTTTGTTGATAGTAGGGCATCATCTGTGGTGCCAGCTGGCGTAAGGTTTGCTGGCGGTTGCCAGGTGCTGGATGGGTACTCAAAAATTCCGGGGGATTGTCACCTCCCACACTGGCCATTTTCTGCCATAGGGTGGCTGCAGCATTCGGGTTATACCCGGCTCTGGCAGCCAGCTCAATACCCATTCGATCAGCTTCCAGTTCAGCGGTCCGGCTATTTGGCATCTGCACGGCCACAGTGGCGGCTAATGCGGCTCCGGTCAGGGCAGCGCCACCGTAGTCGCTGTCACTAACCGCAACAGACAAGGCAACTATTCCCAGCTGAGAAGCCATGGCAACTGACATTTGTTCCGCTGTGTGATTAGCCAGAGCATGAGCGATTTCATGTCCCATGACCTGAGCCAGCTCATCATCTGTTGGTTTTACTTTGTTCAGCAGTCCTGAATAAATAGCCATTTTTCCGCCTGCCATGCACCAGGCATTGACAGTCTCTGGATCGTCAATAACTTTTACACTCCATTCCCAGCGGCGGGTATGGGGATATTGCTCTATTGCCTGGCTGATCAGACGCCCGGTAATTAGCTTGACACGCTTTGTGACAGCAGGATCTTTATCTATCTTGCCTTTATCATCCAGTGGTTTTAACTTTTGGGTATAAGCCTGTTTAGAAGCGATAATAGCCTGCTCAGGGGAAACCAGCATCAGCTGACTGCGTCCGGTAGGACTGGTGGTACAGGCGGTGACAGAAACTACCAGCAAGAGTATCGGGATAATCACTAAATGATTCATTTTCATTCCTTTTTTGCTTTTTTCCTCAATGGCTGGAAAAGATATTCCAGGCCATTAATTTTTACTTCATGGACAATTGCCATCAGTTTCCCCAATTCTCCATCAGGGAAACCTTGATTGGCAAACCAGACGACATAAGGTTCCGGCAAATCAATCAACAGGCGATCTCTATACTTTCCAAACGGCATTTTATACTGGGCCAATTTAAGTAATAAGTCCGGATCAGACAGCAGAGTATTATTATTTTCAAAATTCATAAAATGTCAGCTTATTTTACACAGGTCAGCCTGAACCAAAAATTAACGAGACAAAAAAAATACTTATCCATTTGTTTTTTATTGCATAAAATCATCAAGGTATAATTATTGCTTGGTTTTAACAAATTAAAAGAATATACAAGTGTATCAAGAGTTCTGTTACTTGTTAAGTATCTAATCTAAGTTGAAAACAGTTGAAACAGTGAATCAAGAGTTACACCAGATGCCGGACATCACAATAAACATGCATAAAATTTATAGCTCAATGTATTCTTTCCTTAAATGCTCGGTTCCCGGTTATTTTCTTCTCCTTTCCTGTGCTCTTTTAATTACCTCAAACTCATTTGCTGAGATCTATGAAGCCCCTATTTTAGAAACTGCTCGTCTGGCTCAGCAAGGTGATTTAACTTCTCAGCTTGCATTGGCAACGGCTTATGAACACGGGGAAGGTATTGAAAAGGATCCTGACAAAGCCATCAAATGGTACTGTAAAGCTGCAGTCAAAGGTTCGGTCGATGCCCAAAGAGATTTAGCCTGGATGTTTCTTAATGCCCGAGGTGTAGAAAAGAACGAAGCACTGGCAGTCCGCTGGTTTCAAGCTGCGGCCAAATCAGGGGATGAGTATTCACAACAAATGCTTTCCCGGCTGGATGAAACTGCACAAACAAACAAAACTGTCTGTGTGGTTCGGGCAACACCTTATTGGCAAACAAAAAAGTGCTCTAAAAGTTGCCGCAGGGTGGTTAAGCTTGTCAATGATATTGCTCCAGGCTATAACATGGAGCCAAGATTAATTCTGGCTTTGATTCAACAGGAATCCAATTTTAAAATTAAAGCCCTTTCCCATAAGGGAGCCAGCGGATTAATGCAATTATTACCCTCCACAGCAGAACGGTTTGGAGTAAAAAACATCTGGGATCCTGAACAAAATATCAAAGGCGGTATTCGCTATTTAAGCTGGTTATTAAAACAGTACCAGGGTAATGTTGCCTTTACTCTCGCAGGTTACAATGCCGGTGAAAATGCGGTCAATCGCTACAAGGGGATCCCACCCTATAAAGAAACCCGTAATTATGTGAAACGTATTATGAAGGTCTATGGGAAAAAATATCATCCATATGAAAAGTCCATAACCATGAATACACACAAGTTATAGAGTGCGGCTTATTGTTATTTCTTTTTACCTGATTTATTTAGGTTTAACAACCGGTGTTTTTTTCACAACAGCTTTTGCTTTGAGTGACACTGTTTCAGGGGGTAAGGTTTCGGCTGATTCCTTGCCAGACTGAACGGGTGTTTTTGTTTTTTTGATCTGTTTTAACGCCAGTTTCACCTCTTCTGACTGAAATGCCAGATGCTCTGCTATCGTATCAATTTGTTCTTCAGTCAAAGCCAGTTTCTTTTGTAAGGGCTGGATCAGAAGACTGATATCTTCTGCAGCACAGATCACTGAATCATAGGCCTCAGCTTCGGTCTTTACATCAAAACGTTTCAACTCATTGCCTTTTGAGTTGGACACAATATATTCAAGCCTGATAGGCATAGATAGTTCTCCCACAAATTAATCATAAAATCAGCTGACCGAATCCGTTATCCATAAAGATACTCATTCGCCAGTTGAGGCTTAGTGTTTGTCAAATTAAAGACTCTTATTGTTCCTGCTGAAGGCTTTTTTTATTCCTGCTGAAGGCTCTATTATTCCTGCTGAAGGCTCTTATTTTTTTCCAGCGGTATGCTAAAGAAAAACACAGCGCCTCCATCTGGATGGTTTTCTGCCCATATTTTACCACCGTGCAGCGCAATAATCTGCCGGCAAATTGCCAGTCCTAATCCGGTCCCGCCAGACGCGTTTTTTGTTTTGCTGCTCTGCACAAATTTGTCAAAAATAGCTTCAATTTCATCATCTGGAATACCAATACCCTGATCTTTGATAGAGAATAAAACAACTTCCTCATGATTAATGATATGCTGGCATTGCGCCTTCATTTGAATTGTATGACCTCTGGAAGAAACCCTGACGGCATTGGCAATGAGATTGGAAATGACCTGAGCAATTCTTAACGGATCAAATTCTGCAAAACAAAAAGCATCTGAATGGTTAAACTGGATCCTCAGTTCTTGCTCCATAAGACGGCTTTCCTGCTCTTTTAAACAATCATCAACCACTTCAAAAAAATTTTTTCTGACAAAGTTGATTTCCAATTTGCCCGCTTCAAGTTTTGAAATATCCAGTATTCCACTTAATAATTTCAGGAGGCGTTCGCCGCTGGTCTGAATCATCTGAAAATAGGAAACCAGTTTTTCTTTACTGACACTGTCTTTTCGACTCTGACCAAATTGGGCATAACTTAATATGGCATGCAAAGGGGTTCTTAATTCATGAGACATATTGGCGAGAAATTCAGATTTTGACTGATTTGCCTTTTCAGCTTCCAGCCTCAGATTCTGCAACTGGGTAATAAACTTCTGCTCCTGTGTAACATCCTGGATGCTGCCCATCATACCCACAGGGCACCCATCACCATCATAGACTATTTCCCCGAGCATTCTTAAATGACGAATATCATCATCCGCACCCAGGATCTGGTAGGTAATATGTAGACGATATTTGTATTTAAATGCCTGCGCAAACTCCTGCTTGACACGCACCAGGACTTCCTGCGGGATAAGCTCAAACAAACTTTGCAGATCATGGATCTTTTTACCGGCAAACTCTTCCAATTCTTTTGATGCCGATAATTTATTGGACATGGAATGCCATTCCCAGCTTGCCAATCTGGCAATGTGCTGAGCTTCAGACAATTGTTTATCATGTTTTAATAACATGGCACGGTTTTTTTCCAGTGCATCAATCTGCTGGTTTATTTGCTCAGTCAGGGTTGAAAAATTTCGTGCCAGAAAGCCGATTTCATCCTTTCGCCCTACAGGTAAATCAGCCAGATTTTCCCCGGCGCTAAAATTACGCACTGAAATGGCCATATTATGTATTGGTTTTGATAACAGGCGTGATAACAGCACAGAAGCTATAATCGACAGGATGCTGAAAATGATAATCAAGTCAATAATATCCCGACCCAGTATTCGAGCCCCCTGGAGCACGCTTGCCGTGGGGGTGATCAGGCCCAGAACCAGAAAACGATTATTATTTTTTCTTCCGAAAGGTATTTTTAAAAAACTGCTGACAAAACGGGTTTCTGTCTGCTTCTCTATACTGGAGTTCAATATGAGCCGGGTCTTGGACCCGTCATATAGAGGTGTAATAGCTTTAACATCATCCTGTATCAGAATTCGCCGGCCTTTTTCAAAGCTAAAAACCTTATCCGGATCCGGGTGAATTAAATAGTCACCCGCTTGATTGGTCAGCACAGCCTGAATAGACTCAGGGAGTTCATAACTCAGTAGAAAAAATAAATTATTCAAATCAACGTTTATGACAATGATACCAATGGTCTCACCACTATCGGAAACAACAGGTGACGCAATTCTGATAGTTGGTTTACCTTCTGCCCGGTGGGTTCCATATTCACGATTGTAATTAATTTCTGAAAGATAAAGCTGGCCAGAAGACAGTTTCAAGGTCTTATAGACGTAAGGAAAATGGCCTTTTTCCTGAAGGTTTTGTTCCACGACCTTTATGCCAATATCGACCCGATCAACCCGGACCAGTTCCTTGCCATAATTGCTGGCACTAATATAGCGGATTTGGCTGAATTGTGCGTGGTGAGACATGATGTTGGAAAAAACGTCAGTCAGAAAACGCCTGGCGTAAGCAGAATCATCAAACTTATTCTGTCCGTTTTCAGCTGATGCTTTTAAAATATCCAGCGAAGCTAGAAAAAGAACTTTTTTTGAAACTGATTCAATTGAATGAGAAAAACGCTGGGCCAGCACCTGGTTGGCAGTTAATAATTGTTCTTCCGCCGCATGAATTAATAAAACCCGGCTTTGGTTATAGGCATAATATCCTGTTAGACCAATAAAAAATACACCCAACAAAGAAAGGAAGACCCCCAGTTTTGTGCCAATGCTGAAATTCATAATGGCTAATAGACCTCCGAGGTATCACCCGAACGAATCTTATACCACAGCTCTTTTCTCAATGAGTAGTTTTCCAAAGGTTCTAACCAGATAATTTTATCATCGTCATCTGCCTTGCCAGCTAATGTGACGGTATTGGATAAACCCTGTCTTTGAGTCAGGCTATCGCTGACTTTTTTCTCCAATGTGTAATTAATCCATTGCTCAGCCAGCTGCTTATTTTTAACTGTGTTTTTCAATGCCCAGCAATCCAGCCAGGCCAGGGCTCCTTCTTCAGGAATTATATAGCCTACATCAGCCCCCACGGCCTGCAATTGCTTGACTTGTTGAGAGCCATAGTTACCGTAGATCAGGGCAATATCATTTTCCTGATACAGTTTCACCGCTTCCTCTGGTGAGGTATAAAAAGCCAGCACATTCCTTCTTAACGCAATCAGGCTATCAACAGCCTGTTTAAATTCATCTTCATCCAGATTAAAGGGCTCAGCCCCCATGGTCAAAGCAACCATTGAAAAATTATGGCTGCTGGTATTATAAGCCAGAACCCGGCCACGATATTGCGGATCCCACAGTGCCGTCATGGACCTCGGGACAGCAGTTACTTTGTTTTTATCATAAATCAAACCCATTTCAGAATAGGTATAGGGTATGGCATAAACCTGTTCATCATGAACCAGGCCGGAAATTTTTTCAAGATTCTGGAAGCGGGATAATTGATTATTATGATTGGGAATGTTCTCCATATTGATCGGTGTCGACAGGTCTTGACGGATATAGCGCTGCAATTCTGCTGCATTGACTGCAAAGACATCAAAATGATCTGATTTTGAGTTCAGTTTTGACCACAACTCATCGTCAGAATTCACATAGGTTACCACTACTTTTGCCTGAAAACGTTGTTCAAAGGTTCTGACTATATCCGGCTCAGCATAACCTGGCCAACTTAGAATATGTAAAACATTATCCCTGGCAGCAGTAACAGAAGTGACTAAAAACACCATTAATATGATGATGCACAAATAGAGATAGGGTTTCTTTCCTGAAAAAATCAAAGCTTATTGTCCTGATACCATCTTAAAATAGAAAAAATGTCATTTGCCAGCCTGTTTCTGATTATATATTGCTACTTCATTATAGTTTGCTTCTGCAAAGTTGCCAAAATTGAGTGAGACAGAACCTTACCTTATAGTATAATAAGGAACAAGGGGGGAATATGAGTATTCAATCGGTCAAAATATGAACACAATTCTGCAACATCCGGTCATTATTATCTACCATGGCAATTGCCCTGACGGCTTCGCTGCCGCTCTCGCAGCACAATTATTTTTTCAACAATACGAAAATTATAAATCCTGCAAAGATAAGCTGCTCTTTTACAAGGGCAAACATGGTAACCCGCCCCCTGACTGTCAGGGTAAAGAAGTTTATATTCTGGACTTTAGCTATAAACGCGAGGAAATGAAGCAGCTGTGCCGGCAGGCTATCAAAGTCACCCTGATTGATCACCACATCAGCGCATTCAAGGAATTGACTGGACTGGAACAGGAGTGTGACAACCTGGTTATGAATTTTGATATGACTCAATCAGGGGCCGTGCTCAGTTGGAAATTTTTTCATGATAGCGCTGTTCCCAAACTGTTTGAACATGTTCAGGACAATGATCTGTGGCATTTTGAGCTGAACCAAACCCGCACTGTAATTATGGCTATAATGTCCTATCCCATGCAGTTTAAATTGTGGACAAGCTGGCTAAACGATGAACAAAGTCTTGACAGACTGCATAGCGAAGGCACTATTTTGCAACGCCAGACCGACCGGGAGATAAAACGCTATACGCTGGCGGCAAGTATGGGCAAAATTGCCGGTTATACCGTGCCTGTCGTTAATGCTCCATCCAGGATAGGCAGTGAATTACTACATCAGCTTTCTGATGGCCACCCCTTTGCGGCCGCCTACGAAGACAAACCGGATCGGCGAGTCTGGCAATTACGTTCAGGTGGGGATAAAGCCATTGACGTCTCTGAAATCGCGCAGAAATTTGGCGGCGGCGGCCATAAAAATGCCAGTGGATTCAGCACCGGAACAATTACTATTGACCTTGCAATTGAATAAGAGGGAGGCGAAAAAAGAGTAATTTGCAGATGCAAGCTACTGAGTTTCCATCCATATTCAAGGTAATTTCCCGGGATGTCGCCATACCAAGAATAAGCCCATTAAAAATAATCAGAAAGGTAATAAAATATTGAAAAAATCTGGCTTCTATAAAGATTTTTACTCTGTGTTTATACGCTTTTAATCTACAATTTAAAGCGTAAATTGTAACCTGAAACAGGACAACAACCTATATTCTATATCAAATTGTCGCCCTGTTCTTTGCCAGGCCTGTTGGCTCAGCTTATAATACCAGGAGATTGTCTGGCGAGTTTAACGACACTTTTTGTCATAATGGTGTGATTTATCACAAGCCACCGTAATCACCATTTTGGCCACCGGATTCAACCAACGATGAATGGCGCTGTCCAGATCACTTATACCACCTTCTACTGTGTGATCACCAATAACACCCCGATGTACATGAACGGTCTGGTTGGCTTCTTCTGTAGTAACACCTGTTGCATCAAAACCGCCATCATCTGCTGGTGCAAAAGGAATACCCGGATGATTTGGAGCACCGCCACCATTAATGATTTCATCATTAACTTCCGTACCGGCATCATAGCCATTCAAATAATAAGTGTAGGTACCCTTTTTTTTGGGTATTTTAAAAGCATCAGCAGCAACAAATGCATCATTTGTTGGTAACAGCATTGCCGTAAGCGAAAGATATTTGTTTTTGCCTCTGAGATCTTCAAATTCAGCGGTTGCTGAATGTCCAGGAGCAAGCAAACCACCCGCAGGGTCTTCTACCACATCAGCATCATTTTCTTTGGCATCCGCACTCAGACCAGAAAAATCGCCTCCTTCAGCCATTGCCTGTAGATGTGCACTGGCAGGTTCGCCCAGTTCATAAAAATCAACCTTGCGACTATGTGCTGCCACCAGTAACGGGGTGAAATAAATTCCATTAGTCACATTGGTAATTTTAACTGTGATATCTTTGGCCTGTACTATTAACGGTAAAGCTAAAGATGTAACAATCAGTGAGGTTTTAATTGTTGTCGATAATGTTCTTTGCATAAAGCTCATAATAATCTCCTTGTTTTAATACTGCTGATTTAAGCATGTAAGTGAGTTTTGATTATGGCGCTTAAAACTACAGGAGTTATCACCAAAAAGTCACAATAGTCTAACGTTTCCTTACTATTAATCTCTCCGGGAACATAAATACCCGAAAAAAACGCTCATGAATTTGTTTTTGCAAAAAGCTTTACTATACTTAAAACGAAAACTTAGTAAATTGCTATGGAATTACTGTTAAATTAAAAACGGATAATAACAAAGGGAGTATAAAAATGTATGACACAGTTAATATGGTTCGCGTGACCAGCTTTGACAAGCAGGAAGTTGAAGAACGCGCCAGGAAAATAGGCATCACTTTATCAGATAAGCATTGGGAAGCAATTAATTTTGTTAAAAATTTCTATGATTATCATGAAGATGAAGAACTTCATGTCAAAGATTACAATAATGCTCTAAAAGGCAGGTATGTAGAACAGGGTGGATTAAAATATCTGTATACTTTATTTCCCGAAGGTCCTGTTAATACCGTTACTCAACTGGCAGGTATTTCAGTAAATAGTACCCAGAACCAGTCCATGGGTTCAGTGCAATAGATCCAACCGGCTGCAGGAGCATTGCTCCTGCAGCCGGTAAGAGCTTTTCTTTAAAACCTGGAAAGCAGGGCTAAAAATTCCAGCTCTCAGGCTACTTTTAGCCTGCCATAGGCACCGAACTGGTTGTCACGAAAATGCGTATTTGTCCAGCATTCAGGCAGGCATTCACCTGACTGAAACGACAATTCGCATTTATCGAACAGCTGTGCATCCTGCATTTCTTCTCCAGCGTGATAACAGCCTTCCACACATTCTTTCCAGGGATCAAATAACGCCTGAGGATCAAGTATTTCAACCAGATCGTGTGTTTTGCAATGGACTAAAAACATAATTCTCTCCTTTTTATTGCGTAAAGCTACTACATTTTTGCTATGCATATCCCGACGTTGATTGGCTGCTGAGACAGGCAGTCCCTGCAAATCGACACCAGGTCTGGACAGAGCGCGCATTTGCCTGATACTGATATTTTCCTGAATAAGGTTCTCAACTGCTTTCTGAGCGCCCACTTTATCAGGAAAAAGGAAAAGTAATCGGCGATACATAATGATGCCTCCTTAGGGCAGCCTTAGTTTTCACAAAGATCACAAAAGTGTGCAAATACCTCTTTTTTTATGTATAGCTTAACATAGCAAAACAGTCAAGTATTATACTGTAAGAATTTTATTGGATTTGTTGTACCGCGCTGATTCCCAACTGACGCATTTGTTTCTCAATCCAGAGTGTTCTTTGCCTGACATATTTTGATGGCCTTTGCACATAAAGATGAAACGGATTGGGTAATACAGCCGCTAAACGGGCTGCCTGGTGACGAGTTAACTGCCGGGAGGGTTTTGCAAAATAATGCTGGCTGGCCGCTTCAACGCCAAAAATGCCTGGGCCTAATTCAACAATATTAAGATATAGCTCAAGAATTCGCTGCTTACCAAGTAATAATTCCAATAAAACAGTAAACCAGGCTTCAATCCCTTTGCGTAAAAAATTTTTACCAGACCATAAAAAGAGGTTTTTTGCTGTTTGCTGGCTAATAGTACTGGCGCCACGAATCCGTTTTCCCTGAAGATTGGATTCCAGCGCTTTGGCAATAGAGTCAAAGTCAAAACCTGAATGATGTGGGAACAGTTGATCTTCTGCTGCAATTACGGCCAGTTTCATATCGCCTGAAATGCTTGCCCATGCAACCCATTGATGCTGAACTTTGGCAGGATAATTATCAGGGGGAGAAAGTTGCCGTTGTAACTTCCACATCCAGGTAGGCGGATTGAAAAAATTCAAACTTCCGACCAGCAGTATGGAGAAAGCGGCTAGCCCCACAAGTAGCCAAAACAGTTTTTTAGTTATATTTTTAATAATTCTACGCATGTATTAGGTTTAACACTCGTATTTACATCAGTCAAATGCATTTAGCACTCGGTGTTTTGCCTGGATAAAATCGTGGTGCGGCACATAAATCAAATCGGCAATACGACGCACCATATGTTCTTCATAAGCATCCAGGTGATTATCCGCATAGGCGACACGCCAAAGCAATTCAATGACCTGAATTTTCTGCTGTCGGGAATAATGCTCTGCAATCAAACGAGTAAACTGATAATAATCCGTAGCATTGTGTATCTCCTGTTCTGCTAACTGACATAATTCCTCTGTTTCATGATCAGTGAGGCTAAAATTCTCCTGCAACGCTTTACGTACAGTCTGTTTTTCTGTCTCAAGCACCACTTCATCCTGATTCATCATTTCAATCATTAATGAGGCTGTCGCTAATTTTAATTGATGTTCCGGAACACTCGAAACGGTTTCAGCAATCATATTTTTTGCAAAGAAATTTTTTATCACATCTAACATGACTGTTCTTCTATCCTGCTTAACTGACTTCGTATTAAATTAAAGACTCTTTTCTCAACACCATTACAATAGCAAATCCGCTTAGATGAATAAATAAAATTTTCAAATTGATTTCAGCCATACAATCTGTTCAATGTATTTTTTACTTCTGGATTGACAAAAATTCAAAGCAGGGAAACCACTAAAATGCTATTTGAGTGTGAATACAATGCCCCTTTATTGCCTCCCGATCTGTTTGTCAGTCTGTCAGGAAGAATCTCATAAATTACGTTATTAAAAACAAATTACGGCCCCTGCTTACCGAAATAAATTAACTGTCGCATAAGAAAGTCAGGTATTCTACAAACGGCTTATCACTTTTCTATACAGCTCGTCCGGGTTAGGTATTTTCCGAAATTCTTCAGGTAAAATTACGCACAGTTTTCTGGGGATTTTTTACTTAAACTGTAAC
>RCNG010000686.1_pt1 | contig 15944 bp, 10 predicted proteins | sample 2041371 | NCBI WGS metagenome assembly RCNG01 (sample SAMN09708227, study PRJNA481090) | Marine sediment metagenome, whole genome shotgun sequencing project. | biome: marine sediment; feature: ocean; material: sediment; isolation source: Sewage treatment plant 1 marine sediment (STP1) ... | reverse complement strand
GACAGGAAGAACGGCGGATCCGTTCCAAGTGTGAGCAAGGGGAGAAGGGCCTTGGGCAAGAAAACGATCTTTGTAGCGTTGTGTCTGTTAATGGCGGCTGCTTGTACCGACGTGGAACTTGGCCGCTACGAACCCAATATCACCACCGAGATCCAGGGGGTCTTCTGTACCGAGGACCCCCAGGAGATCGTCTTCCCGGTGAAGATCCTGTTCATCATCGACACCTCGGGAAGTATGGCCTTCACCGATCCGGAGGCGCAAAGGGCCCTGGCGGTGCAGGAGGTCATCAACGAGTACAACGGCAACCCCGGGGTCGAGTTCGGGATCATCCGCTTTAGCGGATCGAGCGTCGGACTGATCGACGGGTTCACCAAAGACCCTGCCGAACTCGACGATGCGGTGATGCAACTCCGCGAGGCGGATGGGGTCACCAACTACCGGGGGGCCATCGGCCAGGCCACCAACCTCCTGAGCGGCGACATCCTCGGCTCTGACCTGGGGGAACGGGTTCGGTCCCGCTACGTCACGATCTTCCTGAGCGACGGGCTCCCCTACCCGCCGGACACGAACCGGTACGAAGACATCTACAACGATGTACAGCGCCTCATGATGCTCGGGGACCTGGATGTGGGAGAGATCCGCTTCCACACCGCCTTCCTGAACAGCCCGGACACGCCGTTTGACGTGGCCGAAGAGGCGCGGCAGCTGCTGCAGAACATGGCCACCCTGGGCCAGGGCACGTTCACCAACTTCGCAAACGGTGAAGAGATCAACTTCCTGAACATCGACTACACCTCGATCCAGCGGATCTACACACTGGTCAATGTCATCGTCTCCAACGTGAATGTGCGCGCCGGCGTGGACCGAATCCTCGAAGACAGCGACCGGGACGGCATCCCGGATGAAGAGGAACTCGTCCAAGGCACCTCGCGCATCCTCTGGGACAGCGATGGAGATGCATGCAGCGACCTGCTCGAAATGCGGCTCCAGTTCGACCCCCTGACCGCAGACTGCGGGTGTATCCCACCGATCACGGATGAAGACAGCGATGGCCTGAACAGCTGTGAAGAGCTCTGGTTGGGCACTGCGAGGGATATCTACGATTCCGACCGGGACGGCATCCCGGACGGCGTGGAGTTCAAGGAGGGCCTGAATCCCCTGGGCGACGACCGGCTCGACGACCTGGATTTCGACGGGATCCGCAACGGGGACGAGGTGCAGCGGCACACGAACCCGGAGGCGGACGATCCGGTCGTGCATGAACGCTGGGCCTATGACTACAGTATCGTGGAGCGCGGCGTGGACGAGGTGAGCAGACGCTGCTACGACTTCCAGGTGAGCAACGTCCAGTTCCGGCCGGTCATGGAGACGCCGGACCAGCTGGTGGGAACCAATCTGCTTCGGATCTACTTCGCGCAGGTCCCCTGGGACAATCCCGATGACTACCCGATCTACCGGATGGCGGAGATCCCCATTCCAACGAGCAACATTCCCGAAGTCATACGGCTCTCGCCGGACGACTTCGACTTGTTTGACTAGCCCAAGAGTGGGCCGGAGACGAAACCTGGCTCGCGAAGCACCACGCCAAGGAGGCAGCCATGTATCGGTTAGGTTCGGTATTCAAGAGTCCTGGAATCTTTGCCCTGGTGATCCTGGTTGTCGCCTTTTGGGGCCAGGGGTGCGGGACAGGCAGCATAAAGGATTCGGGGTACACCGCCGACAACGAGCCGCAGGGAGACACGGACCCCGATGGCGCCCGGCTCTTGTCTCCGGGGAACACGCAGCAGGGCTTCATCGAGTATGTGGGCGATTCGGACTGGTATCGCCTGGAGATCCCGCTGAATGTGGACACAGTGCGGTTCGAGCTGAGCAATCAGGCCCTGCAGAGCGCTGTGGACCTCTCGCTCACCGTGTACGGCGATGACGGCGTAACGATCCTGGGAGGACGGTTCGATTCGAACGGAAGCGACGGCCTTACCCAGGTCACCCTGGAACTGACCGTGACGGACCTTCCCCACTGCTACGTCGTGATCCGCGACCACCTCGGAAACGATTCCGATCCGGTGAACCCCTATTTCCTGCGCACGAACCTTTCTTCCGGCCCTGGAGACGGCAACAACAGCCCGGAGTTTGCTACCCCTGTGGAATGCGGCGGAGTGGCCCAGGATGCGATACAGGCCCTGGCAGACGTGGACTGGTTCCGGGTCGAGATGGCGCCCGGTGCGGACATCCTCGCCTATTCCCTTGCCATGCTCCCCGGAAGTCCGGATCTGACCCTGACCCTGTACGAGTCTTCGGGCACCACGGCGATCGTGTCGATGAGTGATCCGGATGGGCAGAACGGCCCGACGGTCTTGGGCCGGAATGTCCGCCTCGTGCAGTCGGGCTACTACTACTTTTCGGTGAGGGACTCCCTGGACGACGATGCGGATGCGAGTCTCCTCTATGACCTTTCGGTGCAGTGCGTGCCGGATCCGGACCCGAACGAGCCGAACGGGAACTTCGACACGCCGGCCCAGAACGGGTCGAACGCGACCGCCCTGCTGTTGGACTCAACGGCCACCGGCTATATTTCCTATCAGGGGGATGAAGACTGGTATCGGGTGAGCATGCCGCACGACGGACTGCTCAACCTTTCCATCCAGACGAGTGAGAGCGGGATGCCGATCGACCTCCTCTGCACCTTGCTCGAATCGGACGGCCAGTCCGTGGAGGGTGAATTCGTGGTGGAGGCGGGAATCGACCCCACGGACTTCTCGCTTCGCGTGGCGCTGTCTGCGGGCACCCATTTTCTCCGCTTCAGGGATGAAGGCGACGACGGGGCGGATTTGGTGAATTCTTACTCCGTGCGGGCGAGTTTCGAGCCGGACCCGGACCCGAACGAACCGAACGGGAACTTCGACACGGAACAGCAGAACCGGAACAACGCGACCCAGCTCGTGCTCGGGACGCCGGCGATCGGCTACATCGGGTCGAATGCAGACCAGGACTGGTTCCAGGTCTTTGTCGCGACCCCCGGGGTCTATCATTTCTCGTTGACGAACGACGACGCCTCCGAGGTGGACCTGTCCTTGAGCCTCTACAGGCCGGACCTGAACGGGCTGAACATGATCCTTACACGGAGCGAGGAGGATCGTGACGGCCAGGACGGGCCCACCGACATCCAGGCGCAAATGTTCCTGTTCGACACGGACACCTACTACATCGTCGTCCAGGATCAGTACAACAACGATACGGACCTTGACGTGCCCTATCAGATCGAGGTCAATTCCGTGCCCCTGCCGCCGGGAAGCAATGAGCCGGCCGAGGATAGCAGCGAGTACACCCCGATCGTGAGTGGCCAGCTGGTTCAGGGCTACGTCGAGTTCGAGGGAGACCGGGACTGGTACGGGATCGACATCCAGGGCGAGACGAACATTCTCGTGGAGATGTGGAACGACACGCCCTCGCCGGTCGAATTCATCTGGTTCATGTACGAACCGAACTCTACGCGGGTCTTCGCGAGCGCCGGCGACTCGACGGAGTCGGACGACAACGTCATCCACATCGTGACCGGTGACGACGAAGACTTCTGGGTGGGCGAGGAGAATTCGGGGCTCTATATGTTCAAGCTCAGTGACTTCAACCGGAACGACTGGGATACGGCAGTGCCCTACAACTTCCGTGTGGTGCTGACGCCCCGTGCGCCGTAAAGCAAGGCAAAGGTTTTTTCAGAATCAGGAAGAAGGACGAAACCCAAGGAGGAACGGCAAATGGATCTACTGACGAAAGGCGGCGTCTTCATGCTCCCGATCCTGATGGTCTCGATCGGGGCGCTCGCTCTCATCATTGAACGGGTCTACACGCTCTGGCTGCGCTTTCGACTCGATGAAGAAGGCTTTGTGAAGGGGCTGATGCACGCCCTGGACGAGCAGGACTTTGCCGGCGCCCTCGAGGAGTGCGCCCGGGCGGAGAACAACCCGTTGAGTCGCGTGCTTCGAGCCGGCCTGCTCAAGGTGCACCGCAGCGACAAGGAGATCGAGAGAGCCATGGAAGAGGAGATGCTGCGCACGGCGCCTACCATTCGCAAGCGCATCGGCTACCTGGCCACCCTCGGAAACGTGGCCACCCTCCTCGGACTGCTGGGCACAATCTTCGGTCTGATTCAGGCCTTTGAAGGCGTGAGCATGGCCGATCCGGCGACCAAGCAGGAGATCCTGGCGCGGGGTATCTCCATCGCCATGTTGACCACGGCCTTCGGGCTGATCGTGGCCATCCCTTGTCTGCTTTCCCATGCCTTCCTCCAGAACAAGTCGATGCAGATGATCGAGGGACTCGAGGAGAAGGCGTTCACCCTGTTCAACAAGATCTCCGCTCTTCACCGCGATATCGAGAAGAAGGAGGTCCGCCTGAAGATGAAATCGATTGAAGGCGGAAGGAGAGCGTAATGGCCCTGGGTGACAGACGGCGAATGGGGGACGGGTATGTCCAGAGCGAGGACATCAACCTCGTCCCGATCATGAACCTCTTCGTGGTGTTGATCCCGTTCCTGCTGATGAGCGCGGCCTTCTTCCACATCAGCGTGATCAACGCTTCGGTACCGGCCCTGCAGCAAGAGAAGACCGATCTGGCCAAGTCGGACGTTGCCGTAACGATGATGGTCCGGATGAAGCCGGAGGCCTTCACGGTTACGGCGTCGAGCGATACCTTGCCCCGGTCCGAACTGGCCGAGCTGCGAGCCGAGATTCCCCGGGACGGGGAAGGCAAGGGCCTCCAGGACTTCAGCGACCACTTGCTGGCCTGCAAGCAGCGGTACCCGAAAAGCGAAACCATCTTGCTCGTTCCCGATGCCTCCATCGAGTACCAGGAAGTGATCGGTGCGATGGATTCCGGCCGTTGGGCGGAGCTTGTCCAGGAGGGAGTAACGGTGCGCTACGATATGTTTCCGAACGTGGTGATTACCGGGATGCTGTAAGGCAAGGTGAAAGGTCAAAGGCGAAAGTGAACATGCCTTCGTAGGAGGAAGTTGAAGATGGCGAAACCGTGGCGGCGGGTGGCGATGCAGCAGAAGAACGGAACCGCGACCCTGAACATTACCTCTTTGATGGACGTGATGACCATTATTCTGATCTTTCTCCTGTTCTCGTTCTCGTCGCAGGACCAGAACCTTCGGCTCTCCAAGGATATGGAATTGCCAAAGTCGACTTCGGAGAAGCCTTTCAAGTGGGCCATCAATATCACGCTCACCGAGAACGAGCTGATGGTGGAGGACTTGACGGTGTGTCGGTACAAGAACGGCCAGTTCGGCGACATCAGGGACGATCCGGACAAGATTGTCCTGCTCTACAAGCAGCTCACGGATCTGAAGAGTCTTGAAAAGTACCGGGAGGTCGACCGGGATGCGTCCGAGCCGGTCGTGATCTTCCAGGCAGACAAGAAGCACAAGTTCGACACGATCTACAAGGTAATGAAGACGGCGGCCATGGCCGGATATCCGAATTTCCGGTTTGCCGTGTTGAAAAACTAGGGGCGAATCAAATGCAACCGAGCCCGTCCCGCAGGGGATGCGATCAGGGGGAGAAGATGTTTGGTGTTTCCGCAACCCGAATGAAATCGATGGTCCTGGGGCTTCTGTTGGGGCTCCTTGCCTTCGCCCAACCGGGGAAGGCCGAAGAGGCCGGCGTCTCTGTGGGGGTAGGGGGAGAACCACAGCCCTCCCTGAAGAGAGCACGTCACATGGAGTTCGACGAGCGACTCATCATGGGCCAGTCCTTGAAGTCAGGCGCTCTGTATCTCTTCGAACGTAAGGACAGCGAGATTCAGACCATGTTGAAGATTCGCAGGGACTATCGGCAAGAGCTCCTGGCTCCTCTCGAGCCGCCACCGTGAACCCGGAAGCGTTCATCTAGGAAGGCATGCCGTGGCGGGTAACGTTTGTAAAGATCACGCGGAGGCGTTCGTGGCTTCAGACTACCAGGGCGAAACGATACAGGTCTTTGTGTTTTTCCGGGGAAAGTTCCTTGGGTATCAGTGTTTCGGACAGGACAGGCTCACCGTAGGGGGGGCGCCCGGCATGGACCTCCCTCTTCCCGATTGTCCGGAAGAGGAGGGATTCTGGGACGTCTACGTATCCCGAGGGGCGCTGTACGCCTGGTTCCGGAGTCCGGCAGGCGGCAACGGGAAAGAAGGGCACGAGGACCCTCGGAAGGTACAGCCCCTGGATTCGCTTTCCCTGGGGGAATACCGCCTCCAGGCGAAGGTCCTGGAGGGCGAGGGCTTCTTGCAGCCTTCCACCGAAGCGGAAGAGGATCTGCCCGAAGTGGAAGAGGACTCTGCCGAAGTGGAAGAGGACTCTGCCGAAGCGGCAGAGGGCTTGATCGAGGAAGAAGAAGAGCAAGAGGCAAGTTCGTTCGTGGACCTCGACGACGAGGACGGGCCCGAGCAGGAACCGGCAGCCGAAACACCGGACGAAGTGGAGGGGATAAGCCTCGATTATGCGAGGAGCATCTGGAAAGGGGAGACAGAAGATCAGCGCGCAGAAGCGGCCGAAGTGGAGCCGGGCGAGGAGGCCAAAGCCGAGTCCCCGCTCGGGATCGACCCACACTATGCCAAGAGCTTCTGGGGGCTTTCTGACGAGAGCGACGCCGTGCGGGAAGGCGACGAGGGCAGTGAGTCGGAGGTGGACGAGCCTGATGCCCTGGACGACGAAACCCCTGGGATGGAAGAAATCGATGAGTGGATAGGGTTCGGCCTGGAGGAAGAGAGGGAAAACCCGGTCACCTTGGCGGCGGAGGAACCTCCGGAAGGGCTGCAGGAGATGGTCCCGCTGCAGACGGACAGGGACGAACAGACGTCCGAGCAATCGCCTTTGGCAGCCGATTCGGACGGACTCGTGGAAGGGATGAGTCAAGAGGAAAGAACGAGATTCTGGGACGAGATGGCCCGGGAGGCTCTGGCGAAGGAGAACGAAAGCGAGGAGGAGGAATCGGAGGAGGCCCCTGCCGAAGTGTCCCCTCCGGACGATTTTCCACTTGAAGCGATGGAGGATTTGCCTCCTGCGGAAGAGGAGGTCACCCTCGAGCAGGAACCGATACAGGCGGGTGGGCCGACGTTTACGAGCGAGCGCCTCGAAAGCTCGAACACGGCCGTTGCGATCGATGATGCAGAGGCCGAAGAAGAGGAAGAAGCTTGGGACGACGAGGAGGAGGACGAGTACGGACAGGACATCACTTACTTCTCCCTGGTCAAGGAAGTCTTTCCGAGCCGAGCCCAGCCGTCGAAGGCGCCCCGAGGGGATCACAGGGCGCTGGAGGTCGTGCGATTCCGCGGAAGCGATGTCCAGGATGTCGGATATCTTGAGAGCGGTGCCGCTTACACGATTCGACAGGGGTGGTCCCGGAGTCTCTGGAAGAGGCACGGTGGGGTTCCCCCCAACTTCAAGCTGGTGCGGCTCAAGAACGGAGGGCTGGCAGAACTCCACATCCGGGACACGGTCAAGGGAAGACTGTATTCGGAGCAAGGGTCGCAGGACATCTGGGATCTTCGGGGCGGCAAGCGAGGACGATTCGGGCTGACTGGCAAGGCGACCTGGCTTCCCCTGCCTGCCGACACGTGGGCCGTGCTCCGGGTGAATTCCGGTCGGTACATGGTACGGTACGTGTCCCCCCGTCCGAAGCCGGTGGCCCAGCCCCTTCGGCCGAACGTCAGCATGGGTCAGTTTAAGCTGGTCTCCATGTCCCTGCTGTCCCACCTCCTGCTGATCATGGTGATCGGCCTGGTCGTACCGGACACGACCCTCGAAGGATACAACCGGACGGACCAGTTCGCCCGGATTGATCCGGATGCGCTCAAGGCGCTGAAGCCACCTCCTCCACCCAAGAAGCTCGAGAAGCCGAAGCCGGTGGCGAAGAAGGCCCCCAAGCCAAAACCGACGCCCAAGGTCGCTTCGAAGCACCGCATTCCGAAGTCCGCCAAGAAAAGTCCTGTCCCGACAAAGGGGAAGGCGAGCGGCGGCGGGAAGAAGCAAGTGGATGTGGCCCAGACCGGCCTGCTGGCAGCCCTGGGCAGCCCCGATGCGGGTGTCCTGAATGCAAAGGGCAACAGCGAGATCCTCCTTGCAGCTGTAACCAACCTGGACGCTGTAGCCGTGCCCTCGGACACGACCACCTTCAACCTGGCCGGTATTGCCGGGAAGCTGGCAACCTCGGAGATCCAGGTGCCCACGAGCGATGAGATCGAAACCGTGGGGGCCGCGCAGCTGATCAAGAACGGCGACGGTACCCTTGGGGCCATGGCATCAAGGGGCTCCGGGGAGGTCCGGGCCGTCGTCCATGAGCCGCCAAAGGCGAAGATCTCCATCCGGGGAGGCATGAGCCGCGCGGCCGTGCTCAAGGTGGTCAACGCCCATCTCGACGAGGTCCGGGACTGCTACGAGAGGGAGCTGCTCCACAATCCCGGCATCTCGGGCAAGATCCTGATGGAGTGGTTGATTAATCTCGACGGCGCCGTCCGATACGCGAAGGTCAAATTCACGAACATAGGCCATTCTTCCGATCTACATACTTGTCTACAGGCACAGGTCGTGACGTGGAACTTTCCACGGCCGAAGGGCGGAGAGGAAGTGCTCGTGACCTTTCCGTTCCTGTTCGAGAGCATGGGTTTCTAGTTCACGAGTTTGAGGGAGAGGAGCTGATGAAGAGCACGCGATGTCTGAAGGTCGGGTTCTGGATGGTCCTGTGTGGCCTGGTGTTTGCGCCCCTGGTGTCCGCGGCGGCTGAGGAAACCGGATACGGAGAGGGGGGCAAGGTGTACGCCGTCCAGAAGAAGGGGTACCAGCTGAAGCACGAGCTGTACGGAGCCGTCGGGGTCCTGCCCATGGACGCCATGTACAAGGGTGTCACCATCGGCGGTGGGTATACCTACCACTTCTCGCATCATTTTGCGTGGGAGGCGGTTCAAATTCTCTATTCCTACAACATCGACACGGGCCTGAAAGGGGACCTTCAGAACAGCTTTGACGCCACACCGGAATCCTTCCGTGAGGTCCAGTTCCTGGTCAACAGCAACGTCGTCTTCGTGCCCCTCTACGGCAAGATGAGCTGGCTGAACCGCAATGTTGTCCAGATGGAACTCTATCTGACTGCCGGGCCCGGTATAGCCAAGTACAAGGAGTACGAGCTCCGGGGAGCGGATACTTACACCGAGGAAGGCAAGTACTATTTCTCCGGTAATTTCGGGATCGGCCTTCGCTTCTTCATCAACCACCAGTTCTCGGTCCGGCTGGACATGAGAGACTACATGAACTTCGTCGACGGCGGCGTCGACAATGCAGCCTATTTTGCTTTGGGCCTGGCCTGGAATTTCCGGATGCCCCAATTCTCGTATTCGGATGAGTGAGGGATGGGAAGGGCATGAACCGAGCCTCAGAGAAGGCGCCTTGAGAGGGATGCGACATTGAAGGAAACGAATCAAATTCAGATTCAGAGGATTGTCTTTCTCTTGACACTGCTTCTCCTCTTCCTTTGCCTGGAAGAGGCGAGCGGATGGCCGTGGTCGAAAAAGGGAGCCCCCATCCCCTTTCCGGACGCAGCGGAGGAGCTCTACCCCGCCCTCCGGGAAATGGCGGAGGAGAGATACGACACGGCCATGGAAGGCTTCTGGGCGTTCACGGCGGAGAGGCAGGGTCACGAGGACGGGTACGTCCTGGCCCAGCTCAGCACCGCCGCCTGTGCGAGGGAACTCGGCCTGAAACAGCTCGCCACCGAGTACTACGCAGACATCGTTCGGTCTTCCATGGACCGGACCGTCACGCTCCAGGCGCTCGATGCTCTGAGCAAGATCACCCACGAGGAGATCTATGACGAGCGGACGATCGTGGAGGAACTCCTCTACGAGAAGGAGTTCGGTACGCTTCCGCCGGAATTGAACAACTTCGTCCACTACTATCAGGCCTTGATGGACTTCCGGAACGGCTACCCGCGATGGGCATCCACCCATATGGAGAAGATTGAAGGGAAGGACGAGTATTTCTACCGCGCCATGATCCTCGAGGCCCTCTGGGCCCTGAAGACGGATCAGGTTGAAGAATGCCGCGGGTTGTTGGAGACGGTGGCCGAGAACCCCGGCGTGGATACGCCGGTAAGGAACGACGCGAAGAAGGCGCTGGCACGCGTCCTCTACGAACAGGGCGAGTTCATGGATGCCTACCGCCTCTACCGTGAAATCGAGGCACCCGAGTACACCTTGGCGGACGTGATCCTTGAGGAAGCCTGGGCCAAGTTCCGGGAGAGGGACTTCAAGAAGTCGATGGGATTGCTCGTGGCCTTCACGGCCCCCTCCTTCCAGCGCCTGTTCAAGCCGGAGCAGTACCTTCTTCAGACGCTCATCTACATGCAGTACTGTCACTACGGGGCGGCCCGAGGCGCACTCGATGCCTTCCAGAACCGTTACGGCGAGGTGCTACACTGTATCCGACAACGGGGAGATCTCACCGAAAACCCGCAGGCGAATAGGATTCTGCGGGGCCTGCCACCCGTCCAACGGGTCGACGCCTACCTGAAGGAGTTGGCCGACGAGAACACCACCCTCGGGGAGTTGACGGTATCCGAGGCCTTCCTCGAGTACGTCCGGCCCATCTATGACCTGAAGACGGCACAGGTGGAGCGACGCCGCGAGAAGGTGTGGAACCGGGAGGTAGAGCGCCTGAAACGAATCCTATTCGACTACCAGGAGCAGGCGAATCTATTGGCCTACGAATCGGGTATGCACCAGTACAAGAAGGTCAAGGAGATGTACTACAGCGAAGGCCTCGAGGGGGAGGGCAAGGCCAAGGAAGCGAGCATCCCGAAGTTCTCGAGGAGCACCTACTTCGCCTTCGAGGGTGAGTTTTGGAGCGACGAGCTGGATGATTACACCTTCCTCATCGAGGACTACTGCGATGTGCCGGAGAAGTGGCTGGGGGAAGAGGTGCCGGCAAAGAAAAACCAGAAAGTCCAAGTGGAAAATGACGAAAAGTAACGAGGTGTGCCGTGGGTGATATGGTTCGAAAGCATTGGAAGCTGGTTCTTGTCCTGGTGATTGTATTGGCGGGTGTCGGGCCTTTTGCCCTGGCCGACGAGGAAGTCGACCGGGAACGGCTGCTCCAGCAGCTTTTCCGAGACCAGGAAAGCGTGGAGAACGCGATTGGAGGCACGCGCGACTTGATCCAGCAGTCGATGCATCGCCCTTATCTGCCGGATCTTTATCTTCGATTGGCAGACCTTTACATTGAGAAATCACGGATCCTCTATCACCTGAAGCGGGTCGAGAATCCGACCGAGTCCAAGGCGGTCGTGGTCCTGGAGGCGAACCTGCTCAAGACCAAGGCGATCGACCTGTACAACAAGATCCTGGACGAATTCTCCGAGTACGCGTACCAGGACAAGGTCATCTTCTTCATGGCCCACGAGTACCGTGAGATGGGCCAGTTCGACAAGATGATAAACGCCTACACCGACCTGGTGAAACGGTATCCGGAGAGTCCTTACAGGCTGGAGACCTACCTGCTGATCGGTGACTACCACTTCGACTCGATGAACCTCGACAAGGCGGAGGAAGCGTACCTGACGATCCTGGCCGCGCCCGAAAGCCATGTGCACGGGATGGCCCGTTACAAGATGGCCTGGTGTCACATCAACCGCAGCAGGTTTCCGGAGGCCCTGGAGCTGCTCGAAACGCTGGTCAAGGATCCTCGTTATGACGACCTGAAGACCGAAATCGATGCCTACAAACGGATCAACTTACGCCGTGAAGCGCTGATGGACCTGGCCTACTGCTACACCGAGGTCAAGCCCCCAGAGGAGGCCCTGGAGTATTTCGCGGACCTGAGCGACTCGAAGCCTATTTACCTCGCCGTCCTCCGCAAGCTGGGACATCGATACTTCCTGAAGGAGAACTGGGCGGCCGGGGCCGACGTGTACCGCACGATGATTTCTCTTTCCCGGAACGCGCAGAAGAACATCGACTATGCAGAAAAGCTCTTTGCCTGCGCCCAGCGGGCGAAGGACATGCAGCACCCGGAGAAGAACGTTCAGGCACTGGTCGGGGTCCTGGAGCAGGTGGAATACTCCTGGCGGACCGACCCGACGGAAAAGGATCGACTGAACAAGGAGTTCGAGGTCTATGCCCGAGATATGGCCACCCGGCTCCATCTGCTGGCCGCGGAGAAGCAGGACAAGGTGAAGTTCTGTCAGGCCGCGGATGCCTATGCCTACTACCTGGATTTCTTCCAGCAGGGCAGACAGTCGCGCGACATCCTGGAGAACCAGGCAGAGGCCCTGTATGAGGGAGGGCGCTATTTCCAGGCAGCCGTCGCCTATGAAAAGTTGGCCGCACCCGAACCCCCGGAGGTCGAGGAAGAGGAGGCCGCCAAGGAGGCCGAAGGCCCGGAAGAGGAGATGGTGGCCGAGGCGTCTCCGGACAAGAAGAACGAAGACGCCGCCAAGGACTCTCCGAAGTCCGAGGAGAAGCAGGTTGCCGCGAGCGAGCCTCCGGCTCCGCAGAAGTCGCCCCAGGAATGCCTGTACGGCTCGGTCGCGTCGTTTTACAAGGCCCTGAAGGAGCAAGAGGATCTGGATGATCTCCAGAAGCTCGAGGCCAGGCAGGGATTGCGTCAGGTCGGCAGCCAGTATCTTGCCGCCTTTCCGGGCGCGGAAGAGGCGCCCGAGGTTGCGTTCAACGTGGCCTGGGTCTCGTACGAACAGGGGGACTACAAAGCGGCGCTCCAGGGATTCAAGGGATTCATCCAGGAGTACTCGGGGTCCAAGGAGGCATCGGCGGCCGGGCACCTCGTCCTGGATATCCACAAGAGCTTGGACGACCTGGATGGCCTGATCAAGGACGCGAGGTCCATGCTGGCAAACCAGCGCGTCACCGATCCTAAATTCAGGAAGGAAGTGGGCAACATTCTCGCGGCGGCGGAACACAGGTATCTGGAGGAACTCACGGTCAAGGTCAAGGACGGTGCCGAGGGCTCGGATGAGGCCCTTCTCGCCCTGGGGAGGGAAGCCCAGGATAGCGGGCTCCAGGAACTTGCGCTGTTCAACCTTTTCGTCGTGAGCAAGGAAGCCGAAGACATCCCCACGGTGCTCGAGAGGGGAAGGCAGATCCTGGCCAAGACGCAGGACGCGAAGCGCAGGCAGGACGTGCTGGCCACGATGGCCCATTTCTGCTTCGAGGCAGGCGATTTCCCGAATGCGGCATCGTACTCGGAAAAGGCGGCCGAAGGGGTCGGTGGTGGCGAGCAGGTGGATTACCTCATGCGGGCTGCCAAGCTCCAGGGGTGGATGGGGGATAACGTGGCCGCCGTGAAGAACTACCAGAAGGCAATGCCCCTGCTTTCCCCCGCGCAGAAGTCGGACGTGGAGAAGGAGCTTCTGAATCAGTACGAGGAACTCAAGGACGCGTCCCAGGTCCTTTCCCGCTCCCGTGCACTGATGAGCCGGGAACCGGAGGAAATGAAGTGGACGTTCCTGTACGGAGATACCCTCTATCAGCAGGGAAGGCGCAGCGAGGCGATGGGGGTATTCAAGAAAGTGGACGAGCAGTTCGCCCGGAAGGTCGCTACCTCACCCGTCGCCGTGACGCAGGAGGACAGGGCCTTTGCCGCGCAGGCTCGGTTCTATCGGGCCGGTCAGGAGATGTCGACATTCAAGAAGATTTCCATAAAGGGAGACAAGATCGAGAACACCCTGATCCAGAAGAAACTGCAGGCCCACCAGGCCGTCGAGGCCGCCGGGCTGGAAGTGGCCCAGTACTCGAATCCCCGATGGACGATTGCCTCCCTCATGATGGCGGCCGAGGCGAACGACGAGATCTCGCGCTTCTTCCTCGAGGCGCCCGAGCCGAAGGGGCTCGACATGGCGCAAAGACAGCAGTACCGGCAGCTGGTAGAGGACAAGGTGCGACCTTACCGCGAAAAGGCCCTGCAGTACAGAAAGGCGGCCCTTGAAAAGGCCTATCACCTGGGCATCTTCTGTCCGGAGGTTACCGCCTGTTACGTCGTCCTGAACGACGGTTCTCGGCCCCCAGCCATCGGACGGGGTTCCCTGAAACTGCGTTCCGGAGAGGGGGGTGAAGTACAGTCGCCGAAGGCGCTGCTGGAGGCCCTGTACGCGGACCCGGGGGACCCTTCTCTTCTCGAGTCCCTGGCGGTTGCTTATGCAGATCAGGGCGAAGAGGACCTGGCCTCCCTCGTGCTGCACCGGATCCTGGAGAAGAACCCGCAGGACCCCGAGAGCCAGAACCTTCTCGGCCTCCTCCGGCTCTCAAAGGGGGAAGATCAGGAGGCCTATCGGTTCTTCCTGAAGGCCCTGGAACTCGACCCCGGAATGGATGATGCGAGGGCGAACCTGGTGGTCCTCAACGAAGGATACGGCAACTTCCAGAAGGCCAGGCAGTCTCTTTCCGAGATCGCTGACCGGCAGGCCCTCGAATCCTCGAAGTCCCGCTATGTGCATCCGGATTTCCGGGCTGCGGCCGGACGGGTGGAGGTGGTTGCCTTCGATGATTCGGAAATCGAAGGCCTGGAGGAAGAATAAGGAACAGCCATGGCGATGCAGAATTTCTTGAAGGTTCCTTACGCCTCTTTGATTCTCGTAGGGATGCTGTTGTCCTCGTGCGGAACGGGCAGCCTGACAGGCGAGGTGGGTGATGGCACAGGCGGTGGCGGTGGCTATGTGATCCCCGGCGGGGACATAGCCGGGGATTGGGACATCCAGGTGGTGGACGACAACGGAAATGTGGGCAAACTGAACAAGCTTCGCTTCAACGGACAGGGGCAGCCCAGCATCGCGTACTTCGTGGTCTCCGGCACGGTGTATTGGATTCGCTACGCCGCTTACGACGGCTGGACGTGGGAGATCGACACGGTCCACGAGACCGACACCATGACGGGCTGCGGCCTGACCATGGATCCCACCGGGAGCCCGGTCTTGGCCTATGTGGGTGGAGAGAGGACGCCCCTGTACTATTGGCCCTTCCAGTCCGACCTGCTGATGGCGAGCTGGACCGGGGCGGACTGGGCAACAGAGGCGGTGGACGAGGAAGGGGTGGTAGGCCTTTGGCCCTCCGTAGCCTTCGACCGGTTCGGCCTCGCCGGCGTGAGCTATCAGGATCTCGGCACCGGGATCGACTACAACGACTTCCACCTGAGGGACCTGAAGTACGCTTATTCCACGGGCGGAGCCTGGGTGACCGAGACGGTGGACCTTGACGGCGGCGGCTACTACACAGATCTTCTGTTCGATGAGGACGATCAACCCGGTATCGCTTACTGCGGCAACATGGACGATGATCATCAGTCCGTGAAGTTTGCCCACCGTGGAGACTTCGGGTGGGAGATCCACTCCGTGGATTCCATGGCCGAATGCTCGGAGGGGAGCCTTTCCGCCCGCAGCACGCCCGGCGGAGGCTTTGGCATCGCCTACTACGACGAGCAATTCGAGGACCTGCGATACGCCAGCTACATGAGCGGCATCTGGGTTCGGGAGACCGTCGAGTCCCACAATCAGGTGGGAAAATACTGTTCTCTCGCCTACGGTCCGGATGGGCAACCGGTCATAAGCTACTACTACTGCGGCAGGAGTACGGATGACGATTGCCAGGGTGGTGGAGACCTCCGGGTCGCCCAGCGGACCCAGACAGGTTGGGAAACGGTGACCGTGGAAACGGAAGGCAACACCGGCCTGTTCACTTCCATCGAGGTCTCGAATACCGGAACGATCTACGTCTCCTACTACGACCAGTCACAGCAATCCCTAAAGATGGCGGTACATCGATAAGGTCGGCCCCCGCTTGTCTTCATCGGGTGGGATGTCTTGGCAATATGGATATCTACCCGGAGGGTCTAGCCGGTCGGTCCTGTCCCGGGTTCCCTCTCCGATTTGCTTGGGCTCCGTCTCTCCCTCCCCCTACAAAGTCGCCCGGCG
>RCNG010000685.1_pt1 | contig 15955 bp, 13 predicted proteins | sample 2041371 | NCBI WGS metagenome assembly RCNG01 (sample SAMN09708227, study PRJNA481090) | Marine sediment metagenome, whole genome shotgun sequencing project. | biome: marine sediment; feature: ocean; material: sediment; isolation source: Sewage treatment plant 1 marine sediment (STP1) ... | reverse complement strand
ATGACGCCCTTCTCGCCTTCGACGATCGTCATGTTCGAGAGGTCCGCACCTCGGACTTGATAGACCCCTTCGACGACCTCGAACAAGCCGCTGTGCATCAAGAGCTGGGCCTGACGCCAAAGACTCGGATTCGCCGTCTCTGGAGCTTTCGTTTCGTCCTTGATGAACGTGCGGAAAGCACCAAGATCCCAGACGACGTTTCCGTCGGAGTCCTTGACCACGCCCTTGTTCGGGAGCTCGGCAATCAGGCCACGTTCTGCGTTGTCGAAGTCCCGGTTGTCGTTGAAGGGCAGGATCGAACCCAGTGCGTTGTTCGCTCTCTTTGTGACGGCTGAGGCGGGCTTCGACTCCACGCTGGCGATCGCTGCAGGCTCTGTGTCGGTCACATTGTCTCCTCTATCGCAAACGGGTCACTCTGGAGTTCGCTACGTACGAACTCTACGGCTCGCTGGTCGGAACGTATGCCGACCAGCTCCCGGCCGCCAGGCTGAGTGTTCTTGTCGGTGTCGCGCGTTCGACGTACTACGAGTGGCGAGAGCGACCTGTCTCAAAGCGCGACCTCCACGATGCCGTGTTGGTAGACGAGATCGTCGATATCCACCCGGCATCCCAGGGCAAGTACGGATTACCGCGTGTTCATGGCCAGCTGCGACACCGCGGCCGGCGGGTGAGCCGCAAGCGGGTCGCCCGAATCACGTCCTCGTTTGCCTCCAGGATGGAATGGGCCGCATTCCTCAGATACTCCATCTCGGAGTCAGATAGTCGAGCCATCCCAACCGCGCCGTCAGAGGCGCACGATGACGCGGGCGCCGCCCAGGGTCCCTTCGGTGATCGACACATTGCCGCCATGTGTTTGCGCGACACCAGCGACGATCGCCAGTCCAAGCCCGGTGCCTCCCTCGGCGCGCGTCCGTGAGTTGTCCAGGCGGACAAACCTCTCGAGCACCCTCGCGCGATCTACGTCGGCGATTCCTGGTCCGTCATCCTCGACGGTCAGGATGGCTTCATCGTCGGTGTTCTCCAGCGTCACGACCACGTTAGATGCAGCGTGGCGAACGGCATTGTCGATGAGGTTCCGTACCAGATGGGTGAGCTGTCGAGCTTCTCCTTGGACACGAACTGCCTCCACATCGGATACATCGATGGGTACGCGACCTGGACGTGCAGCTTCAATGAATACAATGTCGTCGAGATCAACGTCGTCCGAGGTCGGGGGGAGGCCTTCGTCAAGCCTCGCGAGAAGGAGTAGGTCGTCAACGAGGTCGCCGAGTCTGTCCTGCTCCTGAAGCACGATCCGAGCCGTTGCCTCCCAGTCGGTGTCGGTGGGGTTGGTGAGACCCACTTCGAGCTGTGCCTTCGATGCCGCTACAGGGTTGCGGAGTTCGTGTGAAGCGTCCGAGACGAATTCGCGCTGTCGGCGCCGTCCTGCTGAGAGACGGTCGAGCATTGTGTTCATTGTCCGCGCCAGGTGAGCGACCTCGTCATGGCTGTTCGGTACGGGGATCCGTTCATCAAGCCTGTCGTCGCCGATCCGATCGACCTGGTTGGTGATCGCAGCCACCGGTCGGAAGGCGCGTCCCGTCGTGAACCATGCCAGCACGGCCACAGTTCCGACCAGGAATGGAATGAGCAAGAGCAATGTTCGACGCATCGCCTCGAGGCCTGCATCAACAGGTGCCAGCGATGAAGACGCAACAAGTGTCAGCGTTCCCTGCTGGAGGTCAACCGGGAGACTCACAGTCACGACGTTGCCACCGCCGAGAGCAAAGCCCGTGAGGGCGTCGATCGCGAGTTCGCTCGATCCCGGGTCGAGCGAGGAGAAACCCTCGACGATCACGTCGCCACCGAAGAGTCCAGCCGGGGTTGTCGCCACAAGCAACCCGGAATCATCCACCAGACTGAACATCGTTCCGTCGATTCCGACCGGGAGGATCATCGGATTGGGCCCCGACCCGAATACCGCGGCGTCGAAGGACTGGAGGTCGGTGGCGAGCGTTTCGAGTTCGCCAAGATCCTGTGCTCTCAGGTCCTCGATCCACGCGTCCTCGGCGCGGGTCAGCAGAAACCAACTCCCGAAGAACATGACAACGGCGAACAGCATCGTCACGGCCAGGGTGAGACGGCCCCGGATGCTTCGCATCCAAGCTACGGGTGTGTTCATGAGGCCGCCCGATATCCCATTCCGCGAATCGTCTCGATCGTGTGGGCTCCGAAAGGTCGGTCGACCTTGTTGCGGAGGTAGCCGACGTAAACCTCGACGATGTTTGGATTCCCGAAGTAGTCCAAGCCCCACACTCGATCGATGAGCTCTTGCTTCGCAACGACGCGATCCGGATCTGTCATGAGGGCTTCGAGAAGGGCGAACTCCCGCCGGGTGAGACTGATGTCAGTACTCGATCGGCGACAGGTCTTCGTGGACGAATCGAGGGTGAGGTCACCAACGGTGAGAATCGGTGGCCGCACCGTTTCGGATCGCCGCAGGACGGCGCGCAAACGTGATAGCAACACCATGAACGAGAAGGGCTTGGTGATGTAGTCGTCGGCTCCCGTATCCAGGCCCTCAGCCTCGTCGTACTCCCCGTCCTTGGCGGTCAGCATGAGGATGGGCGTGTGGATGCCCTCCTCTCGGATTGTCGCACATACCCGATAGCCGTTCATTCCGGGCAGCAGTATGTCCAGGATGATCGCATCGAACTGGCCCTCCTGAGCTCTCCAGAGGCCGTCGTCGCCGTCGTTGGCGACCTCCACCTCGTAGCCCTCAGCCGTCAGTCCTGCCTCGATGGCGGCAGCCAGATTCACTTCGTCTTCCACAACAAGGATTCGCATGAACTGAGTATTGCGGATTTCAGCTGAGAGGAGGCTGAGAACCTGAGAGCCGCCTCAGGTGTTCTCAGGATGCTCTCAGCAACATGTTGACATGATCGGTCTCGTTGAGTCACAGAACCATTCAAGGAGGACCAACCATGAGACACGCCTTTCGATATCGAGCAGCCTTGCTCGCCGGTGCTACGGCGATCTTGCTGGCTTCGTGCGGCGGGGGAAGCTCGGGTGGCACGACACCGACAGTGCTGAGTCTCGCCGATCAGTCAGACAGCACCAGTGCGAGTGAGACGACCACGACCGCGCAAGTAGACCCGGATGAGGCGTTCCGCCAGTACACCGCATGCATGCGTGAGCAGGGCATTGACATGCCGGATCCGACCAGCGACGGCGGATCGTTCACGGTGCAGGGCGGAGAGGGCGACTTCGAGGCGTATGAGGAAGCTGACAAGGAGTGCGCGCCGATCCTCGAGAGCGCCTTCGGCGAGTTTGACCTATCCCCAGAGCAGCAAGCCGAGTTCATGGACCAGGAGTTGGCGTTCGCACAGTGCATGCGCGACAACGGTGTCGACTGGCCAGACCCAGACCCAAGTGGTGGCCTCGGAACGATCTCGCTTGATATTGGCGATATCGATGAGGAGACTCTCAATACGGCCATGGAAGTCTGCTCAGAGGAAGCGTTTGGAGAACTCGGCGGCTTGGTGAGCGTTGGAACGGAAACCTCGCCATGAGGCGCGGGGCCTTCGTCGGACTGGCAGCTCTCGTCGTCGCAGGTGTTGTGATCGCAGCTGTGTGGGTCACATCGACAGACGATGCTCCCGCACAAGCAGCATCCACCACCTCATCCGTGGCGACGGAAACCGATTCGATTACGCGTCAAACCCTCCAACAGACAGAGGAGTTCGACGCGAGCGTGGGATACGGCGAATCGTTTGCACTCCCCGGATCGGCGTTTGGCACGGTCACATGGGTACCCGACGAGGGAGTGACTCTGGAGCCGGGTGCCATGGTGTACAAGACCGATGAGAAGCCGACATATTGGACACGAGGCGATGTTCCGATGTACAGGACGCTGCAGAAGAACTCGAGCGGTGCGGACGTTGAGCAGCTGGAGCGGTACCTACAGGCTGGAGGATATCTCGGACCCGATGACGAGATCGATGGAGAGTTCGACGCCACGCTTCGGACCGCAGTGAAGGCGTGGCAAGACGATCGTGGTCTCAAGGACACAGGTCGAATCGACAGCTCTCAGCTCCTGTTTCTCCCTTACGAGGCGATCAGGGTCTCCTCCGTTCCGCGGGTCGGGGAGGCTGCAGCGGGGGGTGTCCTCGAGGTCACCTCACCAGAGTTGTTCGTGTCCGCTGAGGTATCTGCAAACAAGAAGAAGGCCTTCGAGGGCGATCCGGTGATCCAGGTTGAGCTGGCCGACGGATCGACATACGCAGCCTCGGTCGACACGATCAAGGCCGCGCAATCGCAGGATCCGTTCGGCGAGCAGAAGTTCAAAGTCAAACTCGCGCTCCAGGCCCCCACCGGTCAGGAGCCAGGCGAGGCAACGGTAGAGGTCATCGATGTCCTGGCTGCTGATGTCCTCGCGGCCCCCGTGCGAGCCCTGCTTGCGCTCACAGAGGGCGGATATGCGGTGCAGGTGATCCAATCCGACGGTTCGTACGCATACGTCTCGGTTGAGATAGGCGAGTTCGCCGATGGCTGGGTTGAGATAGCCGGTGATGTCTCCGAAGGCGACGAAGTGGTGGTTCCCGCATGATCCCTGTTCTCGAACTGAAGAATGTCGTCAAGGAATACCCTGGCTCACCACCTGTCAGAGCCCTTGACCGAGTGAACCTCTCAGTTGACGAGGGGGAGCTGGTCGCGGTGGTCGGGTCGTCGGGTTCCGGCAAGTCGACGCTGTTGAACGTCATCGGCACTCTCGCCCGACCCACGTCCGGGACCGTGAGACTCGAGGGACGCGATATCGCAAGCGAATCCGACAGTGCCCTCGCGGGGATCCGTGCGAGCAAGATCGGATTCGTCTTCCAACAGTTCCATCTCCTCCCCGGCCTTCCAGCCATCGACAATGTCGCCACCGGCCTTCTGTATCGAGGTGTTAGCTCGAAACGTCGACGCGAGGAAGCAGGCGCAACCCTTGACCGTGTTGGTCTCGGCAATCGGGTGACGCATCGACCTGGTGAACTGTCGGGAGGTGAGAGGCAGCGTGTCGCAATAGCACGAGCGATCGTCGGCGACCCAGCCATTGTGCTCGCCGACGAACCAACGGGCAATCTCGACTCGCACACGAGCGAAGGCATCATCGATCTCATCCTCGGACTCCACGAGCAAGGTTCAACGATCCTCATGATCACCCACGACCTCCACATCGCCAGTCGGCTCCCGCGACACGTCACCCTCGTCGATGGCGGACTCGGCAGCGATAGTCGCACACTCACAGGGGCAGCGATATGAAGCGTCGTACCAAGGACTCGAGGAGCCGACTGAGACGTATCGATCTGCTTCGCAGCGGTACCCAGGGACTGCGTACGCGCAAGGCACGAACGCTGCTCACGGCGATAGGGATAGCTATCGGAATCGCTGCGATGATCGGCGTAGTGGGCATCTCTTCGTCGTCCAAGGCTGCCTTGTTGCGCCAGATCGATGACCTAGGGACCAATCTCCTCGCGGTCCAGGCCGGTCAATCCCTCTTTGGAGAGAAGGCAGAGCTCCCAGAAGATGCATCTTTGATGATTCGTCGAATTCCGCCCGTGCAGCAGGCGGCCGGCGTGACCTCCGTGAACACATCGGTGAGGCGAACCGACCAGATCCCGGCAGGTGAGACGAGCGGAATTGCTGTGTACGCTGCCGAGCCTCAGGTGCTCGACACACTCGACGGGACGCTGGCATACGGGCGGTTTCTCGACGAGGCTCTCTCCGAACTCCCTGCGGTCGTTCTCGGCTCCGTCGCCGCACAGCGACTTGGCATCGACAATCTGGCGGATGGGCCGGTCGTGTACCTCAATGGTCACTGGTTCAGCGTCGTCGGGATACTCGATCCACTCCCGCTGAACCCAGACCTCGACAGAGCAAGCTTCGTCGGATATCCGGTCGCGGCGAAACTCTACGAAACAAAGACAAACGCCTCCATCATCTACCTGCGCACACACCCCGACCAGGTTGAGTCCGTGCGAAGCGTCCTAGGCCGAACCGCCAATCCCGAAGCCCCAAACGAAGTCGAGGTTTCCCGACCGTCTGACGCCCTGGAGGCAAAGGCCGCAGTCGACCAAAGCTTCACTCGCCTTCTCCTTGCCCTCGGTGGGGTCGCGCTCGTCGTGGGCGGCGTCGGAATCGCAAACGTGATGGTGATCTCGGTACTCGAACGCAGGCCTGAGATCGGTCTGCGACGGGCTCTCGGCGCCAAGAGGATGCACATTGCCTGGCAATTCATCACAGAGAGCATCATCCTTGGGGCGATAGGCGGAATCGGTGGCGTTCTGCTCGGTGCAGGAATCACACAGGTCTTCGCAAGCCAGCAAGGATGGGTAGTAGACATCCCGGTCGAAGCTCTCGCTCTCGGCATTGCCGCAGCCCTCGCAGTCGGAGCCATCGCCGGCCTCTACCCGGCAATACGAGCAGCACGGATGGATCCGGCCGAAGCGGTCCACCCCACTGGTTGAACCGACCCCGCAAAGCCGTGTCTCTCCCAGCCCGCCAGCGGCGAGATGGTTCGCCCTGGGAGTAGTGGACAGTCCTATGACAATGCCCTGGCGGAATCAATCAACAGTCTCTACAAGGCAGAACTGATCTACGGGCCCGATCAGGGGCCGTGGAAGACGATCGAAGACGTCGAGTTGGTGACCACGTCGTGGGTGCACTGGTTCAACACGCAGCGCCTGTCAGAAGGGATCAGCAGCGGCAGATACTCCGTTGATCGAGCGACTACCGTCGCCGAGGGATTCGGGGCCATTGTCATCGACGAGTACGACGTGTGCATCGCCGATCGCCACGTTGGCGTCCGGACCGGCTTCGACCTTCTCTCCCGGATCACCGCCGAAGGGCTCACCCAACAATCAACCAATCACACCATCCCGCCAGGGACAACGTCCCCGGTTGTCGCAGCTAGGTCCCAGGAGGTGACTGCCGTTCGTCATCCGAAGCGCATCTATTCGTCGCTCCTGCGCGTGTCTTCCCCACTCATGCCAGCACAGTCCGACCTCCACGGAAGGGTCGCCTGACGGGAGAATTCGGTCCGTTCCGATCCCGTGGCTGTCCACGCAGCTGCCAAGCAGTCGTTCCTGTTGTACCAACTACCCACCAACGAGAAAGACCCCTTGCAGAGCAAGGGGTCTCGTCTCACACCCGGAGGAACTCGAATCCCCAACCTCCTGATCCGTAGTCAGTGCGAGGTATCCGTGCCAGCTCGGAGACACGCCGGAAATCCATGCGGCGCACGGGTTCTCGTCTCTCACTGGTTTGCACCGGCTCCCGTCGTTTCTCAACCTCTCGCGGCCCAGGCGCGGCCCAGGATCAGTGGAGACCAGGGACTACCGGGAGGGACCGAGACACAGACGGATACCGGGACTGCTACTCCCTCCAAGGGGCTCGTTGGCCAATCCCAGACTCCGGACTGAGCAATCGGCGTGGCCGCTGGAGGAATCGCGCCAATGACCGGTGCCGTGTGAAGGCAGACCAGCCCGACTCGCTGCCCGGGGGAATCCCTCAGGAACGTTGCCTGACCGCGCGTTTTGTGTTCTCACCTGATTCCCGCGTGTCCCTCTGTTTCCCGGTGGCCTATGGGATTGGTGGGAAGGTTGAGGAACTCAACATGAGCGGCCTTCGCCGCTAGGCCCTCAACCTGGGACGGTTCATCCCAACCAGTCCTGTACTGTGAAGAGCCTCGAATATGGCGAGGACGTCTGCCGAAGCTTCACCGAGGACATCCTTATTGGACGAAGGCGGGACAGCGAATCCCGGTTGGAAGAGAAACACCACTGAGCGTGAACGTCCACAGATCTAATCTCTTCGAGTCCGGTGATTCTGTGAATACCAGTTCTTCAGGCAATGGGGCCATGTAGATTTGTTTGAAGTCGAGTCCCGGGGAACCGGCGGGACAATCCGCGGAAACCACGTCCGAACTGGTCACCGCGACTCCCACGTCAAGGGAGAATTTACATGCTGCCGCATCGAACGTGCCGACAACGTTGTAATCGACCTTGTGCACGATGTGGTACCAACAATCCTCACTTCCTCCACCGCTGCCCGCAGCAATGTCAACGCTTTGAGTGCTCGGCAGAAACCCTTGCACGACCCACTTGCCCTCTTCTCCTTCATTGAGATTCGCACTGATCGCCAGGACTATGTCTTCGCTACCTCGGGATTCAAACCCGAGTTCGTCTGCCAGGTACACAGCGTTGAGCGATGCGCTTCCCTCATCTAGCTCAACTACTTCCGGCTCGAATACGACTTCGTCGGCCTCACCAGCAGGGTTGTCCCGGTTGCTAGCTATCACGCCGACCGCTATCAGGGTCAGCAACAGCAGCCCGGCCAACACAATCGTCGCTGGATTCGGGGATGACTTCTTGATGATGGCCCTCCTATTGATGTTCCATCCTCAAAGGGGCTCATCATGTGCTGTTGCCCCACGCCGCTGAATCGGCTTCTGCTCCGAGCATACGCCTTCGCTCTGCACTGGCGCCGCACACGTCACGCCACAGCCGAGCAGGGGTCCTCCTGGGTCCGTACCGCTTCCATGTCAACCACTTCGCCGCTGATACCAGGACTCTGACAGTCTGGAAGCTGCTGGTGACGGCTCCGGGGATGCCGCTCCCGCACTGGAGGGAGTGCGACGCACCAAGAGCACCTTGCCATTCGTTGCGGGCGCTGGCATTGGAGCAGTCGGATTGATTGGGCAGCTCCTCTTCTCTTTCAGACGGAGACGCAAAGACAAAGACGAGCTGATATCGGCTCAGATTCCGGCTCACGCAGCAGAATCACCCATCCCCTACCTTCGTGTCCTCGTGAACAGATCCCAGACGCGCCAGAACCCCAGTGTTTGCTGGGGTCCTGAAATGGTGGGCGCTGGCGGGATCGAACCGCCGACCTCTGCCGTGTGAAGGTCACTGGCTGTCTAGTCGCGCCTGCTCGGAGTCGGGCCATTTCACCGTTCCGCCTTGCTCCGCACGGGTTCTCGTTTCTCATCGTTTCCCGCGGCTTCTCGACAGTTCCCAGCATCTTGTGGACGCGATGTGGTCGCGGGTTGGGAGCCCGACGGGTTGCCCGTACAGGTTGTCTCGCTGGACACACACCACTACGGGACTCGGAGAACATGCACGGGGTCTCGACCTGCGGCGATGATCGCCGGGGGTGTGGCGGCGAGGCCAGCGGCGAGGAGAGTAAGGATGGTGATGGCGGCGACGAATCCGGTGTCGGGTGGTTCGGTGGTCCACCGGAACGTGAGCGCGGTGCCCGCCGCGGCGCCGATGATGATGCCGATGATGGTGACGATGAGGGTTTGGGTGACGACGAGGCCGGCGATGGTGCCGCGTCGGGCGCCGAGGGCGCGCCGGCGGCCGAAGTCTTGTCGTCGTGCGGTGACCGAGGCGTAGATGATGAGGGTGATGAGGATGAGTCCGGCGGCAAGCACGGCGGCAATGAGGGAGCGGGAGAACCTGCCGAGTTCGCCGGCGACGGCGGCACGCACGTCGGCGAGGGTCTCGGAGGCTCGAGCGACACGGCGAACGGGTCGTCGGCACCCAACACGCTCGGGACGGCGTCGGCAAGAGCGGAGACGTCGTCGGGGGTCTCGGCGAGGACGTAGACGGTGCGCACAGACTCGCGATCCGAGTTCTCGTCGGGTTCGGCGAGCAGCGAGGTGTTCAACCCTTGCAGCGGATCATGAGCGGTGAAACCACCGACCACGGAGATCTGCGTGTCGCCGACGTCGATGCCTCCGACCGGCACCGCCAACCCGAGCGTCTCTGCGGCGATGGTTCCGGTAAGGGCTTCCCCGGAGTGCGGGAGGCGTCCGTTGACGTCGATCACCTCGGGGAGGCCGCCCCACATGGTGCGCACCGCCGCCGGGAGGCCGCCATCGCCGATCGCCGCGTTGCGTCCGTCACGGGCGAACCCGGCCGCCCATATAGATGCCTGATATGGGCGGGTGTTTGGTGTTCTACCAGGGTGCGTTGCTGCGTGTGCATGAGTCAGTGCTTCTGGCGATGAGACCGTTGTCGGTTTCGAATGTGATTGACGGGTTCATTGAGAACGGTTCGTCTTTGTAGGTTCCCGTCCAGAGCCATTCCATGATCGCACGGGGCGTCAGCACCTGATCAACGGCCGCCACCTGATGTCGTACCCGCCTGCTACGGCGCTTAGAGGTTCGCGATCCACACACCCGGAGTGGACCCGTATGTCATCCAGCCGTGCTCGGGGTGTCTCCCGACGGGTATGTCGTCGCTTCCGGCGAGCACGACCGAGTCGCCGAGTCGTGTGAATGAGCGGGCACCGCGGTGGGATTGAGAGCCCGTTGGTGGCAGTGTCGTCTCGCCGGTTACCTGCCACGTGGAGCCTCCGTCCGTCGAGGTCCAGATTGTCACAAAACCAGGATTGTCATGAGTACCGGATCCTATGAGTTCGTATCCGCCGATCGCCAGCATCCGGTCACCGTCCCAAGCCACATCTTCCAACCAGACGGGAGCCCCGCCCTTCAAGTAGGCATACCGGCTCGTTTCCTGCTGGTCGTTCACTTCGAGGAAACTCGAATCGAGGAGTTGCCACTCGTATCCGTCGTCGGAGGTCCACACCACAGGTCCCGCCGTCCACTCCGCCCCGTAGATCGAAGAGCTCGCGTCCAGCAGCTTGGTGCCGATCGCTACGAGACCGTGCTCACCGGCAGCCACTGCGGTCATGGGACTCATCGCAGAGTCATCCGTCGAGAATCCGGATTGTTCCCCGGCCATCGAGTCGACAAGTCGCTCCCAGGTGACTCCATCCGTCGACAGCCACACGGCAGGACCCAAATCGACACCGGCGCTGCCCACGGCGACCAACCCGTCGCTGGCTATGGCGACGTCGTTCATCACCGACGGTTCCGCACCTGCCCTAATGGACTCGTCGTTCACGTCGGCTCGCGCCCACTGCGACCCGTCTCTCGACACCCACGCGGCCGCTACGCCGCCCGACTCACCAACAACGATCACCGAACCAGACGTCTGAACCACGGAATGCATGAACTGATCGCCCTCCCCACCGAACACGTCGGCATCATGGGGCAACCGTTCCCACACCGATCCATCGTTCGATATCCACACCGCAGCGTCGTGGGCGAGGGTCAACCCGTCTGCCCCCACTGCCACCACGCCGAGCGAACCACCGGCGATGTCGTTGATGAACTGGTCGCTTCCCGCACCGGTCACCGACATGGCATCCCCGAAAACTCCGGTATCGTCGTCGATCCGCTGCCACGCTCGGCCGTCGGAGGAGACCCACACTGCGGCATCGCTGCCCTCCACCTCGACGGTGTGTGAGGAACCCCCGGCAACGAGACCGGGACCGCCCACCGTCACGGTCGCCATTCGACTCTCGTCGACATCCGTCGCGTCACCAACGAACACAGGCGTCGGAGGCGAGTCCGTGGACACCGAGCCACCGAACACCTGCGTCACCCTGACCAGGACCGGCGGCGTCGCGTCGGGAACGGTCGGCGGCGTCGACGTGGTCACCGCAGGCATCGGCTCGTCGATCACGCCCGACCCGGTCCCGCCGATCAACCACACAACCCCACCGATGAGGATGAACACTGCGACCGCTGCCCCAACGGCAACCGCCCAGTTCGGGAACGCTCGACGCTGCGGTGTGCGGGTCGGGATGCGTTCGGCGCTGCGGTGGTCGAGTTCATCGGTCGAGATCGCCGGGGCAACAGCTTCGGCATGCGCACCGTAGGCTTCGAGTTGTTGGATCACATCGTGTGTCATGGCGCCACCTCCAGCGTGTGGCGGAGCTTCGCAAGCGCCCGCTCAACATGCTTCTGAACCGTCGGAATCGATACGCCCATCACGCGGCTGATCTCGTCATAGGTGCAGCCGAAACTGTGCCGCAGGACGACGGCGGTTCGCTGCCGATCCGACAGACGCCGAAGCTCAGGCACAAGACCCGGCTCTACCCACGGCAGTGACGCATCGGGCGGCGGATCTGCAACGCCGGGTGCTCTCCGGTACTTCTTCGCGGCACTGCGCCCAACCCGAAACAGGTACCCGACCGGATGCTCCATCGACGCGACCCGATCCCAATGACACCAGGCGTACTCGAACGCATCCGCCGCCGCCTCACGCCCGACCTCGGGACCGCAACTCGCAACGAGCGCATGACGCAGGATCGGCTCAGTCTCCGAGAAGAACTCGCTGAATGCGACAGTGGCCTGCTCAGTCGAGGCAACCAATCCGGTCCTCCATGTCCTCAACCTCTACAAGGTCTCATCAGACGATTCTTATGACAAGAACCAGAAGACCCCACCAAGCATTCAACCGTCCATAACCGGCAATCCCGGGCGTGGATCGCGTTCTCAGGAAGCCGCACATATCGCCGCCAAGCCGCAGCCTCGCAGCGAAAGCCGTCACTTCAGATGGAGAATGGCTCCCGAGAATGGCTCCCAAGGCCTCGCTTCTGCCTGGTGCGGAGACCCCCGACGCGGCGAAACCCCCGCAGTTGCAGGGGTTTCGCTGGCACGCCCGGAGGAACTCGAATCCCCAACCTCCTGATCCGTAGTCAGGCGCTCTATCCAATTGAGCTACGGGCGCGAGTGAGGGATAAGGTAGTCGTCGATCCGCTCTACGGAAAGCCCCACCACGAAAGGACCAGCGTGGAAGCCTCCCTGATTCGCGCCCTCGCCGACGAGTATTTCGAATACCTGTCAGAAGCTGAACCCACCGAGGCGCACCTGCGCGGTGACTACCGCTTCGCCGACCGCTTCGAGGATCTGAGCCGAGCCGCAGAGGACGCGGACGTCGCAGCACTGCGCGGCTTCGCCACCCGTGCACACGCCGTCGATCCCAGCGATCTGTCGGCCGACGACGCACTCACCCGCGAGGTGCTGATCTTCGAAGCGGAGACGAAAGCCGCGCTCGCAGAGATGCACGCCACCGAGTTCGCCGTCGACCCGGTCTTCGGCATGCACGTCCACGCCACACTCCTCCCCCCGATGCTCTCGGTTCCCGACGCCGACGTGGCCGACGCGATGATCTCGAAGTGGACCGGCTACGCCACTGCACTCGACCAACTCACCGAGCGGTATCGAGAAGGCATCGCCTCAGGTCGCGTACCGCCCCGTTTCGCCGTCGACGGTGTCGTCGCACAACTTGACGACTGGCTGGCGCTCCCAATCGATGAAGACCCACTGTTCAACACCCAGGTGCCGGAGGACTTCACCGAGGAGCAGTCCGCGGCTTTCAGGGCAGCACTCACCAACGTCGTAGCCAACGCGCTTCGCCCCGCAGTCGCACGTCAACGCGATGCACTGCGCGACGAGGTGTTGCCCGTGGCGCGACCCGAGGGCCAGGAAGGCCTGCGATGGCTCCCGGACGGCGACCTGGTGTACGACCGCGCGATCCACCGGTACACGACGCTGGTAATGCAGCCGGGCGAGATCCACCAGATCGGCCTGCAGCAAATCGCCCGCCTCGCCGACGAATACCGCGCTCTCGGCGCCGAGGTGCTCGGCACCACCGACCTCCAAGAGATCTTCTCACGGCTCAGAAATGATCCCGCACTCCACCACACCACGGGGGAGGACGTGCGCGCTGCAGCGGAGACCGCGTTCGACAGAGCGCGCTCGGCGATGGGTGACTGGTTCGGAAGGCTTCCCAAGTCCGACTGTGTGGTGTCCGAGACGGACACCGGGGCCGTAGCGTTCTACTTCCCTCCGGCCGAAGACGGGTCCCGGCCAGGGATGTTCTTCATGAACACCGCCGACCCGACGTCGTGGGGCACGTTTGAGGTCCAGGCGACGGCGTTCCATGAGGGCATCCCTGGTCATCACCTGCAACTTGCCGTCGCTCAGGAACTGGGCGATGAAGTGCCGGCCTTCCGCCGCAACGCGTACATCGTGGCCTATGGCGAGGGCTGGGGCCTCTACACGGAGCGACTCGCGGACGAGATGGGGCTCTACAGCACGCAACTCGACCGCATGGGCATGTTGTGCGCCGATTCGATGCGCGCCGGACGCCTGGTGGTCGACACCGGCATTCACGCTCTCGGGTGGTCTCGCCAGCAGGCAATCGACTATCTGGCGGAGAACTCGCCGATGTCGATGCACTCGATCACCGAAGAGATCGATCGATACATCGCGTCGATGCCGGGCCAGGCCCTCTCCTACATGATCGGACGTCTCGAGATCCAGCGGATGCGCGCGGATGCTGAGGCTCGACTTGGCGATCGCTTTGACATCAAGGGATTCCACGATGCCGTGCTGACCTCGGGAGCCGTCCCCCTCGACACCCTCGACCGCCTGGTCTCGGAGTGGGTCGCGTCGGTGTGATCGCACACAGAAGGGCCCCGACACCAGCCGGGGCCCTTCCTATTGGCGGAGAGGGAGGGATTTGAACCCTCGAGGGAGCTTGTAACCCCCTATTCGCTTAGCAGGCGAACGCCTTCGGCCGCTCGGCCACCTCTCCAGGTGTCGGCAAGGTTATCAGGACCGCCACCATTGCCGCCGCCCCTCGTTCTTGCGTAGATAGTGGAAGCGGGCTTCCCATAGTTACGCAAGAACGGTGGGGAGGGTTCAGAGGTCGGTGCGGTACCAGTACTCAACATTCCACGTGTGGCCGGCCTGGCTGGGGTTCGGGATGTAGCCGGTGATTTGGTCGGCCCAGACGGCGCCGACGATCGGAATGGAGATCAGCGGCAGCATCACCATCTGGTCGGCCAGGATGCCCTCGGCCTCGTTGATGAGCGTTGTGAGTTCGCGGTCGTCGACCGTGGCGTTCATCGCATCGCGAACCTCGGCATACCGCACGGTGTATTCGTCTTGCACCGACGAGTCCTCGGTCCCCCACCGGTAGTAGTTGGAGCCGGAGGGCAAAGGCGCGTCGGGGTCCCACGCGTCGTGGATCGTGACCAAGCTGGTGAAACCCGGAGAACCGACCCACGACCACAGCCCGATGTCCCATGTCCCGGTCTCGAGCGTCTCGCCGAAGAAGAGCCGCGAATCCTGCAGTCGCGTCTGGTACTCGATGCCGACCGCCTCGAACATGGGCCGCAACGCCTCGGAGATCAGGGTCCGTTCGTCGCCGTTGCTCGTCGTCGAGAACACGGCGGTGATCGTGTCGATCCCTTCGTCAACCTTGACCTTCTCCAACAACTGTTCCGCTTTCCTGGGGTTGTAGGGGTATTGGTCCCATGCATGTTGTGACAGGGTTGGAGAGAACAGGTCGACGTACGACGACACTGTTTGCGCGTACTTGCCGACGGCGGCGGCGACGGCGTCCCTGTCGATCAGGTGAGCGACCGCACGCCGGAAGTCGAGATTTGAGTTCAACGTGACCGGGTTCATCGTCAGGCTGCCCGGCCCGAACTGGAAGTTGAGGTGCTCCCACAGCGGCCCCGGGATCACGTCGACCCGGACACCGCGTGACTCGAGAGCGACCAGCTCGTCAATGGTCTCGGTATCCGGCGGCACTTCGATGACCTGCACGTCGCCTCGCTTGAAGGCCCGCACGATGTCGTCGTCCTCGGGGATGAATCGAAACTCGATCGAATCGAGATACGGGAGCTGCTGTCCGGTCTCCGCGTCGGTCTTCCAGTAGTTGTCGTTGCGTTCCACGACGAGCCGGTCTTCCCGGTCCCACCGGGCGAATCGGAACGGACCACCCGAGGGCCACATGCGGTCGTTCCAATCAGTAAGTAGGTCGGTCCCTTCAACGGCATGCTTCGGAAGGATCACCTGGAACAACCGCTCGTAGAGGGTCGTCGGCTGGCTGAGCGTCAGCTCAAATGTCTTGGGCCCGGCCTCATACGACGTGATCCACTCATACACCTCGTCGATCTGATAGCCGGCGTCGGCCTCGGGCGATTGCAGCGTGTCGACGGTGAACGCGAAGTCATCGCCGGAGATCGGCACGCCGTCCTCCCACACGGCCTCTTCGAGGATCGT
>RCNG010000684.1_pt1 | contig 15955 bp, 12 predicted proteins | sample 2041371 | NCBI WGS metagenome assembly RCNG01 (sample SAMN09708227, study PRJNA481090) | Marine sediment metagenome, whole genome shotgun sequencing project. | biome: marine sediment; feature: ocean; material: sediment; isolation source: Sewage treatment plant 1 marine sediment (STP1) ... | reverse complement strand
ACCCAACAGCACCAACCTCATACTACTAGGAGATCTCAATGCACAAATCAACGAAGCAGAAAGAGATATGTTTAAACACCAATAATGGTGTTTAAATTACCAAAGCCTCGCCTGAAAATACATTAAAAAATAAAAGCAATGACAAAGCCTTTGAGATGCCCTTGGTAGGGTTTTCCAGAGGGGATGATCCGTTATACGATGCTTATAAAGATCATGTCGGACCGTTTTATTTGACCCCATTGGAAATATTTGTGGTTACTTTCAGGGATTTTGGCATAAAGCTTGAGGAATTAACGGTGATAAGCTGGATTTTACCGCATAATCATACCACCAAGGTCGATAACCGAAAAGAAGACTTTTATCCCGCTGAAAGATGGGCAAGGGGTCGTATCTTCGGTGAAGCGACCAATGAGATTCTTCGAAAACATATGGTGACGTCTTTGGAGTCGGAAGGGTACAGGGCAGTGGCCCCTGCGCTCACTCCCCAATTTAGCAAAAGAATCTCGCCAAAGTACGGATATTCCTCTACCTGGTCTGAGCGGCACGCCGCTTTTGCATCAGGACTTGGAACATTTGGCCTTTGTGATGGCCTAATCACTCCCGTAGGCAAGGCAATGCGTACGGGTTCAGTTATCGCCCAGATCCCGGTTCCGCCCAGCACCAGCAGGTTGGCATCGTTGTGTTCCCGGCTCATCCGGGCGGTGAAGGCGTCGTGGCACAGGGCGGCCCGGACCCCGGGAACGCGGTTGGCGGCGATGGACATGCCGATCCCGGTGCCGCAGATCAGGATCCCGCGGTGGTACTCTCCGGAGGCCACGGCCGTGGCGATCTTGAACGCGTAGTCGGGGTAGTCCACCGAACTCTCGTCATGGCAGCCCAGGTCCACCGCTTCGAAGCCGAGGCCGGCGAGGTATTCCCGCACCGTTTCCTTGAGCTGGAAACCGCCGTGGTCGCTGGCGATGGGGATGGCTTCTCCTCGGACTGCGGGTTCGGGCATCGTGCGGTCTCCTCACATCTGTGGAGCGGGCGCTCAGCGGCGGCCCAGCTCGCGGGGATAGGGGCTGTACAGCCGCTCATATTCGTCGAGAGCATACTTGTCGGTCATCCCGGCGATGTGGTCGGCCACCAGGCGGACAAAGGCCGGGCTGTTGTGATAGTTGCGGCGGATCTCCTCGTCCACTTCCTCGAGGCCGAAGTCGCGCAGGTAGGGCCGGCCGATCATGTCGCGGTAGCGCAGCAGGACGTAGCTGTCCAACTGCCGCGGGTTGGTGTAGTACGAGCGGAACAGGGCGGTGACAAAGTGCCGCGCCCGGCCGTCCGAGCGGTTGACGTAAAAACTGTTGATGATGTAGCGGTAGATGAATTCCTTGAGGTTGTCGAAGAGGTTCCGGCCCTTTTGGGAGAAGGCCACCGCGTCGCCGGGCAGCTGGTGCAGCTCCTGGCGCAGGTCCTTCGACGTGCCCAGCCCCTGCTCTTCGCTCCAGCCATTGAGCCGGGTCCAGGAGGCGCGGATCACGTTGGTCACCAGCAGGTGGATCAGACCGCGGATCAGGGTGTTCTGCCGGCGGTAGCGCTGGCTCATGGCGCTGTAGCTGCTGCCCAGCCGGCGGACGACCTCGCGGGAGATCTTCAGCCGTTCCACCACCCCGAAATCCACCTCCCCGGCCCGCAGCCCGTCTTCCAGGTCATGGGCCTGCTGGGCGATCTCGTCGGCCAGGGCCACCACCTGGGCCTCGAAGTGCGGGATCCGCTCGCGCTCGATCCCCTCCCAGCGGAAATCGGGGTATTCGATCTCCCCACCGCTGCGGGTGTGCTTGAAGATGCCCTCCCGGGTGGGGTTGGTCAGGTTGATTCCGGCGTGGGAGTAACGGGTTTCGATCAGGTCCACCACCCGGATACTCTGGAAATTGTGTTTGAAGCCCCCGGCGGCGCGCAGCAGGTCCGGCCCGGTATTGTCCACCTCCACCTTGCCGGAGAGGATCTCATTGAGGATGTTCTCCCCGCTGTGGCCGAAGGGGGTGTGCCCCAGGTCGTGGCCCAGGGCAATGGCTTCGGTGAGGTCTTCGTTGAGATTCAGCGCCCGGGCCATGGTGCGGCTGATCTGGGCCACCTCCAGGGTGTGGGTCAGCCGGTTGCGGAAATGATCACCCTCGAAGGGAATGAAGACCTGGGTCTTGTGCTGCAGTCGACGAAAGGCCCGGGAATGGATGATCCGGTCGCGGTCCCGCTGGAACTCGGTGCGGTAGACGAAGTCGCGTTTTTCCTCGTCCAGCGGGTGGGTCCGGCCGGCCCAGGCGCTGCGCATGGCATAGGGCGCCAGCCGCCGGTCTTCAGCCTGCTCCAGCCACTCCTTGTCGATGACCATTTCTCTGTCCATGGGAAAATAGTACTCCAACCGGGCTCTGCGATACAATAAGCCACGCGTTTGACCCGGTCGTTGCCCCGCGGATATCATGTTTTCGCTGTTCCCGCCTGGTATGGGTGACGGTGTAGGACAACCGGCTAAAGGAGAAAGAGGAGATTTATGGACGAGAAAATACTCAGGGTCGGGCACAGCCCCGACGCTGACGATGCCTTCATGTTCTATGCCCTGGCCTGTGGCGCCGTGGCCATCGAGGGCTATCGCATCGAGCATGTGATGGAGGACATCGAGAGCCTGAACCACCGGGCGATGACCGGCGAACTGGAGGTCACCGCCGTTTCGGCCCACGCCTTCCCGCTGCTGGCCGACCGCTACTGGATCATGGCCTCCGGCGCCTCCATGGGCGAGGGCTACGGCCCGGTGGTGGTCTCCCGTGAGCCCCGCTCCATCGAGGATCTCCGCGGCCTGAAGGTGGCCACGCCGGGCCGGTTGACCACCGCCCGTCTGCTCAGTGATATCTGGCTCGAGGGAGCCACTGCCGTGGATATGGACTTCGACCGCATCATCGACGCTGTGCTCTCCGGCGAGGTGGACGCCGGGGTGCTGATCCACGAGGGCCAGCTGACCTATGGCGGCCAGGGCCTGCACAAGGTGGTGGATTTCGGTGAAAAGTGGGAGAAGGAGATCGGGTTGCCCCTGCCGCTGGGTCTGGACCTGGTGCGCAAGGACCTGGGGCGCGAGATGGCCGGCCGCATTTCGGCGGCGATCAAGGCTTCGATCAAGCACGGTTACGAGAACCAGGACCAGTCGATCCCCTACGCCCTGCAGTTCGGCCGGGGGCTGGACCACGAAACCGGCTCGAAATTCGTCAAGATGTATGTCAGCGAACTGACAATCGATATGGGGCCGCAGGGGAGAAAGGGCCTGGAAACCCTGTTTCGCCTGGGCCATGAGCGAGGGATCATCGAAACGATCCCCGAAATCGATCTGGTCTAGTGCACGCCGGCCCGGTTCCCGGCGGGGAAGAGGGTGATGAACAGCATCTGGGTAGCGCTGATCGGGGCGGTCTGGCTTCTGCTGGCCTACCATCTGTACGGCCGGTTCATCGAACGCCGGCTCGCCCGCACGGACCCGCACCGCAAAACCCCGGCCCACACCAGCTACGACGGGGTGGACTACCAGCCCACCCGGCCGATGATCCTTTTCGGTCACCATTTCGCTTCCATCGCCGGGGCCGGCCCGATCATCGGGCCGGTGGTGGCGGCCATGGCCTTCGGCTGGGTGGCCGGCGCCATCTGGATCCTGCTGGGGGTGGTGTTCATCGGGGCCGTTCACGACTACATGGCATTGACGGTGAGCATCCACCACGACGGGCGGAGCATTTCCGACACGTCCCGCGAACTGGTGGGCCGGCGCTCCTGGCTCCTCTTCCAGGTCTTCGTCTGGATCGCCCTGGTGCTGGTGATCGCCGTCTTCATCGACGTGGCGGTCCGCTCATTTCAGGCCAATCCGGAAATCGTGCTCCCCGCCTTCGCCCTGCTGCCCATCGCCCTGCTGTTCGGGCTGGTCAACCACCGCTGGAAGGTCCCCCTGCTCTTCAGCACGCTGGTATGCCTGGGGCTATTTGCTCTGGCCATCGCCGCCGGTGCCTGGCTGCCCATCACCCTGCCCGGCAGCCCTGAAACGGTGTTTCGACTCTGGTTCCTGATCCTCGCGCTGTACGGCTGGGTGGCCTCGGTGCTGCCCGTATGGATCCTGCTCCAGCCCCTGGACTACATCGCCAACTGGGTCTTGATGATCGGTATCACCCTTGGCGCTCTGGGATTGTTCGTCGGCGGGTATCCCATCACCGCCCCGGCCTTCACCGGGCTGGTCAGCGCGGATCACGGCCCGATCTTTCCCATGCTGTTCGTCCTCATCGCCTGCGGCGCGGTTTCCGGCTTCCACTCCCTGGTGGCCAGCGGCACCTCGTCCAAGCAGCTGGACCGGGAGAGCCACGCCAGGCTGATCGGGTTCGGGGGGATGATCCTCGAGGGCGGGGTGGCCCTGCTGGCCCTGCTGGCGGTCACCGCCGGCCTCTACTGGCAGGGCACCGCACCGCCGGGCAGCGAGCAACTGGTGCTGCAGAATATTGAGGGCGGTCCGGTGATCGCCTTCGGCGCCGGGTTCGGCCGCTTCGTGGCGCCCTTCTTCGGCATGACCTTCGGTTTGATGCTGGGGGTAACCATGCTCAACACTTTTGTTCTCACCACGCTGGACACCTCCACCCGGCTGACCCGTTTTGTCACGTCCGAGGTTCTGGGCACTGTCCACCCGTTGTTCCGCAACCGTTACCTCGCTTCGGCCCTGGCGGTGATCCCGGCTTTTCTCCTCGGGGTGTCCGGCGGCTGGAAACTGCTCTGGCCGCTCTTTGCCTCCTCGAACCAGATGATCGCCGCGCTGGCTCTTTTTGTGGCCACCGCCTGGCTGGTGAGCCGGGGGCGTCCCTCGATCTACACCCTGCTGCCGGCGCTGTTCATGCTGGCCACCAGCGTCAGCGCCTTTGGCTGGCAGGCCTGGCGGCACTTCTTCCTCGACGGCGGCAGTCCGCTGCTCGGTGCTCTCTGTCTGATGCTGCTATCACTGGCCCTGGTGGTTTCCTTCGACGCCCTGCGGGCCGTGCGGCGTTACTCTGCACAGCGTGTTCCCGTTCCGGAACGCACCGCGCCACGACCGGTGGGCACAGGGGGATGATGAAAGCCGGGAAGCACAGATACGCCGTCAATCTGCTGCTGGCCCTGGCCGCGTTGCTGTCCGCAGCGGTTCTGGGCGAGCTGGGCCTGCGGCTGTGGAAACCCCGCCAGGTGATGATCCAGCGCCAGCCGGCCATCTACCTGCTGGACGAGCTGCTGGGCAGCCGTTACGCCCCCGGTGCCAGCGGTTTGATGCACCGCTGCTTCGAGATCGACAACCTGGTGCACACTAACTCCCTCGGCTTCCACGACGTGGAGCACGACACCGTGGAGGGGGCGCTCCAGGTGGCGGCCATCGGCGATTCATTTACCGCCGCTTTCGAGGTGCCGCGGGACCGGGGGTGGACCCGGCTGCTGCAGCAGCACCTGAGATCCTCCGGGTTCCCCACGGCCGAAGTTTCCAATCTCGGCCAGGACCATTCGGGAACCGACGTCCACCTGGAGATTCTCAAACGTTTCCTCGAGGACCATCAGCCGAATGTGGTGGTGCTCGCCTTCTACGAGAACGATGTGGACGACATCCAACGGAGCGGCTTCTTTCGCGAGACCGTTGACGATACCTATGTGATGGTCTACGCCACGCCGGAGCAGCGGGAAACGATCCTGGAGCGGATCGGCAGCGACGCTCCGGGGCCGGCAACGGTGTGGCTCTGTGACCATATCTACACCTGCCGGCTGGTGCGCGCCTTTTTCACCGGTGAGGACGATCTCTATTTCAACAACATCGTGGGGGTCAAGGGGAAGGGCCGGCCGGGTGCGGCTGCGGCGACCGGAATGCGAACCATCCTCGAGGAGTTGCTGCAACTCTCGAGGGAGCGCAATTTCATGCTGGTGCTGGCCCCGGTGCCGCCACTGCTCAGTCCCCGGGGGTCGGTCTGGCGGCTGCGCCACGAGACCGGTGTGGATCTCTTCCGGCAGCTCAATGTGATCAATGTGTTTCCGGTGATGGAACGGAAACTGAAAGAGGACGGACAGACTTTCGAGAAGATGTATTGGGAACTGGACGCCCACTTCAACGAATATGGCAATGAGGTGTTCGCCCGGGTGGTGAGCGAGGCGCTGGTGCAGCGGCTGAAAACGAGAGCGCCGCAGGCCGGCGCAAGGGAGGAGATGTGATGGAGACGGGAACCGCGGTGGTTGACCTGCGGAGCGATACGGTGACCCGGCCCGGCGCCGGGATGCGGCAGGCCATTGCCGAAGCCGTGGTGGGCGACGATGTCTTCGGTGACGATCCCACCGTGCTGGCGTTGCAGGATAAGGTGGCCGGCATCCTGGGGAAGGAGGCCGCGCTCTTCGTGCCCAGCGGCACCATGAGCAACGGCATTGCGGTGAAGGTGCACACCCGGCCCGGGGACGAAATGATCGTGGAGAGCGGCTGCCACATGTTCAATTTCGAGACCGGATCCGCCGCGGTGATTTCCGGGGTGCAGGTCAACTCGCTCCCCGGGGTGCGCGGTGTGATCACCGCCGGGCAGGTGGAGGCCGCGGTGCGGCCCATCGACGACCACTTTGCCCGTAGCCGGCTGGTCTGTGTGGAGAACAGTTGCAACGTGGCCGGAGGCACGTTGTTCCCCCTGGAGGAGATGGAGCGGATACGGGAGGTGGCCCGGAGACACGGCCTGAGAATGCACCTCGACGGGGCCAGGCTGTGGAATGCGTCGGTGGCCGAGGGTATCGAACCGGCACGATACGCGGCGCAGTTCGACACGGTATCGGTCTGCCTCTCCAAGGGACTGGGGGCGCCGGTGGGCTCGCTGCTCGCCGGATCGGCGGAACTGGTGCTGGAGGCCCACCGGGTGCGCAAGATGCTCGGCGGCGGGATGCGCCAGGCCGGGGTGCTGGCTGCCGCCGGCCTCTATGCCATCGAGCACCACTGGCAGCGGATGGCCGAGGACCACCGGCTGGCCCGCATGCTGGCCGAGACCCTGCACCGGCTGCCCGGGGTGGAAGTGGACCTGGAGGCGGTGCGGACAAACATCGTGATGGGCCGGCTGTGCCGCGAGGGCTGGACCACCGAGCGGTTCACCGAGGAACTGGAAGCGCAGGGAGTGCGGATCACCCGTTTTGGTGCCGACCGCTTCCGTCTGGTCACCCATCTCGATGTACAGGAAGAAGCCGCCCAACGGGCGGCTTCGGTGTTCGAGCTTCTTCTGGGTTGAGCCGGTGTTCAGATCTTGAACGGGAACTTGGTGGAGGAGAGGTACGCCCGGGCCTCCTTGCCGCCGCCGCAGCGGATGCTGAACGGGGAATCGGTTTTGAACTGCAGGCTCGAGTCCTTGCCGATGGTGTGCGCCTTGCCATCAACCTTCACTTCCACGCTCCCATCGATCCCGCGGACAAAGATTTCGCCTTCTGGAATCGAATTCTCGTGGACCTCGCCCTCGGGACGGATGGCCAGCACGCCGACATAGAGATTCTGCCGGGCGATCATCCGGGTGAAGGTCTGGAAGTTCCATCCCTCCTTCTCGGACATGTAGGAGACACCTTCGTCCTTGTGGGCGAAGGAGACCTTTTCCTTGGCCTCGTCCTCGATCTCCAGCAGGAACTCGAGGTTCTTGCCCATGGCTTCAGCCATCCGGAGCAGGGGGATGAGGGAATACTCGACCTTCTGGTTCTCATATTTCCAGATGGTACTGAGCGGAATGCCGGAGAGTTTGGAGAGGCGTTCCAGCGTCAGGTTCTTCTCCTTCCGCGTCTTTTTCAGCTTGTCGCCAATCTGCGAATGGAGGGTGGTCATGGTCTTCTCACTCATCATGATGTTTTCTCCTTCTGGGGCTGTTGGTTGGGTCTATGGAAATCCACTTTTCTTTGACTCAGCTTTGGTGTTCCGAAAAACAACTTTCACGATTTCGTTGTTTTTCCATGGATTGATAGTAATCGTAAGTTTTTATTTATCGAGAACTTACCATTCATCATTTCTTTTTGAATAGATTCCAACATCGACCGGACATGTTCACCATACTGCAAATTTCCGCTTAATGCAAGGGTATAATTACTATACCCGAAATTAACAGAGGATATTGTTAGGAATAGTTGGCTGTGTATGGAATGACTGCGAGCTGCCGGCAGTCATTATTTGTTGAAAGGAAAACTGTAACTATGCTGGAATGACCAGTTATAGGACATGATTCCTTCAATTCTGATCTGAATCCGAGATCGTTGAACCTCCCGGTGGGTTCTGCTATGGTTCGCGGCAAGAGGAATAGACCGTGTCACCAGCATCTGTACCCGCACACTCAAAGCGTGGATCTCTCGGCCGCTACCTGGTCGCCGGTCTGGCCGGTGGACTGTTCGCCGCCAGCCTGCTGTCTTTCATCGACTGGTGGCTGATGCTGCGCCAGGCCGGCCGCGGGGGGGGCGGTGATTCCATTGCCGCCCTCTGCTACGCCTACCTGCTGCTCGGATCGGCCGGGATCTGTGCGGGTCTTTGTCTGGCCCTGGCGGCCACCATGCGCGAATGGTATTTTCGCCTCACCCGTGCCGGACGGATGCCCGGGCGTCTTCAGCTTGCCCGGATCACTTTCATGTTCTCCTTCATTCTGGGGGGCGGGGCGTTACTGGTATATGGCTGGATGCCCCACTGGCTGCGGACCGGGACCAGGCCTCCCTGGTCCACCGGATGGTTTTTCACCTTCCTCCTGGCGGGGCTGGTCGTGGGGTCGGCCCAGCGGTTCCTCCTCTGCCGTTACGCTGACAAAGTGGGGCCGCGTGTCCCGAAACTGTTGAAAGCAGCCGTTGCAGCGGTCCTGCTCATCATGCTGGCCTCGGCAGCAGCCGGGTGGCAGCTGACCTCAGGAGGTCGCAACAACTCCCGGACGGTGTGGACGGCACCGGCGGTGGCCGCGGTCAACCGGGCTGGCCCCGGCAGTGGGGGAGAGCGGCCGGACGGCCTTCCGGTGGTGGTCCTGCTGCTGGACACCCTGCGCTGGGATGCACTCTCCTGCTACGGCAGCAGTGATATCCGCACCCCGCACCTCGACCGCTTCTGCCGCGAGGCGGTGCAGTTCGAGGTGGCCCCGGGGCTGCTGGAGCTGGCCGGCCTCGGTGAGCTGATCCCGGAGGCGATGTCGGGGCAAAGCCTGGCCCGCCTGCTGGGTGATGAGGGGGCGGGCAACAGCGAGCAGCAGAGATCGTTTCACGCCGATGAACTGCTGGACGGCAACGAGCTGACCAGCCTGATCGAGGGGCGTTGGAAATATGTCCGGGCCAATTCCGCCAACCCCCGGGGCCTGCCCCGGGAAGCGCTCTATGACGTTGCTGAGGACCCCGGTGAGAAAGTCAACCTGGTGCGGCAGCGCCCTGAACTGGCCGCCGCCCTGGCCGCCCGGCTGGACCGGCTTCTTCAGGCGGGCGGCCAGGGACGGACGGAGTCGTCACCGGTTGAACTTGACGCGGAAACCACCGAGCATCTCCGGGCCCTGGGCTATCTCCGGTAGGGCCGGTTGGCCGGCGGCAAAACCCTTGACAGCACATCTCGGCAAGGCTATATTTGGCAACCCTTCACGGGGAGCCCTGAGGATGGCGGTTTAGCTCAGGTGGTTAGAGCACACGGCTCATATCCGTGGTGTCCGGGGTTCGACTCCCTGAACCGCCACCATTTCTCCCAGCAGTGTCGACAACCGGGTTCTTTCCGGCGAGGCTCCCATGACACGTGCCGTCTTCCACTCCACGATTTTCCAGCATGACATGCTGCGCGAGGGGGACGGTGTGGTGGCGGCCCTTTCCGGGGGGCCCGACTCCACCGCACTGCTCTGCCTGCTCATCGGTGTCAGCCGCGAGTTGCGGCTGCGGATCCACGGCGCTCACTTCAATCACGGCCTGCGCGGGTCCGAGGCGGACGAGGATGAGGCATTTGTGCGGCTCCAGTGCAAGCGTCTGGAGGTGCCATTCACCTCGGCCAGGGCCGGGCAGCCCCCTGGAAAAGGTGAGAACATGGAGCAGTGGGCCCGGGAAGCCCGCTACCGGTTCCTGGAAGAGGTGCGAGATGAACTGGGTTTCCGCAGGATCGCCCTGGGGCACAACCGGGACGACTTGGCCGAGACGCTGCTGATGCGTCTGATCAGGGGCAGCGGTCTCAGCGGCCTGGCCTGTCTGCGCCCGGTACGGGAGGACGGAGTGATCCGGCCGATGCTCGGCCTTTCCCGGGCCGACCTGCTGTTGTTTTTGGAGGAACTGGGTGAATCCTTTCGCGAGGATTCGAGCAACCGTGACCTCCGCCGTCTGCGCAACCGTGTACGGCACGAACTCATCCCGCTGCTGGAGCGTAAATACAATCCCCGGATCGGGGAGCGGTTGGCCCGCACGGCCGGCCTGGTCCAGGACGACGAGGACCAGCTCGATCTGGCCGCGAGCGTCGAGCTGTCCCGGCTGCTGGCGGAAGGGGAAGGTCCGGTGGAGATGTCCTGCCGTCGGCTGCTGGACCTGCCGGCCGCCCTGGCCCGCCGGGTGGTGCGCGGGGCGTTGCACCGCAGCCTGGGCCACCTGCGGAGTGTGGACAGGAGCCACGTGGAAGCCGTGCTTGACCTGGCCTCAGGGGCCGCCGGTGAAAAGAGCCTCGACCTGCCGGGGGATGTTCGGGCACTGGTCTCCTATGACCGGTTGATCTTCGAAACCGGTCCGGCCATGGGTGCCCCCGATCCGTGGCAGCGGCCGTTGGCGATTCCGGGCCGGACAACCATCGAGGAGTGCGGTCTGGACGCGGTGGTTACCCTGGGCTCCGGGCCGGAGATTCAGGTGGCGGAGTGGCCGGATGTCAGCACCACGGTGCTGCTGGACGGGACCGCGGTGGGGGAGGCGGGGCTTGTCCTGCGCTCCTGCAGGCCCGGTGACCGTTATTGTCCGGCGGGAGCGCCGGGCAGCCGTAAGGTCAGCCGCATGCTGATCGATGACCAGGTGCCGCGCCACCGCCGTTGGCGGGTTCCGCTGCTGGCCGCCGGTGACCAGCCGATCTGGCTGCCCGGGCATCGCCCGGAGGCCCGGTGGGGCTGGCAGGCAGGCAGCGGTGCCGCATGTCTTCGATTGGAACTGCGGCCGGCCGGAAGCTGTGAAGGAGAGTGACATCCGCCGGATTTTGGACAGCCTGTGGAAAAAATATTGCATAAGCAGGGAAAAAAACTGTTTGTTTTACAAAACCGTAGATCTAATTTATAATGTATTCAATGTTTAAACAGATTATGATCCGTTTTTAGCTTCGGGTCACGGAGGCCCCATGGTGTCGTCAGCACATATCCGACAGCTCACTCTCTGGTTGGTGATAATTGTCATCGCTATCATGCTCTGGCAGGTGCTGAAAAGCACCCAGACGACTGAAGAAGAGATTATTTTCAGTCAATTCATCGAGTATGTGAAGAGTGGGGAAATCCGCCAAGTCAGTATCACCGGCCAGAAGGTGGAGGGGAAATACACCACTCCGCGGGACGGCGGTTTCGATACCTTCCGCACCTTCTCGCCCAAGTATGACGGGCTGGTGGATTTTCTCCGCGAAAACGAGGTCCGGATCGAGGCAAAAGAGGAGAAGGAAAGTGCCTTCCTCCTCGTCCTGGTCCAGTGGGGGCCGATGATCATCCTCATCGGTATCTGGATCTTCTTCATGCGCCAGATGCAGAGCGGCGGCAACAAGGCCCTCTCCTTTGGCAAGAGCAAGGCCAAACTTCTTTCCAGCCAGCAGAAAAAGGTGACCTTTGCCGATGTGGCCGGGGTGGACGAGGCCAAGCACGAGCTGCAGGAGATCATCGAGTTTCTCAAGGAGCCGCAGAAATTCCAGAAGCTCGGCGGCCGAATTCCCAAGGGTGTGCTGCTCACCGGCGCTCCGGGCACCGGAAAGACGCTGATGGCCCGGGCCATCGCCGGCGAAGCCAGCGTGCCCTTCTTCTCCATCAGCGGCAGCGATTTTGTCGAGATGTTCGTCGGCGTGGGCGCTTCGCGGGTCCGTGACCTCTTTGAGCAGGGCAAAAAGAACGCACCCTGCCTGATCTTCATCGACGAGATCGATGCCGTGGGGCGCCACCGCGGCGCCGGGATGGGCGGAGGGCATGACGAGCGCGAGCAGACCCTGAATCAACTGCTGGTGGAGATGGACGGTTTCGAGTCCAGCGAGGGGGTGATCCTCATCGCGGCCACCAACCGGCCCGACGTGCTCGATCCGGCCCTGCTGCGGCCGGGCCGTTTCGATCGGATGGTCGTGGTGGACCGTCCCGACGTCAAGGGCCGGGAGGGCATCCTCAAGGTACACACCCGGAAAATTCCGCTGGCGGAAGATGTGGAGCTGGACGTGCTGGCCCGGGGAACCCCCGGATTTTCCGGCGCCGATCTGGAGAACCTGGTCAACGAGGCGGCCCTGCTTGCCGCGCGGCTCGACCGGCCGGCGGTGGAGATGGACGACTTTGAGAAAGCCAAGGACAAGGTGCTGATGGGCACCGAGCGGAAGAGCCTGGTGATCAGCGAAGAGGAGAAGAAGAACACCGCCTACCACGAAGCCGGGCACACCCTGGTGGCGGTCTTCCTCGAGGAGTCCGACCCGATCCACAAGGTGACCATCATCCCCCGGGGCCGTGCCCTCGGTGCCACCCAGCAGTTGCCCATCGACGACCGGCACACCTACACCAAGCGGTACCTGGAGAACCGCATTGCCATTCTGATGGGCGGACGGGTTTCGGAGGAGATGTTCCTCGACCACGTGACCACCGGGGCCGGTGATGATCTGAAACGGGCCACCGATCTGGCCCACAAGATGGTCTGTGAACTGGGGATGAGCGAACTGGGGCCGCTGACTTTTGGCAGCAAGGACGAGGAGATCTTCCTCGGCCGAGACTTTGTGCAGTCGAAGAACTTCAGCGAATCCACGGCGATGAAGATCGACGATGAAATGCACGAAATCATCATCCGCAATTACAAAAAGGCCTGGGACCTGCTCGAACAGCGCAAGGACGAGTTGATTCGGGTGGCCGAGGCGTTGTTGGTGAAAGAGGTTCTCGACGGGGATGAGGTTACGGCCCTGGTCGAGGGCAAGACGTTGGAAGACCTGGTCTTTTCGGATGCAGGCGGAAGCCCGGCCGACGCCGGCGCCGGCGGGGAGACGGAGACGGATGCGGAGAGTGAAGAACCCGCACCGGAACCGGCTGATCCCGGCGGCACTGGCGAGGTTTCCCCGGACGAGCCGGAACGACCGGACGGCGATCCGATAACCTAACCCCCACGCGAGTTCACCTGTCCGGTGTTTTTCGGGCTGACGGGAGGACGGGCCATGCCTGTTCCCTGCTGCCAGGTTGACGCCAGGAGTCTGTGGATGTCCGGAACCGTCCAGCAGAGAGCGGGGGAGGGGCAGGAAGCTGCCGTTCGCCCCTGTTTCCCGCTGGACTGGGGCCCCCGCGGGTTGGAAACCGGGCGGCGGACGTTGGTGATGGGGGTGCTCAATGTTACCCCGGACTCGTTCTATGACGGCGGTCGCTATTATGCGCCCGGTGCGGCGGTAAACCGCGGACTGGAGATGCTGGCTGCCGGGGCCGATATGGTAGATGTGGGGGGGGAGTCCACCCGGCCGGAATCCGTTCCGGTGGATGCCGCGGAAGAAGCGGACCGGGTGCTGCCGGTGATCGGGGAACTCCACCGCCGGGCACCGGAGGCGCTGATCTCCATCGACACCAGCAAGGCCGTGGTGGCCGCCGCGGCCCTGGAGGCCGGCGCTTCGGTGGTCAACGACATCAGCGGTCTGACCTTTGATCCGCAGATGGGCGAAACCGCGGCCCGTTACCGTGCCGGGCTGGTGCTGATGCACATTCAGAACCGGCCGGCGGACATGCAGAAGAAACCGATGTATGGCGACGTGGTGGAGGAGGTTTCCAGCTTTCTCGAAGCGTCGCTCTCCCGGGCACGGGCGGCCGGGGTGGCGGCTGAAAAGATCGCCGTGGACCCCGGCATCGGGTTCGGCAAGACGCCGGCCCACAACCTGGCCCTGCTGGACCGGCTTTCCGCCCTGCACCGGCTGGGTCGGCCGGTGCTGGTGGGGCTCTCGCGGAAGAGTTTTATCGGCGCCGTCCTCGGGGGCGAGCCGGAGCAGCGCCTGGCGGGCAGTCTCGGTGCGGCGGTGGCCGCCGCTTTCCGCGGAGCCCACATCCTCCGGGTGCACGATGTGTCAGCGTCGGTGGGCGCCCTCCGCATGGCCGACGCGGTTACGGCCGGCGCACGATGGAGCGCAGGGGAACAATGATCGAATTTTTCAGACAGTTCCAGCTGTTCGGCACCTTCACCCTGATCGACGCGGCGGAGATCCTGCTGGTGGCCGTGCTGATCTACCAGCTCTTCCTGCTGATCCGCGGTACCCGTGCGGTGCAGATCGCCCTCGGCATCTTCTTTCTCTCCCTGGCATTTTACCTGGCCCAGATCTTCAAGCTGCGCACCGTGCACTACATGCTCGACTACCTCTTCGCCAACATCGTGATCATCGTGGTGATCCTGTTCCAGAGCGAGATTCGCAAGGTGCTGGCCAACTTCGGCCGCAACCCGCTGTTTCGCCGTTTTTACAGCGTTTCGCTGGAGGAGATCTTTGCCGAGATCGTGCTCGCTGCCACCACCCTGTCGGCGGCGCGGACCGGGGCGCTGATCGTCATCGAGCGGGAGACCGGCCTCCGTGATCATATTGAAAAGGGCGTCAAGCTCGATGCCATGTTTTCTTACGAACTGCTGGTCTCCATATTCAACACCTCCTCACCGCTTCACGACGGGGCGGTGGTGGTCCAGGGACGGCGCATCTCAGCGGCGCGCGTGTTCCTGCCCCTGACCCAGCGGCTGCTTTCCGACGAGCGGTTCGGGTCGCGGCACCGGGCCGCCCTGGGGATCACCGAGGTGACCGATGCGGTGGCGGTGGTGGTGTCGGAGGAAACCGGGGGAGTGTCAGTGGCCCGGGACGGAAAAATCACCGAGGAACTGGGCAAGGAGGAACTGCGCCGCCTGCTGCTCAACCTGTTCAAGGGCATTTCCACCGCCGACAAGAGCGGCAAGGGAGACGGTTCCAGCCGCACGGTGCCGCCGAGAAAGAAGGAGAGTGCTCCGGCTGAATAGGGAGCTGGAGCCGAGGGGACATGCTGAGATTCAATCTCTTTCGCAACACGGGGCTCAAGCTGATCTCGGTCCTGCTGGCCGGCCTGCTCTGGCTCTTCGTGGAGAACGAGAAGACCGGCCTGAAGAGCGTCGAGGTGGCCCTGGAGTTCACCAACACTCCCGAGACGCTGGTGCTGATGCCCGAGAGCCGAGAAACCATCACCGCGGTGATCCGCGGCCCCGAAGCGCTGTTGCCCCGGCTGCGCGAGGGGAGCCTCACCGCACAGGTGGACCTGCGGGCGAAAACCTTTGGCGAAACTCGCTTTCTGCTGACCCCGGAAGACGTCAGCGTGCCCTACTGGGCCGAGGTGGAGCGGGTGGAGCCGCTGCAGTTCACCATCAACCTCGACCACAAGGCTTCAAAAGTGATACCGGTGCTGGCCTATCCGGCGGGCAGCGTGGCCGACGGCTACGTGTTCAAGGATTCCCTGGTCAATCCGTCGCGGGTGACCATTGCCGGGCCTGAATCGATCATCGAGGGAGTGCGGGAGATCTGGACCGACCCGGTGGACATCGACGGGAAGAGCGAGTCGTTCCAGCAGACGGTGGAGGTGCGGGCGGCCAAACCGGGCATCGTCATCGAGTCCGTGGAAGACTATATCGTCCAGGTGGTGATCGTCCTGGAGGTGGTGGAGCGGTACTTCGAGGGTGTACCGGTTGTGGCCGAAAATCAGCAGCATGTGCTGGAGCTTGGCCAGGACAGCGTGGAAGTCTGGCTGGGGGGGCCGCGCCTGCTGCTGGACCAGATCAGGGCCGACCGGCTCTC
>RCNG010000683.1_pt1 | contig 15959 bp, 10 predicted proteins | sample 2041371 | NCBI WGS metagenome assembly RCNG01 (sample SAMN09708227, study PRJNA481090) | Marine sediment metagenome, whole genome shotgun sequencing project. | biome: marine sediment; feature: ocean; material: sediment; isolation source: Sewage treatment plant 1 marine sediment (STP1) ... | reverse complement strand
TAAGCAAGGTGCGCCCTATGCGGTTTTTGCTTGACGCTTATCTGCCGGAACACTACAAAAACCGTACAGGATCCATGCGCAAAGTTTTGAGGTAAGTATTTGGGACGGGTTTAAATTCTAATGAGTACTAAAAAACGTTCGTTTTATGAAACTGGGAAAAAGAATTATAAACTATAGTTAAATTTATTTTAAACTGACGTTTAAGATTATTTTTAAATGTCGTATTTTAATAGTCCAATACTCAATATATATCAACATTATGAAAAAGCCCGTTCGATTAATTCGAGCCCTTTCCATTCTTCTAATGATGGCTTTTTCAATTGGTTCCGCCCAGGATTCTAGTTTTAATCATAATAAACTGGACTTAAACCAAATTAACTTTGATTTGCAGGAAACCACTCGGGATTCTTTGGTCCAATGGCAGGAACGTGTTGTTCTTCACATTGCCAATGAACACGCGGACAAGGATAACTTAGTTTTTTTTAAAGGATATCTTATTACCGGCGTTCAACAAAATAGGTATAGTCCTAGTAAAGTATTAAATATAGAATTGTTAGATGTGACCAGCGCTGTTATAAAAAGACAATTCCATAGGATTGCCAATGGAATGGTGGAAGGAAACCTAGAACTCCCCAAAAATATTAAACCAGGAAAGTATTATGTAAGGGCATATACGCGTTGGATGCGGAACTATGGTGAAGATTTTTATGACAAAAGGCAAATCTGGATAGGTGAGTCCTTAAGCGAAATAGCAGAAACTGGTAACAGATCCGATATCCTCATATTTCCTGAGGGAGGTACCTTATTAAATGGGCATGATAACAGGTTAGTGGTGAAAACACCCCATATCGAAGCAGGAAAGGGAGGAAAAGTTGGAAGAATATTGGATGACCAGAACACTGTGGTGGCCACGGTAAACAACTATTCAGGTATAGCAACTGCCTTTTTTAAACCGATGAATGGCAGGTTATATCTATTGGAGTTGGAAAATGGAGCGGTCTATCCCATGCCTAAAGCGAAAGATCAAGGTTATCTCTTGCACGTAAACAACCTAGACGAAAGTAATTCCAAGATTCGGGTTACTGCCTCTTCAGAAGTTTTAGGGACTGAGGTAACATTGGTAGGAACATCTGGCGGGATAAGATATTTTGAAAAGCAATTGGACTTTAAGTATGGTAATATTTTGGATGTTGACCTTTCCAAAAGGGATATTCCTTACGGAATTTCCACCCTAAAATTAGTTGATGATGTTGGAACAGAACTGGCTAGAAGGCCAATCTGGATAGATGGAGAGCGACTCCATATCGACATCAACCCTATTTCTTCAGACACTGATGAAAGTGCCTACAAAATAAAGGTAACAGACAAAACCAACTCACCTATAAAAACACAATTGGCCTTAAGCGCCAACCGATATGAAGTGGGTACTGAAAAGGTTATGGAAGAATATTCCATTGATTGCCCTAATTTTTTCACATATCCAGAAATCGAAGAGGGAGATAAAATCTCAACAGATAGAAAAAAACGTTTTTTAAAAGACCTGAACATTCTGGTATCCGATTTTGGTCTTGAGAATACTTCCTTAGATGGGAACAGTTTTGAGAACGATATAAAATTCCCCATTCAAAAAGGATTGGAGCTCATCGGTTACGCCTATGATTTGGGCAAAAAACTATTGAGGAACACCGAGATTCAAATCATAGCCAAATCTAAGGATGAGATTTGGTTCAAAGAGACCGAGACAGATGCCAACGGTCTGTTAAGACTGGATGAAATGCAGATGAACGGGAATACAACGTTGGTTTTTAGGACAAAAGGGGAGAACACAAAATCCAAATTGGTAAAGGTGCAACCATTAAGCCAAAAGGAGGAAGAAAAAAGTAGGTCTTTTGCCAAAGTCACTAAAAAAAAGGAACTGAAGCGCATTTATGAACCTACACCATGGCAACCAATTGACACCACCCGATTAATCCAATTGGATGAAGTAGAGGTAAGTGAAAATAGGATAAAAGAGCGAAAATCTATGCCTTCTGTATATGGGATTGACATACCTGATGTGAGAGTAAAATATCAAGATCCAAATAAACCAAGAAGTATTGCCCAAATGCTTTCAGAAATTCCCGGTGTAGTGGTTTCAGGAATTGGAGATTTGATCCCTTCCGTTAGAATTGTCCGAGCTGGGGGTGGAGGGCCTGTTTTATTTGTCCTAGATGGGATGCCGCTAGCACAAGGAAATGATGGGCAAGCGAAAAGTTTCGGAAGTACAGGCGGAAACTCTTTAGGGCCGATAATGGACATGGTTTCCGACATCGATGTTGAAAGGGTTGAATTAATGATCGGCGCGGATGCATCCATCTATGGTACAAGAGGGGGTGGTGGAGTAATTTTGGTATATACAAGATCTGGAGAAGAATCGGAATTTATTCGAAGGAAGGATGGACAATTGGTTTTACAAGGATATGAACCCATTCTTGAGTTTGAATCATATCAACAAGGCCTTTCAAAAAGAGCAAGGGAAAAGTCCAACATATTGTATTGGAACCCAAAATTAGAAACAGATGAAAATGGCGAGGCTATCATTAGGTTCCCGGCATCATCTCAAGAAACTGAAATTAAGATCGAGGTTAGTACTATAACACCAGATGGAAAGATAGGGTCGTTAAGCGCTAATTTTTGATTTTAGGCAGTGCACTGTAATTATTCCCACCTTTAGGAAGCAGAGAATTTGAATACGGGCAATGGACATCTAAAGAAATCACTAGTCCCGTAAAACGGCCGATTAAAAGAACGGATTATAAGCCGAAGTCCCAAAAAACATTCGTTTTTCGGGACTTTTCAAAAAATGAGATTTTAACGGTTCGTGTAAAAGGCATAGCTGCTAAATGCGGCTATGAGCATTTTAGCATTGTTAGCGCACGTTTTTAATTTTGTAACCACCTATTGATTAAAGTTGATATGGAATCAATATTTTCGAGTGGTTGTACATTTTTTCTTCCATACTCTTTGTAAATTTCATCATCGTCCAAAGGGTATTCTCCCTCACTAACCTGTTGCCATAGCTTAACCCTATTCTTATAAGTTTGGATAAAGGATGAATCAATGAGACCATCCACTCCTGTTATCAGTTTAAAATCTTTAGGGCTTTTGTAATAAACAAATCCCGTAAAAATATCTTGATAGTTATCATCATGCTCCGTGAATGACCACATATCAAAATGGTCCTTTCCAAAAGGTGAATTTTTAAAGTCGAATCCACAATCTTCATTTTTTGCCACTTCAAATGCGGCATCCCATTTGCCGTCTTGGATAATTATGGAATTTATTAGAACATTTGCTGTTGTTTTAGGATACTTTTCAAAAAGAAATGCTCCAACATTATAAATCATTTCTTCATTTGGCACTTGAAAATTCTTGTTGTAAGCATGGCGATAATTCATTATGACAAGAGCTTTTTTTCTTATAGCATTGGAATTTTTTATTTGTTCAAAGTTGTCAATAATATATTCGGCCATCAATTTGTCCCTATTGTCAGCATCCCCGTTCCAGAAATCTACTAATTTGCTAACATTCAAGGAATCCAGCTGTACGGCAACATCTGTTGGATAAATATTTATTTTTTCGTTCTCTTGTAAAGATTGATTTATAGTGTATATTTGTTTGTTCTGATAATAGAAATTGTACATTTCCCAAAGAGGAAAATAATCGGATTTTCTTTGAAGTGCTATTAATTTTTCTTCCACCTCATTTTCAGGCAAATTTTCTGAATGAACAAAATCATTAAGTTCAGGATTAAGATTTCTCATACCAGTTTCAAAGAAAACATTCCCTACATTTTTAATAAATCTTGGGTCAGAGACAACATCCATTATAAGTTCGTACTGTGTGTTTTCTTGGTGATATCTCTCACAAAGGATTACAATGTCATTTTTATCAAATAAATCTAAAATATAGTCCTTTGCTGGCTTATTGTTGCTTTTTAAAAACTCAACATATTTGTTGATTTCTATATCATGTTTCGGTGCTTGACTGCAACTTATAATTGTGATTACAGCCAGTACTAACATGGAAAGTTTTTTCATAACTTTTACTTTTTTGGAGATACCATTACAATGTGCGCCAAAATAGGAATATGATTATATATTTATTATGACATTTATCAGTCCCATAAAACGGTCGTTTTATTGGACTGTTTTCCAACTATGCAACATGAATTCAAAAAGCGTCCCATTTGTGGTCTCTTTTAGTAGTTTCGTTAATTGACCTTTTATGGGACAGTGTGTTAAACAAATAGTAAAATAATGTACTTGGGTTAGCTGAAATATTACTTAGTGGGTTTTAGCATGTTTTGACTAGTAAATGTTAAATTTTTGTTAAATAGGTGTCCCTTTCGGTGTCAGTAGAATTTTGACCCTTTCAGAACCCGTAAAAACACTATCTATTAGGGATTTCGGAGAGAACCTCTTCCTCCGCAATCAAGCGTAACTTCATTATTACAGCTTGAAATAAAAAAATCCCATCAAGCTCGCTTGAATGGGATTTTTAATTTTAAGCTGTCAATCCTGCAAGGATTGGAAGTTACATTTGCAGGATCTGAGGTTCTAGGGAACACCGAAGGTAATCCCTTTTCTTTATATTGGATTCCCTGTTGGGATGCACGAGTGAAGTGAGTGAATCCCAAAAATGGTAATCCCTGTATCCTTTGAGAACAGCTTTGGTTAGCAAAACTTTCTTTGTATTGGATTCCGCCTTGAGATGCACGAACGCAGTACGGGAACACCGAAGGTAATCCCTCCACCATTCCAACGAAAAGCTTCAGTAAATATGAAGCTTTTTTATTTTCAGGAACAAGGCAAACTTTTTTCAGCTTGTGAAGGGAAATAAAAGGATAGCTTCGTTAAGCTGTCAATCCTGCAAGGATTGGAAGTTACATTTGCAGGATCTGAGGTTGTAGGGAACACCGAAGGTAATCCCTCTTTCTCCGCTTTATAAAAATTCAACTAATTGTCAATCAATATTTTGTCAATTACAATTTGAAGAAAGCCTGGTCGATTGGTTCGGCACCAACGATTACAGTTAATTGGAATGCCGTCAATCCATCGGGAGGAGCTAAAAATGGACAAATTCAGTTCATGTTCATACTGCTATTTCCAAAAAAATAGTTAAAATATAAAACATAGTATAAAAAACGCTTAAAGCAAGTCTGATTAAATTCTAGGTAGTTTTAAAATGACAAAAACTGAAATCAGCACTGTTTTCGTCCAAAAAGGCTTCAATAAACAACTTTACGAGTGTCTTTATGTGCATGCTGATTTTTAATTTGAACCTATTTTAACAAAACAATGTCACAGAAGTACTCAGAATCATAGTGAGGTCTTGTAATAGAACTGGCAATTCGAAAATGCTGCGGTCTTTCTCCAAATAACTTCCGTAATACCCTTTAATATTTCCATAGGCGGGCCATTGTCTTAAAATGACAATCGAAAAATAAAAATTATTTTTATCTTTAAAACGAAAAGAAAATAATGAAAACAATGAAATCTCTCACGCCTTCAATTCTTGTGCTCGGCGTCTGCCTCCTTGCCACCTTGGCACTGACGGCGCAGGCCCAAGACGGAAAAACCTCCGACGTGCTTGCTAATTTCGAGGCCGGGATCGTTGCGTATCAAGCCAACGACCTGCCACTCGCCTACGCAGCGTTTCTCGCCGCGGCCGAAGAGGGCCACGCCGATTCCCAATTCAATGTGGGCCTGATGTATGAGAAAGGTATCGGGGTTGGGAAAGATGAGAAGGAAGCGGTGCTTTGGTATGGAAAAGCCGCCTCGCAAGGGAATGCCAGTGCGCAATTCAATCTGGGGGTGCTCTACGAAAATGGTCGCGGCACCAACGTTGATTTCGCGAAAGCGAATGAATGGTATCGCAAGGCATCGGTGCAGGGGGATGCGCTGGCCATCGGTAATCTGGGCATGCTGTATGTGCGCGGTCAGGGGGTGAAAGAGAATAAGGTCGCGGGCGTGGCGCTGCTCCTAGTGTCTGCCACCTGGGATACTTCCCCTGAAAACCATGCCAAAAGGAATCTTGCAGCCACTCGCGGTCTAAGCGCTGAGATGATCGCCGCCGCCCAATCACTCTCCGGAGAAATGAGCAGCGCGAAGAACCTGCTGGTTCCGCTTGATCAGTATTTGGAGAACGGGGAGTAGAAATAACGATTCGATCCTTGAGCTGATCGACAAGCTTGGTATCGCGGATAACACATTCGACAAAGCCCTCGACCTGGCCGATGCCAATAGTTGGATCATCGTGGATATGAAAAAAGACTGGAATCGGATTTTTCCTTTTTCGAAATAAATATTGTTCGTCTATAAAGTCCAACTTCTGCGTTGTTGCTCAAAATTCAAGTCCTCAAATACATTAGTATTCTGCGGTTTGAATTTTTCACACGCCTTGAATTTGACCTTTCTAGAGCAAACACTCGAGTTTATGGACAGACACTAAATAGTTGAATTATAATTTATATTTTCAAAACACAAATAGCATGGAAAAAAACATATACCCTAGAGCATTTTCTCATATTGGAAGTTACATTTGTAGGATCTGAGGTTGTAGGGAACACCGAAGGTAATCCCTGTATCCTTTGAGAACAGCTTTGGTTAGCAAAGCTTTTCTTTGTATTGGATTCCCCTTTGGATGCGCGAACGAAGCGAGAAAATACTTAATTAATCTCTACACCTATTCTCAGTCAACTACCTGATAAACAAGTTATTACAGATCAGGGTAAAAACAAATTGAGCCCCTTTAATAGGAGGCTCAACAAGGCATTACTAAATAACATACAAACTCTAATCCCCCAACTCTCCTATAAAAGGAATATTTTCCATAATAGCGGTCCGCACTGCGGCCAGAATATAGCTTTCTAGCTGAAGGAACTGGGCCGCCGCCTTGGCACCGGAGCTTTTTCTGATCTTTTTATAGTACTGGTTGATAAGCTTATCCAGGTCTGATTTTTGCTTGATCATAGCCTTCATAAGCTCATCTAGTTTCTCCACGCTATGGGTATCATAATTTTCTGCATAATCCATCAGCAGATTGATACGGTTTTTGCCCAGGGCTTTGCGCTTGGATTCGTATTCGTCGTACAGTGCCCAGAAATTATCGGCTACGGGGCCCTTTACCGTAACAAAATTGCTATACATCTCCTTTTTCTCCATCCCGAAGATCGACTGCATAAAGTCTATTTCTTCTTCAAAGGTTTGCGCATTGATCGATGCTTGTGTCATAAAGATGGCACACAACAAGGTAATTAGTTTTTTCATGATTTTTTTTGTTTTAATTAATTTCGATAATTGTGGTGTTTTCATTCTTTCAAGTTTTAGAGTTCTCGTTATTTGTTTTATTGCATTTCTCTTTTGTCAATCTAATTTTATGACTTTTGTTTTCAGACATGTCATATAGCTTTAAAAAGACATGATCCCTTAAGAGTTAAAATTGAATATTCAAAGCCCCATAGATCTGAAACTTTGGCTGCCCGGGCCCATATACCAATATACTTGGTTGTGGTTCTATAAAAAAGTTCAGTACAGTCTTATCAATTTTGATCACCTGGCCGATACCCATGCCCAGTGGTACGCTGTAATAGCCTGTCTTCAGGTCGATAGGCATGATGGGGGCGCCCCGGAAATAGAATCCCTTGCCTACCTGGAAAATGTAAAAAGGTTGAATAGCCAAAAATGCTACTTTAGAACGGGTAGCATCACCGCCGATATCAGTTTGAGCAATCACCAGACCTCCTACCTGAATCCGCGGATTGGGTGCAGCAAAAATCACCGCGGCCACTCCCAGGCTATTCCTTCCACTCCCCAGAGCTGCACCAGAGGCCGTATTAAAGGTAGCGGACGGACCAATACCAAAAGTTAATTTAGGCTTAGTTACGGCCAGATAGGCGGCAAAAAGACTAATATCTCCCAGGCCAGATTCACTAAAATTTGTGGATGGATTATTTACAAATCGGGTTTCCAAAGGTACGGTTAATCGCCAGAGGACCTTCCCCCAGGTTGGTACGGCCGCACGTAAATAGAAAGAATTGGCAGCCCCGCCTTCCACTTCATTGAGATTCGGCCTAAAATAATATTGCATATTCAATGCATTTTTGGAAGCAAGCGGGTTGTTGGCCGCAGCTTTTTCCGCATCGGTCATTCCTGCCTTTTGCGGTGGTTTATCCTGCGCATTTGTTGTTCCAAAAATCAGGAGCCCAAATAAGACTAACATTAATGATGGAAGTAAGTTTCGTAGTTTTTTCATAATGTTGTATTTAGAGTCAAATTAATTGCATTGAAGTATTATGCCTTTATTCCTTATTAGAATTTAGTTAAAGAAAAGGCCGGGGGGGTTGGAGTCGTCTGCCAGGCTTTTTATATAGGCTGCAATGGTTCTCAAATAAGGTCCCATAGCCCAGAAGTTGATCTACTTTATCTATAAAATTGTACATCACGCACAGGGGTACGTAATTTTCAACATTGAAAATGTCAAATCTTTTGGGCAAATGCCCACGGAGCAGTTTTTCCGTAGGAACTCCAGTTCTTTTCAAAGGATAGAAAAAGGTAGCAGTGAAATTTCCGACTTTGGCTATATGTACATTTCCCTGTGACATCTGTTCCCCTTAACAAAATTAAACAAGGGTACCAAGGTAATAATTTTTTTTAGGAAATTTCCTTCTCTATTTACTAAACTTAAAGGTATGCTGAATTTTCTTTTTAGGACGTTGTTTTTTCAATGGTTTAGTATGCAGACCGGATACAAAACCTCTTTAGATATAGTTTTGCAGCGATGACCACTATTCTCCCCTGACAGTATATTTTTTAAGTGTCTCCTTCCATGAAGGTTGTTGAATACGGTCTGCCAAGTGTAGGTTCACCGGTTCCATCAACGGCTGCCCTTTTGACATCATAAAACTGCGGTAGCGATACTCGAAGCCAAAAGTAAGCAGTTGCACCTTATTTTCTAACTGGCTCTCGTTGATCAGGTATTCCATTTCAATCTTATCATGAACCCTGCTGTAATCTTTGCATTATCTGCAAATAATTTCTATTATTTGGATTGATTTGAAGTAAAAGGCGACAAGTATTCATTGCACTTTTTAACTGATTTGAATTAACCTCGCTCAGGAGCTTTATATAAAGTATTCTTTCGTCATTTGGGAATACTTTTAAAGCAGTTTCAATTATACTATTAGCTTCTTTATTCTTATTATTTTGTTGAAGCATAAGGGCATAATTGTAATAAGCATTTGCATTTGGCGGTTCTTTGGAACAGGACAAAGCTATATACTTTAATGCCTTATCCGATCTGTTGGTTTCATTGTATAGTAAGCCCAACATATAATATGGGTAGCTATAATGAGGTTCCTGTTCAACTACTTTCAAGTACAAAGCTTCACTTTCATCTACCAATCCTTTTTGGTAATAAATTAAGGCCAGGTTCATACGGGACCTGTTATTATAACTATCCTCTAAAACCGCTTTCTTATAATACTCAAGAGCCCTATCCGAATCTCCCAGGCTTTGGTTATATACCCCTATTTGATGCAGGCCTGCGGGTAAATCGGAATTTACATTAAGATCCGTTAAATACTCGGCATTGGCATTCTTATATCCTTCTGAAGTTTCCACTCCGCTTTTGTCAACAATATTAAAGTAATGAGCCGCTGAAATACGAACTGCCCGCACAGAGTCCTTTAATAAAGGTTCAATTTGAGGTGAAAAGACTGTGCTTCCAATCGATTCAAAGGCCCGTACAGTTTGGTTTCTTACAAAAACTGATGAATCATTTAAATACCTGGTTAAATCGAGCAGTTCTTCATATGAAATAGGAGAATTGGCATATAGCCCTATAGCAGTTGCCCTGGCAATTTCAGGATATTTTTGATTCGAAAAAACCTTTTTGAATTCCTGATTATCCTCAGAATACCCTTTTAATAAATGATCAGAAAAATGGTCTGCTCTCTCCGGGCCGTACTTGTCCACTATAAAGTCGCTCGCCCACTTGGCTGATTTATCCGTATGACATTTATTGCAGGCATTTGGCGTACTGTATTTTACAGACTGATCTGGTCTGGGTATCCTAAAACTATGATCTCTTCTATAATCATTCACCATATACAATTTACCGTCCATATGACAGTTAATACAAAGGGCTGCATCAGTGTTCATTGCATGGTAATGGTGATCCGGCGTATTATACTTATCCGGAACATGACAAGTTAAGCACAGGTCGTTGCCCTGCTTCTTTAGTTTAAGGGAATGCACATCATGACAATCCTTACAGGAAACCCCGAGCCCATACATTTTGCTTTGAATAAAGGAGGTATACACATAAACTTCATCCCGTATCTGTCCATCCAATTCATATAAGGGTTCTTCTAACATTGCCGGAAAATAGTGATCCATGAAATCGCCGGTATAATCAAAATAGGGCGTTAGGTTTGTCCTTCTGGAATGGCATCTGGCACATTTGTCTACAAGCTCTTTGGGAGGGACTGAACCACCCATATACATTTCTGGCGGGAGCACGCCATCTGCTTCATTCTTCTCCTGCTCTTTAAAATAAGAGACATGGGCACTTGAAGGGCCATGACAAGCTTCGCAAGCCACATTTATTTCGCTAAAAGTGGTATTGTATACTCCAGTAGTCAAATCATAATTTTTGCGCAGGTCTGTTGAATGGCAATCGGCACACATGGTATTCCATCGCTGACTCCCCCCGGACCAATTGATCCATTCATCATGCTTGATGTCCAGATCTGGTTGCAGATGAAACCATTTTTGTTCAACAGTATCCCAGGCGGTAAGCAGGCAATTGAATTCCCCGTTTGGAAATTGTACAATATATTGTTGCAATGGGGTATAGCCAAAAGTATACACGATCTTATAATCTGAATATTTCCCGTCCTCCCCTTCTGTATTTACATAATAATCGCCTCCTCTTTTAAAAAAGGAACTTTTAACTCCCTTATGGGTAAAAGTGGTGTTATTAAAGTTGGCCAGTATGGTAGCGGAGTCTGCAATTTTCATCGCCTCGTCGTGATGGGAATTCTGCCATAACTCGTATTCCTGTTGGTGGCATTCTATGCACGATGCTGTGCCTACAAAGGAAGCCTCGTGATAGGATTCCTCAACCTTTACATAAGTCTCCTTCTCTATCCCATTACAGGCAGTTAATAATACAGTAAGAAGTATAGAAGAAAGCAGGAAGTGGCTTGAAGGATTGCTTTTAGCCGAGGTGAAATATTTTATCATTATAACTAATAAGAATTCTATTTTCACAGGAAGATAGAAACATAATTTGAATTTTTAAAATTACGTATTTATATTAAATTTTAACACTTATAAAAACAATAGTGAAATAAGAAGATCAACTTTTATTCCGCTTAAGACAAAAGATACTCATTCGAAAAATCGTAATTTAGCTATTATTCCCAATAAAGAAATTATGAAGTCAAAAGGTGTAATCCCAAAAGATCCATTTTCTTTTCCGGATACTAAAAAAATGATAATTGCTTTCTTGCTTATTTTAGCAGGTACAGGTTTCTTTCAGCAAGGCTACGGCCAGGAAACTCCTAAATCAGATGGTACAGAAAATCAAGAAAAAGTTCCTGTTATAGTCATCCCTGAATTCTCAGAATTAATACCATTAGCTTCAGAAATTGAAGTGAAGTTAATACGTACTCAAAAAAAATTACGCGATACCATAAATGAAGATGCCTTGGTTAGCTCATTTAAATCCATTGATGAAAAATTAGATACCCTGGGAATAACTTTAAATAACCTAAAAACTTTGGGTCCGGCAAGCTTTAATTCCCTTAAATCATTTAAAATTGAGCTTTTGGCCACTGCACAAAATTTTAAAGAAGCAAATATCCCTCTTTCAAATGAGATTGCGAAAATTGAGGGTCAAAGGAAAATGTGGCTGAATGAGCAGGAAAACTGGACACAATGGGAGGATACCCTGGTAACAAAAAATACACCCACCCAAATTAGAACTACTTTTAAAAAAACCCATAGAGCTATTAATACTGCTCTTAAAAGTCTTGTGCCAAAATTGGATCAATTATTAATACTTCAAGATAATAGTTATAAAATACAACCTAAAATTGATATCCTGTTAGATGAATTTGACTTAATAAGCCAACAAGAAAAGGAGCAAGTTTTACTTGATGAATCTGACTCAATGTTTTCTTCAAAATTCAGAGATAAATTTACACCGGAACTATGGGAAAATACCAAGAAAGGGTATGTTGAAATTAAATTAACAAACAACTTTGTCCGAACTACATATTTCTGGGGTGTTTTTTTGGGAATATTCTTATTCCTCACGGTTTATTTGATACTGAAGAAAAACAATGAAGCTATTCTAAATAGTTCTGAATATAAATTCCTTGCCAATAAAGCCCTTATATCAGCGATATTTATAAGCGTAACCACAGTATTCTTAATCTTTAAATATGAAGCAATGCAACCGGCTGAAGAGCTGTTAATTGCTGTGATTATTGGAGTGTCATTTTGTTTTGTTTTAAAAGACCGGCTATCTTCCTGGAAGAAACAAATAGTATATTTATTTGTGTTGTTGGTGTTACTTGATAATTTCTTTTTTACCATTAATTTGCCAACACCACTTTTTAGAATTTATATAGCTTTCATTTCTCTCTCCTTAATATTACTAGCAGTTCTGTGGATTAAAAAAAGTAAGACTGAAAATAATTATAAATTATGGACTTATCTCCTATACACTGGAACCCTTTATTTTGGCTTGGTATTTTTGGCAGAAATAACGGGTAAAGAAGTTTTGGCATTGTATTTATTTGATTCTTTAATTCGCACAGCCATCATAATAGTCCTTTATGGAGTTTACCTATTCATAATTCACGGTGCCTTAGAATGGGTACTTCTAAAGTTTAATTCCAATCAAAAATATTTATCACCGCAGGACATCTCTTCAAGTGTAAATCGGTTAACCAAGTTTATAAATATTCTTGCCATAGTTTTTCTTATTCTTCCACAGTTATTGGTAACCTGGGGGGTTTATAGTAATATGCCGGAAGCAGATGTTAGTCTTATGGCTTTGGGATTTAAGTTTGGAAATAATAAGATAACACTGCAATTGGTAATTACTGCTATATGTGTTCTTTATGGTTCTTACATCATATCTTCTCTTTTTAGCCGGTTTATTATGAATGAGACCTTTGACAAGAAGAATTTTGACAAAGGGACCAGACTGTCCATAGCCCAGCTCGTTCATTATTTAATTATGTTCGTGGGGTTTATCGTAGCCATTTCCGTTTTTGGATTTGACCTTACCAATTTTACTATTGTATTGAGTGCATTAAGCGTTGGAATTGGTTTTGGCCTTCAGGGACTGGTTAACAACTTTGTAAGCGGACTTATTTTACTTTTTGAAAGGCCTATAAGGGAAGGTGACAGTATTGAGGCGCTAGGTGTACCCTGGTCTACAGTTAAGGAAATTGGACTTAGATCTACACGACTAATTACGTATGAAAGTGGAGATCTTATTGTGCCCAATTCTGAACTTATATATAAAAATGTAACCAATTGGACCTTAACTGACAAGATTAGGAATTTAATTATCCCTATTAACGTTGAATATGGTTCGGACATTTCATTGGTGATCAAAACTTTAATCGAGGCTGGAAAAGCTGGCGATTTATTGGTAAAAAACAGTCAGCCCACGGTTTTATTTAGAGAATTTGATCAAAGTGCCCTTAAGTTTGAACTGAGGGTTTTAGTTAAAGATTCTAATAAAGTGTTAACCATAAAGAGTGAACTCTTAACGGATATCACTGAAAGATTCAAAAAAGCCAAAATTGAATTTGCCTATCCTCAATTGGATGTTCATCTTCATGAATCAAATCAAGGCAAGAAGGAAGATTCAGATTCTAAAACAACAGACAATTAGCTAATGATCATGTTTTAAGCTTATCCTGGGTTTTTCTTATTTATGGCTTGGGCTGGTTATTCTATTTGATAGTCTATCATTCCGTCATCAAGTGAACTATATTACAATTCATTAAGCCGTTCAGGTAGTATTAGGATGATACCCTTATTCTACTTTTGACAGTAATGAGAACATTATACTTGAAAAAAAAAGCTTGATTAGAAGTTACTTATATTTTAGTGTATTTATATTATCTTTATATGTCCGTAAGATTTATTGAAACCTATTGATCTTATTATGGAATAAAATTCAAAGAGAGATTAACTTTTTTAAAACATAATTACTATGAAAAAATACATTAGAACATTTTATGTTATTATCATTACCCTATTAACTACTATTCAATTTTACGCACAAGTTCGCAGCGATTATGACCAAACCGTAGATTTTACCAATTTTAAAACATTCAAATTTGAAGGTTGGCAGGATAATAGTGATCAATTGATTAACGATCTGGATAAAAAAAGAATCCTGGATAGTTTTGGAAAAGAATTCAAAATGAGGAATCTAACCTATGTAGAACAAGGAGGGGATATAGTTGTTACATTATATTTCGTCATAGATCAAAAAACAAGTAGAACGGCATACACCAATTATAATGGTGGCATGGGATATGGCGGTAGATGGGGCTATGGTTATGGTGTTGGATATGGTGGCGGTATGGGCATGGGATCTTCTACCACTACAATTTCTGAAAATGATTACGAGGTAGGTACTTTTGTAGTTAGTGTCTACGAAGGAGAATCAAAAAAATTAATATGGCAAGGTATCTCCACCAAGACCATAAATGAAAATCCCAAAAAAAGGAATAAAACTATTCCAAAAGGAGTACAAAAATTAATGAAAAAATACCCAATGCAACCGCCGAAATAAGTAATAAGCGTTAGTATTAAAATAAATAAAACCTGCTATGAATTAAAACATAACAGGTTTTATTTTTTCCTTCATATTATAAAGCGATGTATAGCTATTTCTTAAATAATAGCTGTGTTTATTCCGCCAACTTCATTCCAGGAGCGTAAGAATACTGTGGCAAATACCATCCTTCCACTGTTTTTGTATCCCTGACTAATGCCATCAGTTTGGTCCATAAAATAGCCCCTTCCTCGCCTAAAAGCTTAGAAGCTTTCTCAAGACTTTCATGATAATCTATAGGAGATTCACCCCAGGTGGTTAATATATACAATGGTTTTGGGGTGCCTATAAGGCCTGTAAAAACCCTAAAACCCATAGACACTTTTTTCTTTGCATACAGGTATTTATAGGCAGCCAACAGCTCCTCCACTTCTGTTTCGTTACCGGGAAAGAAATAATAAAAATTCCATTTTCTATATGGGTTATTTTCTTGCCAGTTTTCAGCAGTGGTTACATATGATAAATTGGGTTGGTATTGCACAATATATTGATAATAAGATTCAACAGATAGATCAAAATAATCGAGGATTACTTCTAATTCTGGTTTATTGATTTTGTTTTTTAGGGCCTCCCGGGTTCCATCATGCAGATTATCCATATCATCAATTGGCACAATATGTGTAAACCTGTAATCGTCTTGCAGGTGGGTAAAATAATTGAAATTCTGAACGTTATTTTCCGTTAGAAAATTCTTTAGGTCTGTCAAAGACATTTCATAATCCACTGACATGGACGGAGAAACTTTGTCTTCTCGTACTAACAATAAGTTCAAATTCTCATCCATAGTCTGTCCATAGGCATTAGACAGCAATATAAACATGAAAAGAGTACCGAAGTAATTTTTTAAGGAAGTGATCTTCATAATATTTGAATTAGAATTTTATCGAATTAGTTATTAGTTAACAGAATACCCTTTGCCCTGCAAGCATGCACTGTAGGCTTTTTTAAAGCTATTCATCATATCAGCTTCAGCCTGGCCTGCTGACTGGTTGTTTGCTTGTTGTTGTTGTGATCGGCCTACCTTACTTCTTCTGTTAACTAAT
>RCNG010000680.1_pt1 | contig 15963 bp, 10 predicted proteins | sample 2041371 | NCBI WGS metagenome assembly RCNG01 (sample SAMN09708227, study PRJNA481090) | Marine sediment metagenome, whole genome shotgun sequencing project. | biome: marine sediment; feature: ocean; material: sediment; isolation source: Sewage treatment plant 1 marine sediment (STP1) ... | reverse complement strand
CTGTACCTCAAGTACGCCCAGGGCATCCGGCAGGACGACCGCGATTTCATCGTGGAGTACCAGATCAACCAGCACCTGTTGCTGCAGTCGGAGATCCGCCGGCGCATCGACGAGCACCAGGGTGAGTCGACCTACAACCTGGACCTCAAGTACCGTTTCGAATACTGACCCTTCCTGATGGAGCAGTCTTGAACGACATTCGCTACAGTTTGAACGACGCCCAGAACGCCGCGGTGACGGCCCCGGACGGGCCGGTGCTGGTGGTGGCCGGCGCCGGCAGCGGCAAGACCCGGGTCCTGACCACCCGCGTGGCCTGGCTCATGTCCGAAAAGGACGTGTATGCCAGCGAGATCCTGGCCTTCACCTTCACCAACCGTGCCGCCAACGAGATGAAGGACCGCGTGGCCCGCAGTCTCGACGGCCGCGACGTGCCCTTCTGGATCGGCACCTTCCACGCCACCGGGTTGAAGATCCTGCGGGCCGACGGCGCCCACATCGGGATCCAGCCCGGTTTCTCGATCTTCGACACCGACGACAGCAAACGCCTGCTCAAGCAGGTCATGGCCGACCTGAACATCGATCCCAAGCAGTTCACCCCCAACGCCACCCGGTCGTTGATCAGCAAGTGGAAAAACGACGACCTGGATCCGGCCAAGGCGAAGTCCCTGGCCCGATCCTTCGTCGACGAACGATACGCCGAAATCTTCGAGGGCTACCAGGAGGGCCTGGTCAAGTGCAACGCCCTGGACTTCGACGACCTGATCCTGCGCACGGTGCACCTCCTGGAACAGGTGGAATCCGTGCGGCTCAAGTACGCCCAGAAGTTTCGCCACGTGCTGGTGGACGAGTTCCAGGACACCAACCCGCTGCAACTGGTGCTGGTCAAGCTGCTGACCTGCGTGCACGGCAACCTGTTCGTGGTGGGAGACGACGACCAGTCCATCTACTCCTGGCGCGGGGCCCGTATCGAAAACATGCTAAATTTCGACGACTATTTTCCGGGCGCAGTCACTTTCCGGCTCGAACAGAACTACCGCAGCAGCGGCAACATCCTGGCCGCGGCGAACGAGGTCATCGCCAATAACCGGCAGCGCAAGGGCAAGAACCTGTGGACCAGCGGGGCTGACGGTGACCTGTTGTGCGAGGAGGAATTCTTCGACGACGAGGACGAGGCCGCGCGCCTGGTCGACATCATCAGGGCCGAGGTGGCCGCGGGCGCAACCCGCGGCGACGTGACGGTGCTGTACCGGACCAACGCCCAGTCCCGCGTGCTGGAAGACGCCCTGCGGCGGGCTTCCATCCCCTACCAGATTGTCGGCAGCCTGCACTTCTACGACCGTAAGGAAGTACGCGACCTGATGGCCTATCTGAAACTGGTGGCCAATCCCGCCGATCAGATCTCCATCCAGCGGGTGATCAACGTTCCCAAGCGCAAGATCGGCGACACGACGGTGAACCGGCTGGTCGGTCTGGCCGGACGCATGGACATGACCCTGGGCGAAGCGGCGGCGGATCCCGGACTGCTGGAACAGGAAATAGCCCCAGCAGCGTGCCAGCGAGTGCGCGCCTTTTTTGATATGGCAGTGCGTTGGCGCATGCTGGGCGGAACCGGGGAACCGGTCCATGATCTGGTGGTCCGGATCATGAAGGACATCGGTTACGAGGGCTACCTGGAGGCGGACGATCCCGACTCCGCGGGATCACGCAACGAAAACGTGGCCGAACTGATCAACGCCGCCGCCGGTTTCCACGAATCCTCGGGGGGGGGCACCCTGGACCAATTTCTCGAGCAGGTGGCTCTGGTGGCCGATCCCGACACGATCGTTGACGGGGAAGGGGCGGTCCGGTTGATGACCATCCACACCGCCAAGGGTCTCGAGTTTCCCGTGGTGGTCATCACCGGCTGCGAGGACGACATCCTGCCCCATATCAACAGCGCCGAGGACGAGCACGGGCTGGAGGAGGAACGGCGGCTCTTCTACGTGGCGATGACCCGGGCCGAAAAACGAATCTACCTGCTGCACGCGGCCCGCCGACGCCGCTTCGGTTCATGGCAGGACAGCCTGCCGTCCCGATTCCTGGTCGAGGTTCCGGACGGGTTGATCGAACGGCGCCATCTGGATTCCGGCACCCGGATCCAGGCCCCGGTGGCGCGGTCCCTCTTCGGCGATTCCTCGGGGTTCGGTAAAGGCACGGGCCGGGGTCCGACCGGCTCGCGTTCCCATTCCACTTCCCGGTCCGTCCTGCCCGACGAATGGGGACAGCGACAGCCGCCATCCCAGCCGCACCGGCCATCGGAGCCGGACTTGCCGGAGCAGGACGCTGACTGGGCCGATGAAGTTGTCCAGGACACCCCCTTCTACGAGGGCCAGATCGTGTCCCACGGGATCTTTGGCAGCGGCGTGGTCAGCCGGGTCGAAGGCCGCGGCGACGACATGATGGTGACCATCGATTTCCATGAGGCCGGCCGCAAGCACATCAACCCTCGCTTCGCCCCCCTGGTGCCGGTGGATTGACGACCGGTATGTTATAATGACGGCTGGTTGGTCTTTCACCGGGGTTCGTCGTTTCCAACAAGCAGGTCGGTGTGCGTTTGTGCCCTCGAATTCTATTTCTGGTTCTGGGCCTCCTGCTGGTGATGGCCGCTCCGACGGTCGGCCAGCAGGACATCGCCGACGAGGTCTTCTATCATTTCATGCCTATCTGCTGGCGGGACTCCGACGGCGACACCTACCGTTTCGGTGACTTCGGGGGCATGACCGAATCTCTCGACTACCTGGCCTCCCTCGGCGTCACCGCCGTATGGATGAACCCCATCTTCCCCTCTCCAGCCTACCACGGGTACCAGCACGGGCCAGGCGATGAGGTGAATCCATGGTTCGGGACCGAAGACGATTTCACCGCCTTCTGCGAAGCGGCTCACCTGCAGGACATCAAGGTGTTCGTGGACCTCGTCAACTACGGGGTCAGTCACGACTCCGTCTACTTCCAGGATGCCCTGGGAAATCCCGGCAGCGCGTTCGACGGCTGGCTGGCGTTCACTAATCCCCCGAACACCGAGTACCAGGGCTTCACCTACAACACCTGGAACGGGGACCAGGTGGGCTTCATCCACTGGGATCTGAGGGACTCCCATCCGGTGACTCTGGTGACGGACTGGGCGCGGTACTGGCTCGACCCCAACGGCGACGACGATTTCTCCGACGGCCTGGACGGCTATCGCCTGGACCATGTCTGGAAAACCTATCCCAACGGACCTGACGGTTGGGGATACCACCTCGATACCTTCTGGGCCCCCTGGCGGGAAGCCCTGCGTGCGGTCAACCCGGCGGTGTTCGTCTTCGCCGAGCAGGCCGACTGGGGCAGCCAGGGCGTCGAACTTTTGACAGGCCTGGACGCGGCCTTCACCAAGCCCTTCGAGTTCGGGGCCCGGGACGCCCTGCGCTGGGAATACGCCGAGCCCTTGTACAGCCAGATGGCCGCCGCGGTGCTGGCCCTGAACGGTGCCGCCGGCACCGGGACCCTGATGACCACCATCGGCAACCACGACGTGGACCGTCTGGCCAGTTCGATCGGCGATGATTTCGACAAGGGCAAGGCGGCCGCCGCGGTCCTGCTCACCCAGCCGTTTCCTCCGGTCATCTACCATGGGGACGAGATCGGCATGCGCGGCGCCAAGAATCCCTCCTATCCGGGGGACGCGGCGGACATTCCCATGCGCGAGCCCTTCAAATGGAAGGCCGTGGCCGGGCCACCGATGTCCAACTACGACGCCGCCAATCCCGCGGTGCTGGCCGGGCGTATCTCCCAGGACCACGACGGCCGCAGTGTCGAGGAACAGGAAGGGGTGTCCGGCTCGCTGCTGGAGGCCTACCGCGACCTGGTCGGAGCGCGTCGCGACAACATCGCCCTGCGCAGGGGCGGGTACCATCCCGTCCTCGTCAGCAGCGGTGCCGTCTGGTCCTTCGTGCGGGCCCACGACGACCAGCAGATCCTGGTGGCGATCAACGTGAGCGGGGCCCCGCAGTTCCTGGAACTCGACCTGGGGGATTTTTACATCCCCGCCGGTTCGACCAGCGTGGTGGACGTGGTCACGGGGGCGGTCCACGCCGACCTCACCGACCAGAACCAGGACGCCTATCCCCTGCAGTTGGATCCCTTCGGCTACTCCCTGCTTGCGGTGCAGGTCTCGGCGCCGGAGCCGCCGTCATCCCTGGTGGACGGGAGGAACTTGCCGGCTAAATTCGGCCCCGCCGGATTGCTGGGCACCCAGGCCAGTCCCACCCACCTGGGGGACAACCAGTCCGAGCTCAACCAGCTCTATTTCCGGGCTTCCGGCGACTCCCTGTTTCTGGGGTTGACCGGCAACCTGGCCACCGACGGCACGGGCCTGGTGATCCTTCTGGACACGCAGACCGGCGGGCAGAATATCCTGGACCTGGGGAATATGGTGCCACCTCCGGCCGGGCCGGACCAGTTGACCGGGACCAGGTTGGACGAAGGTTTTGCACCTGACCACCTGCTGTTCGCCAACGCCTGGGCGGGAACTATCTACATCGACCAATACGCCCTGGCCACCGAAGGGGGAGCGGTGAAGACCTACCGGGGACAGGGCCTGGTGGGCAGCGGCCTGGGGCTGTTGTCCGGCGGGTCGAATCCCCACGGGATGAGGTTCGCCCTGGACAACACCAATACGGGCGGGGTCACCGACTCTTCGGTCCAGGACGCGGCGACCGCCACCACCGGAATCGAAATCTACCTCGATCTGCTCGATGTCGACCTGACGCCCGCACAGATTCCGGGGGCGAAGCTGGCCGCCTTCCTGCTGGAGTCGGACGGCCGGGTGAGCAGCCAGTGGCTGCCTCCGGTCAGCGGCATCAGCGGATCCCTGGACTACGCCCCTGACCTGCGCGGTTACGCGGGAGACCAGTTCGCTTTTCTGGCCAGCGTCTCGGCGGTGGATCCTTCCGGTATGGAAGGCGGCGAAGCGGAACTCACCTTTGCCGCCAGCGCCGGCCGTGCGGGCGGTGATGGCGCCGTGTTTTCTTTCCGGCTGTCCCGGTCCCAGGCGGTGCGGATGACCGTTCATGACCTGAGCGGGAGGGTGGTTCGGACCCTGGTGGATAACGTCACCTTTGCGGCGGGTCCCCACGAAGTCCTCTGGAACGGGCGGGACGGGGCCGGGCGCCGGCTCTCGGCGGGCATGTATCTCGGGCTGCTGGAGGCGGGCTCCCTGCGGGCTTCAATCAAGATAACTCTGGTGCGGTAGGGGGTTCAATGCAGGAAGGTGAGCTTGCGGACCGCGCGAACTCCTGAAGCCTCGAATTCCGCCCAGTAGACCCCGGCGGGAATCCGGGCCGCGCCGGCTGCGTCCGGCCAGGTCCAGAGGTGTGGTTCGCTGGCCGGGTCGTCCATCGGTCCGGTGGCGGCCAGATTCCCCAAGGGTGATTCCTCTACGAGGCGTCCGCGTGCATCGTATATCCTGGCAATAACTTCCCGATCCATCATCAAGTAGATCCTGAATTCAGCCCCGGCCGCGGTGATGGGGTTGGGCCAGGGGCCGACCACCTGCAAAACGGGCGGCGGAGCCGATCCCTGGCGCATCAGCACCAGGCCCTCGGGATCGATGGACACCGAATCGACCCGACAGGATGTCTCCAGGGTCAGGGAATGCGAGGCCCCGTCCATCATCATGATTCCGGGAATCGAGCGGCACTCCGTGTGGACGACCAAAGGCACGGCCACCTGGAAGAGGGGAGTCTGGAGCTGGTTCAGGGTGACGACGACCCCTTGGTTTCCCTGGCCGGGATGGAGCCTTCTGGTCTCGCTGCTGATCACCGGGACCTGCGAAGTGGTCAACCAGGGGCCGAAAAAACCGCTGAGGTCGCGCCCTGAAGCGGCTTCGGCGAAGCGGATCATGTCGCTGGCGGTCACGCTGCCCAGGGCCAGTTCCGGCGCCGTCGCGTAGCTGTGAAGGAACTCCCGAAAAACGGTATCCCCGATCCACATCCGCAGCATGTGCAGAACCCAAGCGCCCTTGTCGTAGACCAGGGTGTTGGGCAGGATGGGGTCAGGATCGCCCAGCACCCCGGCGTTCACGAATAGGTCGGGGTGTCGCTGGGGTCCGATCAACCGCAGGAAGTCGTTGTAGGCCTGGCGGCCCTCGGTGCGTTCGAGCCAGAGGGCCTCGATGTAGCGGGCGAATCCTTCGTTGAGCCAGATGTCGGCCCACACCGCCGGGGTCAGGCTGTCGCCGAACCACTGGTGGGCCAGCTCGTGGATGACCACCAGTTCAAAGAAGCGGTCCCCGGTGAAAACAATGGGGCTGAGGCTGGTGGCCGTCTGGTGCTCCATCGACCCGGCCCACTTGTACTCCACCTGGGCATATTTCTCTCCCGGGAAGGGATAGGGCCCCGCCAGGTCGACCATGAAATCCATCATGTCGCAGGTGCGAGCCAGGTCATACTCGGCTTTGGCCCGATCGTGGGGGAACACGTGGAAGTCCAGGCGGACGGGGGGCGCGTCGCCGGGCAGGCAGTCCTCGCTCCAGGAATCGTAGTTGGTGGCCGCCACCGAAACCAGGTAGGTGGCGATAGGATAGGCCTCGCGCCAGGAGGCACGGCGCAGCCCCGGCGCCGGGGCGTCTTCGAACATCAGGGTGCCGTTGGAGATGGCCTTCAGATGGTCAGGAACCGTGACCGTCAGGCTGACCAGCGCCTTGTCAGACGGATGGTCCTTGCAGGGCCACCACGAGTGCGCCGACCAGGGCTGGTTCTGGTTGGCGATGATGGGCAGGTCGTCGTCGGGGAAGCCCGGCGTGCCGTTTTCGTTGGTGCGGAACATCAGGCCGGTATTGAAATTTCCATGGGGCAGGGGCCGGCCGTGCCAGCGTACGGTCAGCGTCTCGGTCGAGGTGGTGGCCAGCGCCTCGCTGAAGACCACTTCGAGGCTGTCGCCCTGATGGGTGTAGAGCGCGTCGGCGCCCCGGAAAGTCACGCCGCCAATGATCATGTTATCGACCAGGTCGAGCCGCAAGCGGGTCCGCCCCGGATCCAGGGCCCTGACCCCGATGTCCACGGTGCCGGTGACGGTCCGACTCACCGGATCCAGGTTGATGTCCAGGTCATAACTGAGGACGTCGAAGCCGCGGTCATCGGCCGGTGGTGGTGGGGAATCGTCGCTGGGTAACATGGCAAGGGGAATTTGGCACTTGGCCGGACTGGGCTCGAAAGCGGGGCGTTCGAAACCCGAAGCTGGGCCACCCAGAAAAAGGACCGCCGACAGGAACAGTGGGATCAAGGGGGGCTTCGGATTCATTCCCTGTCGCGGCCGCATTTCCAACAGGCGTCAAAGCTGCCGTCTATTTCTTCTCCGCAACTGCAGACCCACACACCGGTGGTTGTCGCCACGGATTTGTCAGTCAGGATTTCCCGGGCCTTATCGGTCTCCTGGTCAGGTACATACAGCTTGACCCCGGCCTGCAGATCGAGGTGGGGGCGCATGCCGCCGCAGTTGTCCTTTTCCAGGACCACGGTCACGCCGAGGGATTCGAGCCGCCCTTTGGCGATTTCGGCTTCGATTTCACTGGTGTAGGTTTCCAGGCGGGTCATTCCGTCGCGCATGGAAGCTTCCTCCGCAGGTTGAGTGATTGTCTGCAACATAAGAATACCACGGATATCCGGCACGACCAAGCCGGCGTCGCCCCCCGAATCGTGCACCTCGGCCTTGCGGACAGGCGCATTCACAGCGACAATGGACCCGATGTAATCCCCATTTTCCTGCTGCGCAGGAAGGCCCTTTCCGGAGGTACTGTTTTGAGCCGACGCGATCCCCATTCCTTCAGCGACCTGGACCAGGGCCGGGTCGTCAGCATGGACCTCGATCTGAACGTGAATTTTTCCAACAGCAGAATCGAGGGCAAGGCTACCCTCACCCTGGAAAAACCGGTGGGTGGGCCGTTGGATCTGGACACCCGGGATCTGAAGATCAAGGGCGTGAAGGGGTCTGACGGCGGCGAACTGCCCTGGGAAATCGCCGAGAAGGACGATATCCTGGGTTCCTGCCTGCGGGTCACCCTGCCGCAGGGCGCGGACTCCTTTACCATCGACTATGCCACCAGCCCCACCGCCAGCGCCCTGCAGTGGCTGGAACCCGCCCAGACCGACGGCGGCAAGCATCCCTACCTGTTCAGCCAGTGTCAGGCCATCCACGCGCGCAGCGTCATTCCCTGTCAGGATTCACCCCTGGCCCGGTTCACCTTCACCGCGAAGATGACCGTGCCCGAGGATTTGACCGTGGTCATGGCCGCCGCCCCCGGTCAGGCCGCCGCGGGTGATTCCGCCGGCATCCGCTCCTTCAGTTTCGAGATGCCCCAGTCGATCCCGCCCTACCTGTTCGCCTTCGCCGTGGGCAACATCGTGTCCCAGGACCTGGGCCCTCGTTCGCGTGTCTACACCGAGCCCGAGACCCTGGAGAAATCAGCCTGGGAATTTGCCGATGTGGACAAGATGCTCCTGGCGGCCGAAGAGGTATTCGGCCCCTACCTGTGGGACCGGTTTGATTTCCTGGTCATGCCTGGTTCGTTCCCCTACGGCGGCATGGAAAACCCGCGGCTGACCTTCCTGACGCCCACGCTTTTGGCCGGTGACCGTTCCCTGGTCAACGTCCTGGCCCATGAGCTGGCCCACAGCTGGACCGGCAACCTGGTAACCAACGCCACCATGGACGACTTCTGGCTCAACGAAGGTTTTACGGTTTGGGCCGAGCGGCGCATCCTGGAGAATCTCGGCGGGCTGGAGGCCAAGTCGCTGGCCGCGGCCATCGGTCGCAACGGCCTGATGGAAGCCATGAACTCCTTCGGGATGGATTCTCCCTTCACCCAGCTGGAAACCGACAGCAAGGGATCGGACCCGGACGAGTTCTACTCGCTGGTGCCCTACGAGAAAGGCTACCTGTTCGTGGCGCTGCTGGAACAGGCCGTCGGCCGGGAGAAATTCGACGCCTTCATCAAGAAATACATTCAGCACTTCAGCTTCACGTCCATCACCACCGCCCAGTTCGAGGAGTTCCTGAACGCGGAACTGCCGGGAGTCGCCGACCAGGTTCGCGCCGACCAGTGGATCCACCAGGCTGGCCTGCCGGACAACGCCCCGGTGTTCGAGTCCGAACGGTTGGCGATGCTGGAAAACCTGGCCAAGAGCTGGTCCGACGGAGGAAGACCCGAGGTCGCTGCGGCCAGTAAGTGGAGCCCGGAGGACTGGCAGATCTTCCTGCAGGCCCTGCCGCGCACCCTTCCCCAGGAGGACTGCGCCTGGCTCGACGAGAATTTCGCCCTCACCGGCCAGGGCAACAGCGAGATCCTGTGCAACTGGCTGATCATCGCCACGGGTAGCGGGTACGAGCCGACCTTCGACCGGACCGCGGAGTTCCTGAGTCAGGTTGGTCGGATGAAATACCTCAAACCCCTGTACACCACCCTGTTCGAGGGCGCCAAGACCAAGGACCTCGCCCAGGAAATCTTCGCCGCCAATGCGGGAGGATATCATCCCATCGCCAGGGGCGGCATCGAACGGATCATGGCCGGCTAGAATTCCGGGGCTTTCCCCACCGCGACGGTCGCCTGCGAGGCGTGCGAGTGGTAACAGGCGTCCACCACCTGAAGGGTGGCCAGACCATCGGCCGCGGTGACCGGGACGGGATGACCATCCCGCACCGCGGCCAGCCAGTCCGCCAGCAGGGGAGGCAAGGTGGGGACCGCTGCGGAAACCTTCAGGGTTTCCTCGTGGCGGCCCCGGCGCAAGGTGATCCCTCCGTCCAGGTAGTCGGCCAGCAACTGTCCCTCTTCTCCCACCATCTCCAGCCAACAGGCCCTGCTTTGGGTGAATTTGCTCACTTCGAGGCTGACCCAGGCGCCGTCCGTCAGGAGGCCGCGGGCAAGGAACAGGTCTTCGACCACCGGATTCATCACCTGCGTCTGGCGTGAATCCATGCTGACAAACTCCGAGCCGGTAAGGTATCGGGCCAGGTCGAAGATGTGCACTCCCGTCAGGAGCACCGAACCCCCGACCGTTTCGGACAGCTCGCGCTGCCACGGCAGGGTGGTGGGGGCCAGCCGCTGGGCCAGACGCACCAGGTGGATGCGGCCCAGGCTGGGCGCCAACTCCCGCACCTTGAGAATGACGGGGTTCCAGCGCAGGGCCTGGGCAAGCATCAGGGGGCGGGTCGCCGCCGCGTCCAACCGGACAAGTTTTTCCGCCTGCCGCAGGGTGCCGGTCATGGGTTTTTCCAGGAGCAGGGGTTTGCCGGCTGCCAGGACCGCCCGGGCGAGATCGAAGTGGGAGGCGGGCGGTGTGCAGACCACGACCCCGTCAACCTCCGGATCCGCGATCAGGTCGGCGGGTGACGCGTGGTAACGGCAGTGGAATTCATCGGCGAGACGTCGGCCCTCGGTCGGGTCCCGGCGGCACAGGGCGGTGGCGGTCATTCCCGGCACATCACGCCGGGCGTGGCGCAGATAACGCGTGCCATGGGCGCCGGCCCCGATGACCCCAATGCGGAAAACCATGTTCGGGTCCGTTTCTGGCTGAGGTGGTGGGCCCGGTGAAGCGGTTGCAGAGAGGCGCCGCCGGTACCGGGCATTGGCGCGCCTCCCAGAATGGAGTCTATCATGCGCTCCAGGATCATGTCACGGCCGGCCGGCGGGGTCGGTATCACGCTTCTGTTCGCGGCCCTTCTTCTGGCCGGTGGCCCTCACGGAGCCGCCGCCCTGGAAGACGAGGAGATCTTCATCAACGAGGTGCTGGCCGACCCGGCCAGCGACTGGGACGGCGACGGGACGGTCGATTTCAAGGGCGACGAATGGATCGAGGTCATGAACGCGGGTCCCGATCCCATCAACCTGGCGGACTATTTTCTGAGGGACATCCTCGGCGAGGAGCCGCACCTGAGGTTGTCCGGAGTACTGGACCCCGGCGAAACGGCGGTTTTCTACGGGTCCGAAGCTGTTGCTTGGCAACAGGGGATGGGCCTGACGACGTCCGGTTTCAGCCTCAACAACGGAGGTGATTTCGTTCAATTGCTTCGTGTCTTCCAGGGTCCGGAGGGGCCGGAGTTCGAGTTGATGTTCTCCATTTCCTACGACGATCACGAGGCCGAAGACGACCGGTCCTGCGGCTTCAACGCCGATCAGACCGACTGGATCCTGTTCGACGGCCTCAATCCGTATGGCGGGGAGCAGGATCCCGTAGGGACCGGGTGCCAGCCCACCCCGGGGGATCCCAATCTGTGCCAGGACCTGGTGCCCACCGAAGGTCGATCCTTCGGAGGGGTGAAGGCCATATTCCGCTGATTTTTCTACTGCCTCCCATGCCGGGCCGTCCCCGTGACCCGGCAGGCGGACGGGCCGGGAAAGGAGTCCCGGTCCGTCCCATTTTCACGGACCATCCCCCTGGGCGCCCTCCGGATGAAATCCCGCCGGGCGGGGCCAAAACGGTTGAATTCCCTTTCATTGTTCCCATTGTTGAGGTAGTCTGGCAAGTCGTTCGTACGACTTGCTCCCGCGTATTTTTCAGCGGGAATTCATCGGTATTTTGCAGGCCTGCCGGGAGTGGAAATGCTTCTCAACGAAAACCAGAAAATGATCCGCCAGATGGCCCGGGATTTCGCCGATTCGCGCCTGGCGCCCATCGCCGCGGAAATCGATCGGTCCGGCGAATTTCCCGCCGCCACGGTCAAGGAGATGGGTGAGCTCGGCTTCCTGGGCCTCGCCGTTCCCGAGGCCTACGGCGGCGTCGACTCGGACATGACCAGCTATGCCCTGGTGGTCGAGGAGGTTTCCCGGGTCTGCGGCAGCCATGGCCTGACGGTGGCCGCCCACAACAGTCTGGGTTGCTGGCCCATTGCCAGGCTGGGCACGGAGGAACAGAAAAAGGAGTTCCTGCCGGCGGCCGCCACGGGCGAATCCCTGCTTTCGTTCGGACTGACCGAGGCCGAAGCCGGCAGCGACGCGGGGGGGACCCGCACCATTGCGGTCAAAGATGGCGACCACTGGGTGCTGAACGGCACCAAGATGTGGATCACCAACGCCCATTTCGCCGGGGCCATCATCATCACCGCCAAGACCGACCCCACGGCCGAGGGCAGCCACGGCATCAGCGCCTTCATCGTACCGGTGGGCACCCCGGGATTCACCGTGGAGAAAAAGGAAAACAAGCTGGGCATGCGGGCTTCGGACACCGCGCCCCTGACCCTCGAGGACGTTCGCATTCCCGCCGAAAACCTGCTGGGCGAGGAGGGCGACGGGTTCAAGTATTTCATGATGACCCTCGACGGCGGCCGGGTTTCGATCGCAGCGGTGGCCCTGGGCCTGGCCGTGGGAGCCTACGACACCGCCCGGGCCTACGCCAAGGAACGCAAGCAGTTCGGCAAGGCCATCGCCCGCTTTCAGGCCGTGGAATTCATGCTCGCGGACATGGCGACCCAGATCCAGGCGTCCCGGCTGTTGACTTACGAGGCCTGCCGGCAGAAGGACGCGGGGGAGAACTACGCCCATCTGGCGGCCATGGCCAAGCTGCACGCCAGCGAAACGGCGATGTTCGTCACCGACCGGGCCATCCAGATCCTGGGCGGGTACGGTTACACCACCGAATACCCTGTCGAACGCATGTACCGGGATGCCAAACTTTGCACGATCGGCGAAGGGACCAGCGAAATCCAACGCATGGTCATCGGACGCCACGAACTGGCTGACTGAAAAGGAGACTGAAACATGAGCAACCGATCCGTGATCTGCGAGGCCGTCCGCACTCCCATCGGCCGTTTCCAGGGAGGGTTGGCTTCGGTCCGGGCGCCCCAGCTCGGGGCCCTGTGCGTGCAGGCCGTTCTCGAAAGAACGGGCCTCGATCCCGCCAAGGTGGATGAGGTGATCATGGGCAACGTCTGCCAGGCGGGCCTCCAGCAGAATCCGGCGCGGCAGGCGGCCATCTTCGGGGGGGTGCCCTCTTCGGTCAGCGCCATGACGATCAACAAGGTCTGCGGCTCGGGCCTGAAGTCCGTGGCCCTGGCCGACCAGGCCATCCGCGCCGGCGACAAGCAGTGCGTCATCGCCGGAGGCTTCGAGAACATGAGCCAGATTCCCTACGCCCTGCTGAAGGCTCGCGACGGCCTGCGTTTGGGCGACGGCAAGGTCACCGACCTTCTGGTCCACGACGGGCTGTGGGACATCTACAACAACTACCACATGGGCATGACGGCCGAATGGGTGGTCGACACCTTCGAGGTGAGTCGCCAGGACCAGGACGCCTATGCCGCGCGGAGCCACCAGCGCGCGGTCGCCGCTTGGGAGGCCGGCAAGTTCGACGCCGAAGTCATTCCGGTCGAGGTGCCCCAGCGCAAAAAAGACCCGATCGTCGTCGCCCGGGACGAGGGCCCACGGGCCGATACCACCGCCGAAGGCCTGGCCAAACTCCGCCCGGCCTTCAAGCGGGACGGCGGTTCGGTTACCGCCGGCAACGCCTCATCGATCAACGACGGCGCGGCGGCCCTGCTGATCTGCAGCGAAGAGTTCGCCCAGAAAAACGGCCTGTCCATTAGGGCCTATATCGACGGCGCCAGCACCGGCGCCGTCGAACCCAACGAGGTCATGATGGCCCCGGTGACGGGCGTCAAGAACCTGCTGGCCAAGACCGGCAAATCCATCGGCGACTACGGACTGTTTGAATTGAACGAGGCCTTCTCCGCCCAGGCCGTGGCCGTGGTACGCGAACTGGGCCTGGACGAGGACAAGGTCAACGTCAACGGGGGCGGGGTGAGCCTGGGCCATCCCATCGGGTGCTCGGGTGCGCGGATCCTGGTGACCCTGCTGTATGCCATGGAGGACCGCCAGGTCAACGACGGTATCGCGAGCCTGTGCCTGGGAGGCGGGGACGCCGTCAGCCTGGCCATTTCATTGCCCTGAACATCCGGGTGACCGGGAAAGGAACTGATCATGAAAGTTTCGGTGATCGGCGGCGGGACCATGGGCAACGGAATTGCCCACGTGTTCGCCCAGTGCGGCAACGACGTGAACCTGATCGACGTGGAACAGAGCTTTCTGGACCGTGCCCTGGGGACCATCGAAAAAAACCTGGGACGGCTGGTGAAGAAGGAAAAGATCAGTGAGGACGAGGCCACCGCGACCCTCGGGCGCCTGACCGCGTCGACCGAGCTGAAGGATGCCGCCGACAGCGAACTGGTGGTCGAGGCGGTGTTCGAGAGCTTCGAGATCAAGAAGGACATCTTCACCACCCTGGACAAGGTCTGCGGTCCCTCGACCATCCTGGCCAGCAACACCAGCAGCATCAGCCTGACGAAGATCGCCGGGGTGACCGGGCGCGCCGACAAGGTGATCGGCATGCACTTCATGAACCCCGTGCCCATGATGAAGCTGGTCGAGATCATCTGCGGGCAGGCCACCAGCGAATCCACGCTGGCGTTCACCACCCAGACCGCGAAGGACCTGGGCAAGGTGCCGGTCACGGTGCAGGACTACCCCGGTTTCATCGCCAACCGGGTGCTGATGCCGATGATCAACGAAGCCGTCTACTGCCTGATGGAGGGTGTGGCCGACCGCGAGGCGATCGACACGGTCATGAAACTCGGCATGGCCCACCCCATGGGCCCGCTGACCTTGGCCGACTTCATCGGCCTGGACATATGCCTGGACATCATGGAAGTGCTATACGAGGGGTTTGGTGACAGCAAGTACCGCCCCTGCCCCCTGCTGCGGCGAATGGTTGACGCGGGTTATCTGGGCCGCAAGAGCGGCAAGGGCTTCTACGACTACGCCTGAGGAACTCAATCCGAGGAGTGCGACGTGCAGTTTGAATTCAACGAACAGCAGCGGATGATCCGCGACATGGCCCGTGACTTCGCCGCCCGCGAGATCGCGCCCATCGCCGCGGAAATTGACGAGACGGAGCGCTTTCCGGCCGAGATCGTCCAGAAGATGGGGGAACTCGGTTTCATGGGCATGAATGTGCCGGAGCAATTCGGGGGTGCCGCCCTGGATTCCATCTGCTACGTCCTGGCGATGGAAGAGATCAGCAAGGCCTGCGCCTCGTGTGGCGTGATAATGTCGGTGAACAACAGCCTGGTCTGTTGGCCGCTCGAGACCTACGGCAACGAGGACCAGTGGACCCGATTCCTGACGCCCCTGGCCAAGGGTGAAAAACTGGGGGCGTATTGTCTCAGTGAACCCGGAGCCGGCACCGATGCCGCGGCCCAGAGCACGACGGCGAAAAAGGACGGTGACGGGTGGGTCATCAACGGGATGAAGAACTTCATCACCAACGGGGCCAACGCCGACCTCCTGATCGTGTTCGCCCAGACGAATCCCGAACTCAAACACAAGGGGATCAGGGCGTTCATCGTCGAGAAGGAGGCCGAGGGTTTCAGCGTGATCCGCAAGGAGGAGAAGATGGGCATCCGAGCCTCGGACACGGCCCAGCTCGCCTTCGACAACGTGCGGGTTCCCGACAGCCAGGTCCTCGGTGGCGAAGGCACGGGTTTCAAGGTGGCGATGAGCACCCTGGACGGCGGTCGCATCGGGATCGCGGCCCAGGCCCTGGGTATCAGTGGCGCGGCCTACGATGCGTCCCTGGCCTACTCCAAGGAGCGCGAACAGTTCGGCCGGCCCATCAGCGCCTTCCAGGCCATCCAGTGGAAGATCGCCGACATGGCCACGCGCCTGGACGCCGCCCGGCTGCTGACCTACCGCGCCGCCTGGGCCAAGGACCAGGGCGGCCGCTACACCGAGGAGTCGGCCATGGCCAAACTGTACGCCAGCGAAGCCAGCCATTTCATCACCAACGAGGCGGTCCAGATATTCGGCGGCAACGGCTACTCCAAGGAGTATCCGGCGGAGAGGCATTTCCGCGACGCCAAGATCACCGAGATCTACGAGGGCACCAGCGAAGCCCAGCGGAT
>RCNG010000678.1_pt1 | contig 15987 bp, 15 predicted proteins | sample 2041371 | NCBI WGS metagenome assembly RCNG01 (sample SAMN09708227, study PRJNA481090) | Marine sediment metagenome, whole genome shotgun sequencing project. | biome: marine sediment; feature: ocean; material: sediment; isolation source: Sewage treatment plant 1 marine sediment (STP1) ... | reverse complement strand
CTTCCTCTTCCAGATCGGCATGTGTGTCTGCAAAGACGTAGAGTTTTCCACCGCGTGTTTTTACTTCCTGTAGATTGGATTTTAACTTGCCAATCAGATCATTGTTTGGTGCAACTGCAACCACTGGCATATCGGCATCAACCAGAGCCAGAGGGCCATGTTTTAATTCACCTGCGGGATAGGCTTCGGCATGAATGTAGGAAATTTCTTTTAGTTTTAATGCCCCTTCCATAGCGATGGGGTATTGCGTTGCTCTGCCTAAAAACAGGGTATGATTCTTATCGGAAAAATCTTTCGATAATTCTTCAATCTGGGCATCCAGCTGCAGGGCTTTTTCAATCTTTCCGGGTAATTTTCTCAGGCTTTGAACTGCGTCTTTTTCCAGTTTTGTATTGCCTTTTTCTTTAGCGACGCAAATCACCAGCATTAACAATGCCGTTAACTGGGTGGTGAATGCTTTGGTAGATGCAACCCCGATTTCCGGACCAGCGTGAGTCATAAAAGCAAGACTTGACTCTCTTACCAGTGAGCTTTCCGGGACGTTGCAAATTACCAGGGAGTGCAGGGCACCCTGTTTTTTTGATTCTCTTAAAGCTGCCAGAGTATCGGCTGTTTCACCTGACTGGGAAATCGTAACAATTAATGTTTTTTTACTGTAGACTGCTTTTCGGTATCGAAATTCACTGGCCACCTCAATCATACAGGGTATTCCAACAATCTCTTCAAACCAGTATTTTGCTACCAGTCCGGCATGGTAGCTGGTGCCGCAGGCAATAATATAAATTGATTCGATTTCTTTAAAAATTTTATCTGCACCATAACCAAACGAATTGGTAAATACATGTTCGTTGTCTATTCTACCTTCCAGGGTATCCGCTATGGCTTTAGGCTGTTCGTAGATTTCTTTGAGCATATAATGACGATATTCGCCACGCTCAACGGCATCCGCACTAATTTCACTTTTGCGCATAGGGCGTTCAACTTCTTCGCCTTCAGCGTTGTAAATAACAACCGATTCCCGGGTAATATCCGCAACATCCCCTTCTTCAAGGAAAATAAATTGTTGCGTGACTGGTAATAATGCGGAAACATCTGATGCTATAAAATTTTCACCAATGCCCAGCCCAATAACCAGAGGACTGCCGCTTCTCGCAGCAACTATTCGTTCTTCACTATTATCAATCACTCCCAGGGCATAGGCACCTTCCAGTTCTTTAATAGTTTCCACTACCGCATGCAGTAAATCCTTACCCCTTTTTTTGTGTTCTCCAATGAGATGTACAATACTCTCACTGTCGGTCTGGGAAGTAAACGTGATCCCCTTGTTCTGCAACTCAGTCTTTATTTGCTCATAATTTTCAATAATACCATTATGAACCAGTGCGATACTTTCTTCACACATGTGGGGGTGAGCATTATGTTTTGCCGGTTCGCCATGGGTTGCCCAGCGGGTATGCGCTACTCCAATATTACCTTTAAGAGGTTCTTTTTTCAGTTCATTGGCAAGTTGTGAAACTTTGCCTAATGCTCTTATACGATTGATTGTTTTATTCTGATCCTGAACAGCAAGCCCTGCTGAATCGTAACCCCGATATTCCAGCCTTCTCAGACCTTCGATCAATATGGCTTCGATATTCCGTTCTGCGATTGCCCCGACAATTCCACACATAGTTTTTCCTGGATATTTTTCTATTGTTAATTGTTTACGATTTTTTTACTTTTGTGGGTCTTTTCCAGGCAGTAATGGTTTTCTGCGCTGCACGTGTAAAAGTGAGTTTTTCTGCTTCGGCATTTTTACTTAATGTTGAGCCCGCGCCAATGGTTGCGTTTTTACCGATGTCTATGGGTGCCACCAGAGCTGTATTGGAACCAATAAAGGCATTGTCACCAATTCTGGTCAAATGTTTGTTTGCGCCATCATAGTTACAGGTGATGGTTCCTGCGCCTATATTGACATTTTCACCCATCTCGGTATCTCCAATATAGCTTAAATGGTTCACTTTTGAACCTTTGGCAATGTGTGATTTTTTGATTTCTACGAAATTACCCACTTTGGCGTTTTCATCCAGTTGAGTTTCTGGTCTCAGACGTGCAAATGGACCGATATTGCAGCCCCTGCCCACTTGTGATTTTTCTATTACACAGTTTTCCAAAATTGTTACATAATCAGCGATAATCGAATCTTTTATCACTGTATTGGCTCCAATCGAGACATTATTTCCGATTTTGCATGCCCCTTCCAAAATGACATTAATATCAATCGAAACATCCTGTCCGGTTTCAACTGTACCACGCAGATCAAATCGTGCGGGATCTTTCAATGTCACTCCTTTTGTCATTAATTCCATTGCCTGGCGTTTCTGGTATTCACGCTCCATTTCGGCTAATTGTATTTTATTATTAATGCCTTCTATCTCTTTGATATCTTCAACGATATAGGTGTTTACCATTTCGCCTTCGTTGACAGCCAGTTCTATAAGATCCGTCAGATAGTATTCTCCCTGTACATTATTATTGCCAATTTTAGCCAGCCAACGTTTCAGTTTATCACCATCTACCACCATGACTCCGCTATTGATTTCTTTGATCTGTCTGATTTCGTCACTGGCATCTTTTTCTTCAATAATTTTTTCGACACTCTTTTCTGCGTTTCTGACAATACGACCATAACCTGTTGGATTTTCTACACAGGCAGTCAATAACGCGATGGATTTATCCTGTTTAATGGCTAATAAATTTCTCAGAGTATCCGCCCCGAGCAATGGCACATCACCGTACAAGATCAAAATATTAGCTGAATCTTCAATATTTGCAATGGCTTGCTGTACCGCATGACCGGTACCTAATTGCTCTTTCTGTTCACACCAGATAAGCTCTTCGTCTGCCAATGACTGCTGAACCTGCTCGCCACCATGACCATAAACCAGTGAGATTAATTCAGCCTCAAGTTCTCTGGCACTGTCAACCACATGCTGTATCAATGTTTTTCCGGCCAGATGATGCAAAACCTTGGGTCTGCTGGAATACATTCTGGTGCCTTTTCCAGCAGCCAGAATAATGACCTGAAGTGATTTGTCAGCTGAAGTATTTCCATTCATTGTAGTTAATCTCTTTTCTGAAGCTAATTTCGGGGAATCTTTAGCGCTTATTATTGTATTTCTTATAAAAATTTAAAAGAAGACTTCTCTTACATTTGTGAGCTACATCTCACATATAAGGGTTTTCCCTAATAAAGCATCACTAAACCCTTGCTTTTTTTATTGATGTTGTATATTATTAAATCATAATATAGTAAAAAAGGTTTTAAGTTATGTTAAGTTTACTTTCAGTTGTTATTTTATCGAGCAGTGTGTATCTGAGCGCAATGAGTGATCTTAATTCAGCGAATGAAATAATTGAGAGATCATCTCATAATAGCAGCGGGTTACTGACTAGCTACTATAAAGAGTTTGAAACAGCCCGTAATCATGCTGCAAATTGTACCTGTGGTTCTGAACATTCGACGCAGGATGATTTACTTAATAGTTATTACTCTAAATTTTTAAAATAAAAAGATACTACCAGCGTATACGAGCGCCATTGGCTGGCTGAATTTATGTGTTGGGTAATACAATACTATCCCGGAAAATAAAAAAGGTCGTAATAAACGACCTTTTTTATTTTCCGGTTACCAGGCAACCTTCAGTGTCCGGTTTGTTTCTTGCGCAGTTTTTCTATCAACTTTAATTGTGCGATGGCTTCCACCAGTTGAGCTTCGGCCATGGCAAAATCCATTTCTGCTTCCTGGTCTTTTAATACTTCTTCTGCTCTCTGTTTGGCAGCCTGAGCTGCGTGTTCATCCAGATCGCTGGCTCTAAGGGCTGAATCTGAAAGAATAGTGACCACATGAGGCTGTACTTCAATCAAGCCACCGGAAATGTAGATTGATTCCTGCTTGCCGCCCTGTTCAGTAATGATTACTTCACCCGCTTTCAGGATTGAAAGTAGCTGGGAGTGCTGAGGTAAAATACCCAGATCACCCTGTGCACCAGGAACAATTACCATCTCGGCCAAATTAGAGAAAATCTCTTTTTCAGCACTGACGATATTTAATTTCATGGTCATTGCCATGATAATTCTCCTCTATCTAGCAAGTTGAGGTGAGCTTGCAAACCCCAACCTGCTTATCCTGCAATAGGCTATTTAAACCGCACTTGATTTTTCAAGCACTTCTTCAATACCGCCAACCATATAAAATGCCTGCTCAGGAATTGAATCGTGTACGCCGTCAACAATTTCTTTAAAGCCACGAATGGTGTCTTTTAAGGAAACATACTTTCCGGCAGTGCCAGTAAAGACTTCTGCGACAAAGAAAGGTTGTGACAGGAAGCGCTGAATTTTACGTGCGCGGTTCACAATCAGTTTGTCATCGTCAGATAATTCATCCATACCTAAAATAGCAATGATATCTTTTAATTCTTTATATCGCTGTAGAGTTGACTGAACTCCACGGGCCACTTCATAATGTTCATTGCCGACAATTTGCGGATCAAGCTGACGTGAAGTAGAATCCAGTGGGTCAACCGCCGGGTAAATACCCAGCTCTGCAATCTGACGAGACAAGACGACTGTTGCATCCAGGTGAGCAAAGGTGGTTGCTGGTGATGGATCAGTCAAGTCATCCGCAGGTACGTAAACAGCCTGAATGGAAGTAATAGAGCCAACCTTGGTAGACGTGATACGCTCTTGCAGGGCACCCATTTCTTCAGCCAGTGTTGGCTGATAGCCAACCGCTGACGGCATACGACCTAATAATGCCGATACTTCAGTACCTGCCAGAGTATAACGATAAATATTATCAATAAACAAAAGTACGTCATTACCTTCGTCACGGAAACCTTCCGCAATAGTCAAACCGGTCAGGCCAACACGTAATCTGTTTCCCGGAGGCTCATTCATCTGACCATATACCAGGGCAACCTTATCCAGTACGTTGGATTCCTTCATTTCATGGTAAAAATCATTGCCTTCACGAGTACGCTCACCGACACCGGCAAATACGGAATAGCCGCTGTGTTCTGCCGCAATATTACGAATAAGCTCCATCATGTTAACTGTTTTACCGACACCGGCACCACCGAACAGACCCACTTTACCACCTTTTGCAAAAGGGCAGACCAGGTCGATTACTTTGATACCGGTTTCCAGTAATTCCGCTGTAGCTGCCAGATCTTCATAAGCCGGTGCGGCACGATGAATGGCAGCGCGTTTTTTCTCGCCAACGTCGCCCTTTTCATCAATTGGATTCCCCAGTACATCCATAATCCGGCCCAGTGTTTCTGTACCTATCGGTACAGAAATGGGAGCTCCGGTAGAGGTTACTTCAAGACTGCGTTTAACTCCGTCGGTACTGCCCATGGCAATACAACGAACAATACCATCGCCTAATTGTTGCTGAACTTCCAGAGTTAACCCTGCTTCAGTTACTGTTAATGCGTCATAAATCTTTGGCAATGAATCACGCGGGAATTCCACGTCAACTACCGCGCCAATGATCTGGACAATTTTTCCTGAACTCATTTTTGGTTCCTTATTCTCAAAACAAAAAGCAAGCTAAAAGCAATACTTTATCTGCCTTAATCAGTTTGCCTTAACTTTCATTTTTACCCGGCTATTTATTACTACTCAATTTATACGGCAGCTGCACCGGCAACAATCTCTGAAAGTTCTTGTGTAATGGATGCTTGTCTTGCTTTATTGTAAACAAGCTGCAAGTCATCCATCATATCACCCGCATTGTCAGTTGCACTCTTCATTGCAACCATTCTGGCAGACTGTTCACAAGCAATATTTTCCACTACGCCCTGATACACCAGTGATTCTATATAACGCATTAATAATGCATCAATCACTTCTTCTGCGTCGGGTTCGTAAATATAATCCCAGTGGTATTTCATGTCTGCTTTGCTGTCTACATTTGAATCGTGATATCTTACTTGTCGTTCAGATTGTGCCACTGCAATAGGCAGCAATTGTCCAACAATCGGCTGCTGGCTCATCGTATTGATAAACTTGTTGAATACCACAAACAGGCGATCAATTTTGCCTTCATGGTAGTCATCAAGCATCACTTTAACGCTACCAATCAAATCGTCAAGACTGGGCTGATCACCCAAATGTTCGGTATGCGAAACAACATTACCGCCGATACGCTTAAAAAATCCACTGGCTTTTGAACCAATGACACAAATATCCATTTCGATATTTTGTTCATGCCAGGTTTTCATATCAGCAACGGTTTCTTTAAACATGTTGGTATTCAAACCGCCACATAAACCGCGATCGGTAGATATTACAATATAGCCAACCCGCTTTACTTCACGTTCCACCAGATAGGGATGCCGGTATTCAGTATGCGCATGGGCAAGATGACGTACCACGTCAATCATCTTTTCTACATAAGGACGTGATGCACTCATCAGTTCCTGCGTCTTACGCATTTTACTGGCAGCAACCATTTCCATTGCACTGGTAATCTTCTGCGTGTTTTTAATACTGCTGATCTGACTGCGAATCTCTTTTCCGCTTGCCATACTCAGAGCCTCCTGTTACCAACTGCTGTTAGATTTGAAATTCTTGACCGCATTATTTAGTGCATCGTCAATTTCATCGTTGTAGTCACCGGATTCATTAATTTGCTGCATCAAATCCGCTGCATTAGCTTTCATGTAATCCTGCAAAGCATTTTCAAAATCAACAACCTTGGCAACTTCCACATCATCCAGATAACCTTTGTTGGCAGCAAACAATGACACAGCCATTTGAGCAATAGTATAGGGCGAGTATTGAACCTGTTTCATTAGCTCGGTAACCCGTTGGCCACGTTCAATCTGATTACGGGTTGCTTCATCCAGGTCCGATGAAAACTGGGCAAATGCCGCCAGTTCCCGATACTGAGCCAGGTCAAGACGAACACCGCCGCCCAGTTTTTTGATGATTTTGGTTTGCGCTGCACCACCCACACGGGACACTGACAGACCGGCGTTAATCGCAGGACGAATACCCGAATTAAACAGGTCAGTTTCCAGGAAAATTTGCCCGTCGGTAATGGAAATTACGTTGGTTGGCACGAAAGCCGAGACATCACCTGCCTGTGTTTCGATAATTGGCAGAGCAGTCAGTGAACCGGTTTTTCCTTTTACTTTGCCGTTGGTCGCTTTTTCTACGAAATCTGCATTGACTCGTGAAGCACGTTCCAGCAGCCGGGAGTGCAGATAGAAAACGTCTCCGGGATAAGCTTCACGTCCAGGCGGACGGCGTAACAGCAGAGATACCTGCCGATAAGCCCAGGCCTGTTTGGTTAAATCATCATAAATGATCAATGCATCTTCACCACGATCACGGAATACTTCACCCATGGCACAGCCGGAATAAGGCGCTATATATTGCATCGCCGCCGCATCAGAGGCGGTAGCCGCAACAACAATGGTATTTGCCATGGCGCCAAATTCTTCCAGTTTACGAACAACAGCAGCGACACTGGATGCTTTTTGCCCTATTGCAACATAGATACATTTAATGCCGGAGTCTTTCTGGTTAATAATGGTATCCACAGCGACGGCTGTTTTACCGGTCTGGCGGTCACCAATGATCAATTCACGCTGACCACGACCAATGGGAACCATTGCATCAACGGATTTCAAACCTGTTTGTACTGGCTGGTTAACGGATTGCCGGGCAATAACCCCGGGCGCAATCTTTTCAATTGGCGAGGTTTCAGTGGCCTCAATTGGACCTTTGCCATCAATCGGGGTACCTAGTGAGTTTACAACACGCCCCAGCAGGGCATCACCAACTGGTACTTCCAGAATCCGGCCGGTACATTTAACCTTGTCACCTTCACTGATGTGCTTATAATCCCCCAGGACAACCGCACCGACTGAATCGCGTTCCAGATTTAACACCATACCGAAAGTATTACCGGAGAATTCAATCATCTCCCCGGACATGACATCACTTAGACCGTGAATCAACACAATACCATCCGTCAGACTGACAACAGTCCCTTCGGTATTCGCTTCGGTTTTTACATCAAAATTTTCAATGCGACTCTTTATTAAGTCACTGATTTCTGATGGATTTAATTGCATATTTTAATCCTCTGTGATCAGATTCGCTAAGCTGTTTTGAGTTAGCTAAGCAGGGAATGTGTAATTTTTTCCAGTTGTGTTTTCACTGAACCATCAATTACGATATCACCTGCGCGAATGATGACGCCTCCCAACAAAGATTTGTCGGTTTTGGTTGTAATTGTCACTTCACGACCGAATTTATTTTTCAGTGCAACAGCAATGCTTTTCTTTTGTGTGGCATTGACTGCATAAGCTGAAATAACCTGAGCTTCGATACTGCCTTCTTGTTCAGCACACATGGCTACATAGCTGTCAGTAATTTGCGGCATAAGTTCCAGACGACCATTTTCTGCCGCCACTTTCAGGAAATTTATCCCCTGCTCATCCAGTTCTTCCTTACAAATGTCCGCAAACAGGGCGATAACCTGTTCAGAAGAAACTTCAGGATTACTAATAATTTCGATTATGGATTCATTCGCTGCCACTTCTTTGAGAAGAGTCAACTTGTCAGACCATGCTTTAAGAGTGTTATCGGCATGTGCCAGATTGAAGATTGCCTGTGCATAAGGTCTTGCTAATGTGCTTGCTTCTGCCATTATTCTGTCCTCATATCTGCCCTACGACATCTCTTAACAGGTCGCCATGTGCTTTGGCGTCGATCTCTTTTTTCAGGATCTTGCCTGCTGCGGCTACAGTGATCTCAACCACCTGTTCGCGCAGTGTTTCCTTCGCACGATTTACTTCTTGTTCAATCTCAGCATTTGCTGCTGTAATCAAACGCTCACCTTCAGCCTTTGCGTCATTTTTAGCATCTTCTATTACTTCCACACCACGCTTTTGCGCCTGAGCAAGGATTTCAGCTGCCTGCTCTTTTGCTTCTTTAATATGTTGAATTGCTCTATGCTCAGCAAGCTGCTGTTCGTGTATGCCACGTTCAGCAGCAGCAAGACCATCGGCTATACGTTTCTTACGATCGTCCATCATCTGGGTCATTGGCCCCCAGAGATATTTACCTATGAACCAGACTAATATCGCGAACGTTATCATCTGGCCTATAAGAGTTGCGGTAATGCTCATCGCCTAATTCCTGTTGTTTATCTTTTGTTAATTTCAAGTTGCTTCAGGGCTAAAAAATCAAAAGCCTTGAGTCAATAAAGATTTAACCACCAACAGAGGCTTGAACCGCAGAAGCGAATGGGTTAGCAAAGACGAACCACATCGCCATACCTAAAACAATCATTGGAAACGCTTCCATCAGACCGCCGGTAAACAGCATTTGACCCATTAATTGCGGGCGCATTTCAGGTTGACGGGCAATACCTTCCAGAAATTTGGAACAGATTAAACCCCATCCCAGTGCAGAACCCAGACCTGCCGCAGCAAGAATAATACCGACAGCGATTGCTGTGTAACCATAAACTAAAGCCATTGCTTCCATTAGTTTCTCCTAACAATTTAGTTTGTTAATAATAAAAAGTTTAAAGTTCTATTTTAAAAAAATTTTTTAAAATTAGTGTTCTTCGATTTCCTGATGCGCCATACCCAGGTACACGATGGTTAATAACATAAAAATAAATGCCTGTAGTGAAATCACCAGAATATGGAAAATCGCCCATACGGTCCCCAAAGCAATCTGTGGCAATAGTCCCATCAGAGATCCACCACCTAACAGTGCAATCAGCAGGAAGATCAATTCACCGGCAAACATGTTGCCGAACAAACGTAGACCCAGGCTGACTGGTTTGGCAATTTCTTCAATGGCAGTCATAATAATATTGACTGGTATGAGGTACTTGCCAAATGGGTGAAACAGAAACATTTTAAGATAGCCTAAAGGGCCCTTAATTTTAATGTTATAGAATATAATCAGTGCGAATACGGAAATTGCCAAAGCAAAGGTGGTGCTGAGATCGGTGGTTGGAACCACTTTCATATATTCAATGCCAACCAGCTGTCCCAGTTGAGGCAGAAGGTCAACAGGGATCAGATCCATGGCATTCATAAGGAAAACCCACATAAAAATGGTCAGTGCCAAAGGTCCAATCAGCGGATTGCTGCCAGGGAAAATATCTCTGATTTGCTGTTGAACAAATTCAACAATCGCTTCTAAAACGTTTTGACCGCCTGATGGGGTATCAGTAGTCATTGATTTGCCCATTTTGTAGGCAATATACATCAGCACTCCAGCTAATAACCAGCTATAGATCAGGGTATCCAGGTTAAGAACCCAAAAACCGCCTTCACCAATACTGTTATTGTGCAGGTGATGCTGAATATACTCTACGGCCGTCAGGCCGTTCGCTTCATTAGCAGTTGAGCTACTCACAGTGACATCTCCAAGATTTTAATTAATTCTTTCCGCTATGTGTGGACTGGTATCCACTTTATTGGCCATAAAACTGAGCTGGGTCAGGGCAAAACTCAGCAGAATTGCCAATGGGTTCAGTTGCAGGTAACCCATCCCGAATGCCATCAGAACCAGTGTCAAAATAAATTTTTGTACCACCCCGGCATAAATTTCGATATACCCCTGCTGCTTCTCTGTAGAACCAACAGCACCGGCACGGCTAATGCGCCAGGCCATAAGCAATGTGCCTGACAATGTAATACTGCCTCCATAAAGGGCAGCAAAAAAACCATTGATATTTTGAAATGCAAGATAAGTGAGAGCGACAATAAAAGTTATGGCAATCTGTACAATGAACAGTCTGCGGACGACCCTGCGCATAACCACTGTTGCAAAACTCATTTCACGTTATCCGTTTATTCTTATACATCTTGATATGTTTCAGCCTTTAGCTGATTTACAAACAGCTAGATTATAAAGATAATATGACATTAGATCAACGCATTAAACTATACTCTAATATTTATCTCAAAATAGGTAGACCAACACTATCATCAATTCCTCTTCGAATTGATTTTCACCTGCCTTTTTGGGCATTGCACGCGATTCAGTATAGCTGAAGAAATTATTTTGTCATCTAATATGCATACTTCACTTTATTTTATATGTGCAAGAATGCCTTCCAGCTCATCCACGCTATTGTAATGTATCACCATTTTCCCCCGGCCTTTGTTGCCATGTTGAAACATCACTTTGGCACCCAGTTTATCGGTCAGGTTTTGCTGCAAATTACGAATATTAGGATCATCTTTTTTTTCAAATTTTTCCTTGGGATTAAGAATTTTTTTGATCAGACGCTCTGTTTCACGAACTGACAGTCCCTTACTCACCACATGCCGTGCAGTATAGCCCTGCTCTTCGCCTTTGAGTGCCAGCAAGGCGCGCGCGTGGCCCATTTCCAGATCACCATTTTCCAGCAATCGCCGGGTTATGGGTTCCAGTTCCAGTAAGCGTAATAAATTGGATACCGATGCCCGGGAGCGGCCTACTGCTTCTGCTGCCATCTGATGGGTCATATTGAATTCTTCAATCAGGCGTTTTAAAGCATTGGCTTCTTCAATGGGGTTGAGTTCTTCACGCTGGATATTTTCTATCAGGGCCATGGCAATGGCTGCCTGATCGGAGACATCACGGATCACTGCAGGAATATCAGCCAGACCCGCCATTTGTGATGCCCGCCAGCGACGCTCTCCGGCAATTATTTCATATTTTTGATCACCACTGCTGGTCGTATCACCAACAGGACGGATTATAATGGGCTGTACAACTCCTTGTGCCTTAATGGAGCTTGCCAGCTCTTCCAGTGCTTCTGGATGCATATCAATTCGCGGCTGATAGGCTCCGGGCTGGAGAAATTCGACTGGGACATTGTGCAATTCACCGTCTGATTTTTGCTTTAAAGACTGTTTTTCGGAATCTGAACTGGAGTCTGATTTCGTCGTGGTTTTAACACTTCCTCCCAGTAATGCATCCAATCCACGGCCTAAACCACGTTTTTTACCTGCCACTTGCACAATTCCTTAAGTTTATTGATTACTAACCTGATAGACTGGATAAGTATCTTAGAAATAATTTTTCCTGCACTTTTTCCTACACTTTTTCTGCACAATAGCAGAAAAAATTATTTCTAAGATACTAATGAAGCGGGTTATTATAGGGAAATTGCCGCTCTGGTACAAAGAAAATCCTTCTCTAGATGATGAACAATACAGCAATTCAGGCCGTTTCAGTTTCTTTACAAGCTCTTTCTTCACGGCGCAGCATTTCACCTGCCAGTGCCAGATAGGCACGTGCACCCCGGGATGCGCGGTCATAGGTTATCACCGGCATACCATGACTGGGTGCTTCGGCCAGTCGGACATTTCTTGGGATAACGGTACGATATACCTTGTCATCAAAAAATTTCAACAATTGACGGGACACTTCTATCGCCAGACGATTGCGAGGGTCAAACATGGTTCTTAATATGCCTTCAATTTCCAGTCCTGGATTCAAGGATTCCTTAATACTGTCAATAGTATCTTTTAAAGCGGTCAAACCTTCCAGAGCATAGTATTCGCATTGCATGGGGATCATAATGCTATCAGCAGCCACCATAGCGTTAACGGTCAGCATATTTAACGAAGGCGGACAATCAATAAAGACATAGTCATAATCATCGGCTATTTCTTTAAAGCGGTAATGTAATTGACGCTCCCGATCAAACTTGCTCATCAATTCCACTTCGGCCGCAGTTAGATCACCATTGCCCGGCACCAGATCATACCCGGCCTCTTCAATATGAATTTTAACATCCTTTATCGGGCTTCTGGAAATCAACAGATCATAACCATTGTACTGCACATCATTTTTATCAACACCGCTTCCAGTGGTTGCATTACCTTGCGGGTCCATGTCCACCAGCAAAATTCTGCGCCGGGTGGCCGCCAGTGATGCTGCCAGATTGATACTGGTTGTGGTTTTACCCACGCCGCCTTTTTGATTGGATATGGCAATAATTTTGGCCATTATATAGTGCCTGCTGATTCTGTTTGCTAGTGCGTTTATCGAGAAATAGTGACTCTTACAGGAGTCTTTTTGTGGTTATAAAGAACGAATTTGTATTAGATGCCGCTGGGCATTTAATCCCGCAACACTGAGCTCATTTATTTCTTCTATTCTAAAGCCTTCTGGAAGTTGTGCAATCTCTTCTTCCGGTATTTGCCCTTTCATGGCTAAAAATTTTCCTGTTCTATGACCCTCTTGACTGCAACACAGATGCTGACAGGACAAAAGCATGTCTTCCAGTGAGGCAAAAGCTCTGGAAATTACCCGATCAAATGTATTTTTGTCCTGTTGCTCTTCTAAGTGATAATTTTCTACCCTGGAATGAATAGCCGTAACATTTTTTAAACCCAGTTGTGCAATGACGGTCTGGATAAAACGAATTTTTTTTCCACGGGAGTCCATCAGAACAAAATCAATTTCAGGCAGACAAATCGCCAGCGGAATTCCCGGAATTCCGCCTCCGGTACCGACATCAAGTACCCGGCGGATGTTATGCCCGGCAGCAAAAAAGGGCAGCAGCACCAGACTGTCCAGTAAATGAAGGGTGATCATGTCCAGCGGATTGCGGATCGAGGTCAGATTATAAACCTTATTCCATTTGTTCAACAATAGCACAAATTGAATCAATTTTTGCTGTTCTGCTTCAGTGATGTTTTGAGACTGCTGCCTGAGGCCATCAGCCAACAATTTCTTTAGTGATGTTTCAGTCCACGGCATTGACTAATTGCCTGCCTGTCTGGAGTCAGGCTGGTTATCCCGCTGAGGGCTCTTATCCCGCTGAAGGCTCTTTTCACCCTTTTTTAAAAAAACCAGTAATAATGAAATGGCAGCCGGGGTAACGCCGGGAATGCGGCTGGCCTGTCCGATGCTTTCAGGCTGGTTGGTTTGCAGTTTTTCCCGGACTTCGGCTGACAGTGAATTAATCTGGCTATAGTCAAACCCCTGTGGGATGGCTTTCTTTTCATTGCGCTTATGTTTGTCAATTTCTTCCTGCTGACGCTTGATATAACCCGAGTATTTGGTCTGAATTTCCACCTGTTCAGCAGCAATAGGATCGGCCAGTTTCTCACCTGCTATGGCTAATGAGGTAAGTGAGTCATAACTAACTTCAGGGCGTCTCAACATATCATACAAACTGGAATCCTTGCTCAATGGTTTTTTCAGAACTCGTTCGGCCTCTTCCCTGCTCAAGGCATCCGGTCCAATGCGGATCATTTTTAAACGCTTGATTTCCCGTTCAACCTGCTGTTGTTTATCACTGAAGGCCAGCCAACGCTGCTTATCAACCAGCCCCAGTTCACGACCTTTTTCGGTCAGACGCAAATCCGCATTGTCTTCTCTTAAGATCAGGCGATACTCAGCACGGGAAGTAAACATGCGATACGGTTCCTGGGTACCTCGGGTGATCAAATCATCGATCATGACACCAATATAAGCTTCTTCGCGACTGGGTGACCAGGACTCTTTACCCTGCACCAGCAATGCCGCATTGCTTCCGGCGATCAGCCCCTGTGCAGCGGCTTCTTCATAACCGGTTGTACCATTAATTTGTCCGGCAAAAAATAATCCTTTGAGGTGTTTGGTTTCCAGCGAGGCTTTTAAATCTCTGGGATCAAAGAAGTCATATTCAATGGCATAGCCCGGACGCACTATATGAGCATTTTCAAAACCTTTCATGGAACGTACAAACGCCAGCTGGATATCAAAAGGCAAACTGGTGGAAATACCATTGGGATAGACTTCATGAGTTTGCAGCCCTTCCGGTTCAACAAAAATCTGGTGTGAGTCTTTATCCGCAAAACGGTTAATTTTATCTTCAATAGAAGGACAATAACGCGGACCAACGCCTTCAATTTTACCGGTAAACATGGGCGAACGTTTAAAACCGGAGCGAATAATATCATGGGTATGTTCATTGGTGTGGGTAATGTAGCAGCTGATCTGTTGTGGATGATCGCTGGCCTTGCCCAAAAAGGAAAAAGTGGGAATAGGCACATCACCAGGCTGTTCCTGCAACACCGAAAAATCAATAGAACGGCCATCTATTCTGGGTGGCGTACCGGTTTTCAGGCGATCGACCCGAAAGGGTAATTCACGTAAACGCCGGGATAATTTATTTGCTGGAGGATCACCTGCACGGCCACCCTGATAATTTTCCAGACCAATATGGATCAGTCCGCCCAGAAAAGTGCCCGTTGTCAGCACCACGGTTTTTGCTCTGAATTTAAGGCCCATTTCTGTTTCAACACCCACTACCTGTTCCTGCTCGATAATGAGATCGGTCACTGCTTGTTGAAATAATTTCAGATTGGGCTGATTTTCCAGAGCATAGCGTATGGCTGTTTTATACAAAACTCTGTCAGCCTGAGCCCGGGTGGCCCGAACTGCCGGACCTTTGGAGGAATTCAGACGACGAAACTGGATGCCGCCCTTATCGATAGCCCTGGCCATCAGGCCGCCCAGGGCATCAATTTCTTTAACCAGATGGCCTTTACCAATGCCGCCAATGGCCGGATTACAGGACATCTGACCCAGAGTTTCGATATTATGAGAGATCAGCAGGGTGCTGCAACCCATACGGCTGGCAGCCATCGCAGCTTCTGTGCCGGCATGGCCGCCGCCAATGACAATGACATCAAACTGATCAGTATAAAACACTCAATTTACTCCAAACCGGCTTGACTGAATTGTCAAACAGGCATATTAATTACTAAGAAACAAGTTATTATAAATCATTCACTTGCCCTGTAGTAAAAAATAGTAATAAAAAAATTTTGCTTCTTTTTTGCCCTATTGAGTAACAATGAATAATTCTGCCGGCTAAGCATACTTTAACCTAGAAAAAGCAGTTGAACCTATTACAAACGCCCAATGCACTGAATCTTCAAGACTTTGCAAAACATTTTGACTTCACCCGTAGGA
>RCNG010000677.1_pt1 | contig 15988 bp, 12 predicted proteins | sample 2041371 | NCBI WGS metagenome assembly RCNG01 (sample SAMN09708227, study PRJNA481090) | Marine sediment metagenome, whole genome shotgun sequencing project. | biome: marine sediment; feature: ocean; material: sediment; isolation source: Sewage treatment plant 1 marine sediment (STP1) ... | reverse complement strand
CCCTTCAACATCTCAAACAGAGATAACTTGCCGACGACTTTACCCTCGTCGTTAAGCACCAGTACGGCGCGATCCGTCCCGGCAGTCTCCACACCGAAATCCTCCCGAACGATCCCTATGACATCGACAAAGGTTGGCGGCCCAGGGGCTATGTCTGGGCGCTCGAGGGCGTCAAGGGCGGACCGGTCCGCGAATACGGCACGCCACCCAATCTCGCAGACTACATCTCTGTCGATGGCGAGGGCGAGAAGCGGATGTCGGCGTTCATGAAAAGGAACGTCGAGGCCAAGAAGCCTTTCTACGTCGCCTACTGGCCGCAGATTACGCCGTTCACCGGATTCCCCGAAAAGATCACCGTGTCCGCAGGGATGCTGCAGGAAGGCCTCGCTCGTTTCGACATCTATGTCGGCAAGCTGATGGTAGAACTCAAGGAGCTCGGTATCGAGGAGAACACCCTCGTCATCCTTATGGCTGACAACGGTCCCATGACCCACAACGGCCCCCCGGGAATGGTCGAGACCCTCCACCGCGGCGGCAAGGGCGATTTCCTCGAGGGCGGTGTTCGAGTGACCGCCCACGCACGGTGGCCCGGAGTCATCGAGCCGGGACAGATCGTTGGCGACATCATCCACGAGACCGATCTTTTCACCACCTTCGCCAACCTCGCCGGCGCCAAGCAGTACATCCCGACCGATCGCATCATCGACGGCGTCGACCAGACCGCGATCTTCCTCGAGGGCGACACCCAGAGCCGGCGCGATTATGTCTTCATCTACACCGGCGACCAACTCGCGGCGACGGTCAAGGGTCGCTACAAACGCGACTGGCGCAACGCGACACCGGGTTTGAGCGGCGCCGAGTTTTACGACCTCTACAACGATCCGCGAGAGGTCTTTCCGCTCATGCTGCCTCTCTTCACGACCAAACCAATGTTCAGCATCATGAAGACCCGCCACCTCATGTTCAAAGCCGCCTATCCGGACAAGGGCCAGGGGCGCGACTTCCCCTTCAAGAATATCGAGAACGCCCGGCCGGAGACCATCAAGGCCTCCCAGCCGCGCATGGATCCATCGAAGGTGCCGTTCGATCCCCGCGAGGCCATCATGCAGGTGCCCGAGTGGGACAATCTCGATCAGGGTTGGGGCGCCGGGAACTAGCAGCGATCAGTTGGCAATTCAACACAGGGCTCACCTTCGGGTGGGCCCTTTTCGTTTCCGTGCCCGTGCCCGTGCCCGTGCCCGTTCCCGTTCCCGATCCCGTGCCCGTATCCGAGTCCGTATCCGAAATCAGTTCGCATCGTTCTGGCTAGATCCGTTGGCCAAGCGCTGGCGTTCGGCAACGCTCGGCCCTGCCAACCACAACGCATCGAGGCACGAGCGAAGCATGCGAAGAACGAGCGAAATCTCCGAAGGCTTGAAGTCGGCGAGTAGGGCCTTGTTCGCGCGGTGCCGCGCCGGTTCAATTCGAGCGAGGATCTCGAAGCCAGCGGGTGTCGCGCGCAGCGCCTTCTGCCGCCGGTCGCCGGGGTCCTCGGTCTGGGAGACGAGGCCCTTTTCGACCAGCGTGCTCACGAGGGCGCTGATGGTCGGCCGCGACACCCCACGTGCCATGGCGATGTTCGAGGCAAGGACCGCCGCCCCGTTCTCGGCAGAGGTCCCGGGCCGGGGAAAGTTGGGGTCGCCGGCGATCTGCAGCAGCAGCAGCCACTGCTGGGCGGTGAGGCTCTCCTCCCGGGCGAGACGTTCGCCGTTGCGGGTGAGGTGGTTGGCAAGATCGAGCAGGGTGAGGATCAGGGACTCCTCGGTCGACTCGGTGATTTCCGCATCCATGTGCTTCAGCTCGCCTTTCTCAAAGCTATCCCGCCGCGAGCGACAGCACACCGAGATAGGGACTCTCGTCGCCGAGGTCGAACTGCATCGAGAAGCTCCCCGATGAGCCGGTGACCTTCAGCTGATATCCGCCGCTTCCCGGCTCGAGGCCATCGATCGTGAACTCACCGAAGAAATCCGTCGTCGCCCGCCCGACCTCTTCGCCATCCTTGGTGAGAACGATCTCGACATCGGCGGCACACTCCTCCACGCCATCCACGTGCGTGACGACGGTCCCCCCGACAAAACACTTGGTGATCATGTGCAGGTTCTTGTAGTAGACCCGAGGCTTGGTGCCGAGTTCGGGTCTGAGGACCTCGAGGTCCTCCTCGGCCTGGATCCGAGCCATCTCCGCGTCCTCGATGTTGACCGTACGAAACACGTCCAACGGACAGGCCTGCTCGGCCCGGGTCTTTGTCCAGCCCTCGTCGAGCAGATGCGCATCGAAGGTCCACGCCTGCGGGATGTCTTTCTCCTCGTTCCAGAAGATTGCGTTGTAGGGACAGGCCGCCATGATCTTCTTCTGGCCCTTCGCCTTCTCGGGATCGATGATCACGATGCCGTCGGGACGCTTGCGCACCGCGCCGTCGGTCGCCGCCTTGGCGCAGGGCGCGTCGTCGCAGTGGTTGCACATTATGGGCATGAAATGCGCCTGAACGACCGGGTACGCGCCGCGTTCCTTTCTCTGGATGTCGAGCCATTTGTGCTGTCCCTGCACCGGCTGTGCGGCCGAGTACCCGGAAAAATCGTTGCCGGTGTACTCGTCCTTGACAGCGAGGAAGCAGAGGCGGCAGTTGTCGCAGCGCGCAACATCGACGATGAGGTTCCATTTCTCAGCCATCAGACTGTCTCCGCCACCGGCTGCCACGTATCTTCGCCGGTCCATTTCTCGACCTCGATCAGGGTCGAGTTGGGTTTCATTCCGTGACCCTTTTTGGTGATGGATTTCTTGGTGTTCAGCATGTTCACGCAGCCTCCGAGATCAGTAGATCTGCCGGGCTCTCCCACCGGTTGGTACTGGGCCGATCCGGAGTAGGCGCTGACGACGCCGGGCTGGATCCTGCCGGTGACCTGGGCCGCACAGACGACCGAGCCGCGCTGGTTCCAGAGCCGGATGAGGTCGTCATCCTCGATCCCTCTCGTCTTGGCATCCTCCAGGCTTATTCGTGCCACGAGGTAGTAGCGTCCGTCCTTGAAGACCCTGTGCTCGCGGATGTCGGCGAGACTGCTGTCCTCGACGTCACCCATGACGTGGTAGGCGTAGCGGGTGTGGGCGGTCTGAAGCTTCAGCGGAAATCCGGCGAGTTCAGGATTGCGCTCAGGGTCTTCGTACGACGGCATGTACTCACAGAGCGGCGGCCGGTCCGGATCGTCGATCCGCTCGAGACCCGTGGCGATGAATTCGAATTTTCCGGACGGTGTGGGCAGTCCGTCGAGATAGTCACCCGAATAGTCAGACGGCAAGGGATAAGGATCGGGCGTGTCCTTCTTTCGGCCTTCGTAGTACCAATTGTTCGCGAGCGGGACACGCGATTTTTCCTTCTCCGCGGGCACGACCCAGTAGCCCTTCTTGAGGAACTTCCGCCAACTGATGTGTTTGGCCATGTCGGAGGAGTCGAAGACGCGCTTGACCCAGGCGAGTCCGGAGGTGCCGCCTTCGGTGTAGACGGCTCCGAGGCCAAGCTTTTCCGAGACGGCGGCGAAGATGTCGTAGTCGGACTTGGACTCACCCAGCGGCTCGATGGCTTTGTGCTGCATGGTGATGACGCGGTGGTTGTTCATTGTGTAGAAGTGGTGGACGTATCCGGGACCGCAGTTGAAGGTCTCACCGATGTCCCACTTCTCGAAGACCGTGCACGCCGGCAGGATGATGTCCGAGAACGGCGTCTCGCCCTCGTTCCAGATCGACTGGTTGACGATGAACTTGAGGCTCGGGTGCTGATAGGCGCGGGCCCAGCGGTTCCCGCCCACCATCGTGCCGAAGAGCTGGCTGCCGTACTTGTAGAGCATCTCCACCGGCACGTGACCGGGGGAGGGGTAGCCGAAGGGGAAGAACTGACCCCCGGTTGTCGTGACATCGGTGATGTAGCCAAAGCTTTTGCCCTGGGTGATCGCCTCGGGGAACCACATTCGCGGAATGCTCTGTCGCACCGTGCCCATGGTGACGATGTGCGGCATGCGTTGGTAGTTGTTGGCCGAGTTGGCGCTGAAGGCCAGGTCTCCCGAGAAGCCGCCCTCGGCGTAGCCCGGGAAGTAGAAGTTGTGATCGACGGGGGCGCCGAACTGCAGATTGCCGAAGTTGTAGCCCGGGCGGCCGTGCCCCTGCATGGCGCCGAGGATGGCCATCATCCGGGCCCACTGCATGCCGTTGGGCCCACGACAGGCGCCGCCGACGCCGGCACCCCAGCTGCCCGCGCCGAGGTAGGTTTTCTTGGTGCCCCACTCACGTGCCAGGGCGCGGACGTCGCGGGCCGGCACACCGGTCTCGGGCTCCTGCCACTCGGGCGTCTTGGCGACCCCGTCGGTCTCACCCAGAATGTAGGCCTTCCACTCGTCGAAGCCCGTGGTCCTGTCGGCCACAAAGCTGTCGTCATAAAGGCCCTCGGTGAGCCAGACGTGGCAGATCGCCTGTGCGAGCGCGGCGTCGGTCTGCGGTTTCGGTGCGATCCACTTGCCGCCGAGGTGGGCAGCGGTGTGGTTGAGGTAGGGATCGATGTGGACCATCTTGATGCCGAGTTCCCGGGCCCACTCGCGCCGCTGCGTCCCCTCGAAGCCATAGGTCGTGTCTGGGTCTGAAGACCAGAAGACGATCATCTCGGCTTCCTTGAGACAGTCCTCGACGGTGCCGTAGAACTCCGGGCAGCCGAGGCGTGCGCTGTTGCCCCAGTGGTGCATGGCGCCCCAGAACCAGCCCTCCCAGCTGTCCGGGCTGTGCATGAGCTTGGTGACGCCGATCAGGTTCCAGAAACGGTTGAAAGCGCACAGGTAGTGGCCGAGGTTGCCCCACTGGTGGTGCGAGCCGTGGTCGACCGCGACAGCGCCCGGGCCCACGGCTCTGGCGCGTTTGATCTCCGAGGCAACGATGTCGGTCGCTTCTTCCCAGCTGATGCGCTCGAACTCGGAGACGCCGCGGTTCTGCGGGTTGCGCTCGCCGTTCGGGTCGAAGTCGACGCGTTTCATCGGGTAGAGCAGACGGTCTTTCGAGTACACCATGGATTTCTGGCACGCGCCGTGCGCAGCCAGCGTCATCTTCCGCGGCGGCGAAAACGTCTTGCCGCGCGCTTCGATGGACCACTCCCCGGAGTCCCCGTCCTCGAAATCGATGGGGGTGGTGCGGATAATCTTGCCATCCTTGACATAGACGAAGATGGGGCCGCCGTTGGTGCCGTTGGTGTAGCGTGTGACACCGTTGCCCATGTCGGTTCCACTCTTCCAATAGACCGATTCCAGCTGACCCAAAGTGCCCAGGAACCAGACCGCGAGTGCATCGTCGCCTTCAAGCAGGATCTTGAAGTTCTTGGCGGCGTCGATCCGTTCGAGCTGGTCGAAAGGCGGGGTGAGGAAGCTCTTTGCGAGGGCCGCGTTTTTGAACGCGATGGTGACCTCGGGGGTTGGGTGGATGCCCTTTCCCGTGCTGATCTTGCCGCCGGAGAGTTGGATCCAGCGACCTACTTCGGGCTTGTCCCGCAGCTTGATCTGCGCGACGACGTCCCTTTCCTTCAATCGCTTGGCGTAGTCCGGGTAGATGCGCGCCGCTACCCGCATCGCTTGCGGAATTCCCCACAGCAGGACCGATAGACTCATGTCACCCTCCAAAAACGGAAGAAGAGACTGCGGCTCCACGGCCCATGTCGGTGGTTCCGGCAGTCGTCGATATAGTTAGGGATACTCACTATTAGTAAGTCTAATTAGTTTTCGGGCGATGTCAAGAGGTTCCCTGAAACCCGGCCTTCTGGTCCGCCTTCGGCGACCCAGCGTCGCCCGAGCAGCGCGGTCGCTTGGGTGGTTGATTGGAGGGCTGCGACCGCGCTGCTCGCGCGCCGGCGGCCTCTCTCCGAACCGGGATAGCCGCACCGGATCGCTTTTCCCGTGGGTTGCCCGGCATGACATTGTCTGAGGCGCGGCGCGCTGCCGTTGGGACGGTGCCAGCACAATGTCAAGCCCGGCACGCCCCGGTGGAGGGTAGTCCCCGTGTGCTCGGGTGCGGATGCGGGCGCGGGTACGGTCACGGCCACTGCTACGGCCACGGCCACGGTCACGGAATCAGGTCCGGACGCAGACAAAAAGCCACCGCCCCGAAGGGCGGTGGGTAAAAGGGGGAAGAAAACTCGTTAGAACCGGTACTTCGCGGTCAGAGCGTAGGTGAGTGGCGCCCCGATGTAGCCGCTGACGATCTTGAGCCCCGGGATCGCGAAGACGCCGATGATGTAGTCCTCGTCGGTCAGGTTCTGGCCGGAGAGCTGAAAGCGCCAGCGTCCGTTGCCGGTCTCATACGCGATGATCCCGTCGACCAGGCCGTATGCCTTCTGGGCCTGAGCAGGAGCATTGCAGAACCCGAGGAAGTGCTTGGACTTGTAATTGTAGTTGGCACCGAAAGAGAAGTAGCCGCCGGCAACTTTGTTGGGTGTCGTATAGAGCGCGCCGAGCCGGTAGGAAGTCTTGGGCGAGTACTTGAGTTCGAGATCGATCTCACCGGTGCCGTAGGCTGCGCAGTCGATCTCCTGGTTGAAATTCTTTTCGGTGAACTTGGTGTCCAACAACGCCAGATTGCCGGTGAGTTGGAGACCGTCCACCGGGACCACGATGGTTTCGATCTCGGCCCCGGAGGTCTCGACATCGCCCACCGAGAAACGGAGGAAGTTGCCGTCGGGATCGGTGCCGGTGCCCTGGAGGTCGTCGTACTGGTTGAGGAATGCGGCAACGTTGAGCCGCCAGGTGTTTCTGAAGAAGTCGGCCTTCATGCCGATCTCAAAGGAACGGATGTCCTCGGGTGGAATGGGTTCGAGCGGGAGGACCGTCGATCCCTCGTTGGCCCGACCGTCAAAGGCGCCGGATTTGAACCCGGTGCTGATGTCGACATAGGCCAGGATGTTGTCACGTGCATTCCAGGCAAGGGCGATGCGTGGAGTGAAGCGACTCCAGGTCTCTTCGAGGTGTTTTTCCACCGGGGTGTCCACCGATCCCGGCGGTGCGTTCTCGTCGCACGGGGTCTGCGAGCTGACGATGGTGCCGTCGGGTGCGACACACGCGATCATCTGGTCGCCCGTGGGATAAAAGACCGTGATGTCGAAGTCCTTGGTGTCCTCGGTCCAACGTCCGCCGGCGGTCAGGGTCAGGCTGTCCCCAAGCCGGAAGTCGAAGCTCGCGAATCCCGCATAGCTCTTGGTGTCGAGCGCGGAATCGGTGTAGCGGTTGAAACCGATGGGTGAGAGAACACCAACTTCGGTGACCTGCTCGTTACCTTCTGTGAAGTAGTAGACACCGGCGACATAGTCGATGCTGTCGGTGATGTTGCCGAGGAACTGGAACTCCTGGCTGAATTGATCCTGCTCCTGGTCCTGCATGATGTGAAACAGGGGAAGGAAGTCCGGAATGATCCCCGGGAGGAACTGATTCCCCACCTGGCCGTCACCATCGATGAGGAAGAGATTCTCCATCTTCCGCCACGAGGTGGTGGATTTGAGGGTGAACTTCTCGGATGCCTGCCAGTTCACCGTACCGTAGACGCCGGCCTGATCCAGGTCATTCCACGGTTCGTCGAGATCGGAAAGCAAGGTGTGGGCGTCGGTGTCGCCGTCGAGCTGATGATTGAAGTTGGGTTCGCCGACTCCAAAACCGTTGATGAACGGTTCCTGCGGCACGAATCCGAGCGGGAAGCCCGGCGTTGAACGCTCCTTGAGAACATCGCCGACGACGAGGATGTCGACCTGATCCGAAGGCATGAATCGGAGCGAGGCCCTCACTCCCCATATGTCCTGGTCGTTGACGAAATCACCGTTGTAGAGGTTTTCGTCGTACCCGCTGTGGTTGCGGGTCATGGCTGCGATCTGGAAACTGAACCAGTCCACCACCGGGACACTCACCATGCCTCTGAAGTCGATCCGATCGTAGTTGCCGACCGCCGCCTCCAGATTGAGCGCGAACTCTTGAGTCGGTTGTTTGGAGACGAGCTTGATGGCACCGGCGCTGGTGTTGCGGCCATAGAGTGTTCCCTGGGGCCCGCGGAGCACCTCGATCCGTTCGACCTCATAGAGATCGAACTGGGCGCCGGTCTGGCGTGGGATGTAGACATCGTCGATATAGATCCCCACCGGGGTGTCGGAGGTGAACATGGACTCGTCCTCACCGATGCCTCGGATGGCGGCGCGGCTACCGCTGGAGGAACTCGTGTTCTTCTCCATCCAGAGGTTCGGCGTCGCCAGGGCAAGCTGTTGGATGTTGGTGATGTCCTTGTTCTCGATGTCCTTCGAAGTGAAGGCGGTGATCGCCACCGGTACCTTTTGCAGCGGCTCTTCCACACGCCGAGCCGTGACCATGATGTTCTCGATGGGTCCGGGCTCGTCGATGATGATCTTTTCGTTGACCGCATCGGGTTGGTAGGTGACGGAGACCTTCCCGTAGTCGGGAACGGGGATGTCGGCCGATGCCGATTCTTCGCCCATGGTGAAGGTTACCCGGTATGTGCCGGGTTCGCCCGGAGGCTGGTAGGTGAAGGCTTTCTCGGTTGCCTCCAATGTCTCGACGGAGCCGTCCGGCGCCTCGATCTCAACAGTGATCGCCTCGCCTGGGTCGGCCCCCGAGATGCGGAAGTTCAGACCGGCGGTACCTTCAGCGGTCGAGCACACCATGATTGCGGCCAGCAGCAGCACCGCGAATGCCGCCCCATTGCATCGATATCGGACCATGACTTCTTCCTCCCCCGGGGACATGCCCCTCGTTCCGAAAAAATCGAAACCCGACGGAGCGAACAACCCCACGATGGGGTGACCACGCGTCGGGAGTGAACCCAAAATCACGGGATCAGAGTTATCTGATGTGCTGGACTGATTATACTATCATTCGATCATTGGGACAATGATTGTCAGGAGCGGGAGCGTGCCTTTCCTTGACCCCGGCCTTCTGGGCCGCCTCCGGCGTCCCAGCGTCGCACGGGCAGCGTGATCGTTCGGGGGTTGATTGGAAGGTTCGGACCACGCTGCCCGCGCGCCGGCGGCCTCCTTCTGAGCTGGAGCGGATGGCCCGGGAGGATGTTGCCCGTGGTTGCCCCCCTTGACGTTTTTCTCGAGGGGCGACCGGCGTGAGCGCGCTTGGGTAGAAAAACGTCAAGGACGGCACGCCCGGTGGAGAGGGATTCCATCCGGTCCGCCTGACGTGGTGCCATTTGTTGCATTGTTCGGCGGTGAGTTTTTTGGGCGAAGGCGAATCGTCGGTGCCGATCAATGCTACGGGTGGCACCGGAGAACTCGTCACGGGCGTTTCTCGATCGGACCTGCCGCTGCCGTTGTCCCTGCCCTTACCCCTGTCGCGGTCACGGGAACGGGAACGGACGCGGCTCCGGCCATCGGGCACGGGCACGGGCACGGACACGGAAACGGAAACGGAAACGGAAACGGCCGCGGACGCGGGTTCGGCCACTGCCACGGCTACGGCCGCTGTCGTCGAGATCAGGCCCCGGTGGTCGCCGCAGGTGGACGCAGCCGCAAGGCCAACAAGGCGCCGACGAACATCACTGCGCAGACGATTGCGAAGGCAGCCGTGTAACCGCCAAAGGCGTCGTACGCCAACCCGGTCAGAAGGATCCCGAACCCTCCTCCGGCGGCGTTGGCGACGCTCACCGATCCGTTGATTTTGCCGGCTTCGCGGAGTCCGAAAAGCGTGATGAGGATGTAGTTGTAGAGGGTGTGGAGGTTCCCCCAGGCAAAGCCGGTGACCACCAGTAGGGGCCAGATGAGTCTCGGAACGAACGTGATGCCGACCAGCCCGGCGAACATGATGAACATCTGCAGCCGAAGCAGCCGGTAGGGGTCGATCCGATCCGAGATCCAGCCCGATCCCAGCTTGCCGACGAGCCCAGAAAGAGCGAGGGTGCTCAGCGCCAGGCTGGCCCGTCCAGGCTCGAAGTCCAGGCTGCGCATGTAAAGAAAGAGGTGAGAGAAGAGCGAGAGCACGGCGTAGTAGGTCAGCGACCCGGCAAGGGCCACCTGATAGAACTGGGGCCGGCGGAGGACCTCTGAGTAGGACATCCCTTCCGCGGCGCCGGTCGCAGCTGCAGCTGCATCGTCGTCGACTCCTGATTCCATCGAAGGGCGGTTGCGCAGCACCACCAGCAAGACGACCAGCAGAACCATCGGCCAGATACATTCCAGTCGCATGGCGTCGCGCCAGCCGAAACGGGCGATGAGAGCATTGGCGAAAGGAGGGATGAGCATCCCGCCGACGCTGCTGCCGGCGATGGTGATCCCGATGGCGAGGCCGCGCCGCTGCGGCATCCAGGTGGCCGCCGTGACAATGGCGGTCATGATCCCTGCCAGGGCAAGGACCGAGGCGAAGACCACGTGGAGGAGGTAGAGCTGGGTGAGGGACTCGGCGAAACTGTAGAGATAATAACTGCCGCTGAGGAGCACCAAGCCGATCAGTAGAAAGGGCTTGAAACCGAAGCGGTCGACCAGCCAACCGGAACCGAGGACCAGTAACGAACCACCGAGGAAGGTGATGGAATCCCGCACCTTGAGTTGGCCGACGGTGCAGCCGAGTTCCTTGAGGAGCGACTCGTCGAATACGGTGAGACCGGCGTTGGTCATCCCGTTGGAGAGGGCGACCACAAGGAGGGCGAGGATCGCCACCAGCCACGAGTAGCCCCGCCACCGGCTCAGGAGCACGGGGATCGATCGGATCATGGGGAAACCGACCGATCCGCATCGGGATCGATGCGGACCATGCGCACCCCGGCGTTCGTGCCCTCGTAGAGGCTGATCAGGGCGGTGGGCATCTGTTCGATACCATCGAGAATGTCCTCGAGCGGGCGAAGCCGTTCGTCGCGGATCCACTTGGCCAACTGATTTTCATATTCCTCGAAGTAGGGGACGTGGTCGTAAACGAAGAACCCTTCCATCTTGGCGTCTTGGAGCCCGATGCGATAGAGGTTTTTGTGCCGGTGGTACTCGTCCACCGGGAGTAGGTATTCGGAGATCCGGCCGCAAATGACCACCCGCGCGCGGCGGCGAATCCGGCCGAGGACCTCGTCGAGGAGCGCGCCGCCGACGTTGTCGAAGAAGACATCGACACCGCCGGGGAAGAGTTCGTCGAGGCGGGCGGAGATGTCGTCGTTCTTGTAGTCGATGGCCTCGCCATAGCCGAGCCGCTCGGTGAGCAGCCGGCACTTGTCGGGTCCACCGGCAATGCCGACGACGTGATCGGCCCCCAGCGCCCGGGCGATGAAGCCGGCCTGACTGCCGACCCCACCCGCGGCGCCGGAAACCAGGACGTGGTCGCCCGGTCTGACGGCGCCGATCTCCCGCATTCCAATCAGGGCGGTGAAGCCGCTCATGGCGAGGGTGGAGATTCCGTGCGACAGGGGCAGATCGGTGTGGTTCATCCGGAAGGGCATGTAGTAAGGGTCGTCGTCGATGACCGCATACTCGCGCCAACCGAGCTTGGCCTGGTAGATCTCACCCTCGTGGAATGCCGGGTTGCGGCTGGCCACCACCCGGCCGACGCCGCGACCCATCATCACGTCGCCGATCTCCATCGGTCGCTCAAAGCTGGTCTCGTTGGTCATATAGCGCAGCATCACCGGCGCCACTCCGAGATAGAGGGTCTTGAGCAGGACTTCGCCGTCGCCGATTTGGGGAACCGGAACGGTCTCGAGGCGGAAGTCGTCCACCGTCGCCGGACCATCGGGGCGGCGGGCCAGCACCCACTGCCGCATCGAAGGCTGCAGCGGCTCAGCCATGAGTCTCGATCGATGGTCTCAGCTTTGTAGCGCCGACGTCTCGTCGGCGTCGTGGGCGCCGAAGTTGTGTACGGCTCCCACGAGACGTGGGCGCTACAATTCGCGACCAAGGTCGACGGTTGGTTTCCACCTATCTCCTCAGTGGCCGGCAGACTCGGTTTCACTCATTCCAGGTTGTAGATCACGACCGTGTGACCGTCGTGATCATAGAACCCCGACTCGGTTCGGGGCGGCCCTTTTTTGGGGTCGCGCTCGGTGCGGGCAACGCAGATGTCGAGACCGAGGGCCGACGCCCCCTCGAGGGTCGCCGCCACCGACTCAACCTGGATCACCACCGCCGTTCGCCGTTCGCTCTGGGCCGCCGCATGGCCGGGCGCCTCGATGAGCGCCAGGGTGCGTTGTTGGCTCTCGGATGAGAGAGTGGCGAAGCGGGTCTTGACTTCGGTGGGGATCGAGAAGATCTCGTAGGCGAAGGAATCCGATTCGTCATCACCGACGAACTCAAGTTCGAAACCGAGCAGATCGCGGTAGACCGCGAGGGCCTTGTCGAGGTTGTCGACCAAGAGGGCGGCGCGCTGAAAAAACGGCAACGGCCGCTCGGCGGCTGACAGCATGATTCTCTCCGATCTTCCGGCCGCCTCGAACAGGCGGCCGTTCACTCAGGTCTGCGGGTTCTCCACCGACGTCACGGCGGCGGCATCGCGGAAGAAGTACTCCTGCCCCTCCGGCTGCTTGAGGTTGAGCAGGGTCAGGATGCTGATGGCGATGACCAGGGCCCAGACCACGAAGACCGCCGGCATGGCGATGTTCATGTGGTGCTTGATCTCGTGGTTGAGCTCATCGACGTTCTCGGCGCCGTCCTTGATGGCCTTGAGGTTTCGAACCGCAGTGCCGGAGATTGGAATCAGACACAGCCCGTCGATGACGATCACTGCGTAGAGGAAGTGCTTCCAGGTCAGCCAGGTCGACCCGAACAGTGGGTTGTCCGTGAGGTAACACAGGATGATGCCGACCGGCAGCGTCAGAATGAAGATATACGCAACGATCCGGTCGATGCCGTGCATGATCTTGGCACGCTCGAGACGAGCCTCCAGCGGCACTGCCGGATTCTTGACATCGAAGTGGAGCCAGTAGACGAGGAAGTCGAAGAGCAGCCAGCCGGCGACCATGAACGCGTGCAGCCAGCGGAAGGAGACCTCGATGATGTTGATACCGAAAAGGTTGATGTCTGGCATGGTGCTCATCCTCTCTTGAAGACGAACTTGAAGAGCTTGGGCAGGCCGTAGAGGGCGATGCCCAGATAGCACAGCGCATTCAAAGCGACGACGATACTGAACCCGTGCTCTTGCATGGTGAGAATCGCGACGACCCCCATGAAGAGGCCTCCCGCGACGAAGGTGATCCACAGCAGATACACCAGAAACATATTGAACCTCCCTCTTTTCCTAGGCCCTATTCAGGCACTTCCTTGCGAACCTGGGTCGCCGCCAGCATTGCGAGCACAATCAAGACGACGAGAACCGAAAACGGCACCTGATAGCTGCCGGTCTTGTCATAGAGAAGTCCGGTGAGCCAGATTCCCAGACCACCGCCGATGGCGTCGAGAACCGTAATGGTGCCGAGGATCTTGCCGGTGGCTTTCAGACCAAAGCACTCCACGGTGAGCAGTTGGAGCATGGTGTAGAGCCCGCCCCAGCCGAGACCGAAGAGGACGACGGCGATCCAGAAGAGTTCGACCTTGACCGTGGCGAGCAGGATGGCGCCGATGAGCATCACCGCGAGGTTGCCGTAGAAGACCATCTTGTGGTCGATCCTGTCGGCAAGATAACCAAAGCCGAACTTGCCGAAAAGCGCCATCCCGAAGAGAAGGCTGATTCCGGTGCTTGCCACCTGGGGCGAGAATTCCAGATCACGGAGATGGAGGAAGAGGTGGGCCTGGGCGCCGAGAATCGAGTAAAAGGTGGTCATGGCGGCGAAGGCGAGCGCCCAGAAGGTGGTGGTCCTGATGGCCTCGCCATAGCTCAGACCGGACAGTTCGATATCGGGCGTCCCGGCGGCGACATCCGCCGCGGTCTGCGGTTTGACCCCCAGCGGGAGCATGCCCTTATCCTTTGGCGAGTCGCGTATCAGAAAGATCACGGCCAGCAGAAGAATGATCGGGAAGACCGCCTCCCACATCATGGCTTTGCGCCAACCGAAATTGGAAATCAACCAGGTGCCGACTTGGGGAAAGAAGATTCCGCCGAGACTTGTTCCCACCAGCGCAATGCCGATGGCGGTGCCGCGTTTCTCGACGAACCAGTGCGACACCAGCATGATGGCGACGATGAGTCCGCTGCTCACCAACACCAGGGAGAAGAGACAGTGGATGGCGTACATGTGGGTGATGGACTGGATTCTCGAATAGAGGAGGAATCCGATCATGAGCAGAGTGGCGCCGAAGGCCAGGAGACGGCGAACTCCGAACTTGTCGGCCAACGCGCCGGCGAGAGGGCCGAGAAGACCGGTCAGACCAAAGGTCAGCAGATCGCGGAACTTGAGGCTCGAACGGCTCCAGCCGAACTCCTTGATCAGCGACTCGTCGAAGACGTTGATGCCGCCGATGAGCATCCCGTTGCTGATGAAGAGCGCGGTCATCGCGGAGAAGGCGATGACCCAGCCGTAGAAGATTCGGGAGCTCACACCCACTCCTCGAGACCGTAGACCCTGACGGCGTTCTCCCAGAAGAGCTTCTTCATGACGTCTTCCTTGAGTCCGAGTTCGCCGATCTCGTTGACCGTGCGCTCGAAGTCGATGACCGGCCAGTCGGTGCCGAAGAGAACTTTGTCCTGCCCGCGGCTGGAATTGATGAAGCGGACAAAGGATGGATCCCAATATTTGGGTGAATGGGCGTCGCACCCGACAAAGACATTGGGGTGCTTCCAGGTCACCGAGATCATTTCCTCGACCCAGGGATAGCCGATGTGGATCCCGACGATGGTGAGCTCGGGGAAGGCGATCGCAACCTGATCGAGCGTCATGGGGTTGGCGACGGTGGGCAGGAAGTGCTGCGCCGAGTGGCCGATCTGGATCTGCACTGGGATTCCGAGTTCGGCACACTTGGCATAGAAGGGATACCAGATTCGGTCTCCGGGTTCCTTGCCGTACCAGTGGGGGTAGAGATGTGCCCCGACAAAGCCGTACTCCTTGACCGCCTCTTCGACCCGTGCCACTCCGGGAACGATGTTGGTCGGGTTGATGCCGACCACGCCCTTGAATCTGTTGGGGTGCTCGGCGACCACCTCGGCAATGCGCTCCACCGGTTTCTCGAAGAAGATGTCCGAGCCCGACCATCCGCCGGTGGTGGCGATCATGAGGCCCTTCTCGATCCCGGCGGCGTCCATCTTGGCGATCTCGTCTTCGAGTGGAATGCCTTCTCCGGTATCTCCCAGGATGTGGATCTTCTGCCAGAAGTGGTTGAGCTTCGGCGTGTAGTTCTTTGTCAGGTCCGGGGTCCAGAGGTTGACGACAATGTCCATTCTTCTCATGGAGTTCTCCTTAGACTATTGTGAACGGGAATCCGGGGTGGCCCGTCGAGAAACCCCGCCGGGATGGAGCCGGCTTCGTAGGAGAACTCAACGCCCGGAGTTTGGCTTGATCTCGTGGCATGTCTGAGTATAATGTCGGAACAATAGGACAAAGTCAAGTTCATTTGTCCAGCGTGATACCCCGGTGATCAACGATCGCGAAATGCGGCGCAGCAACTGAAAGGGAGACCAGATGTCGGGTCCACTCGAAGGTGTTCGAATCATCGAAATGACCAGCGTGGTCCTGGGTCCGTGGGCCTGTCAGATCCTCGGCGACCTGGGCGCGGATGTCATCAAGGTGGAACCGCCGTTCGGCGACAGCAACCGTCAGCTCGGGCCAGGCCGAAACAAGGGGATGTGCGCGCTCTTCATCACCTGCAACCGGAACAAACGGAGCATCGTGCTCGATCTCAAACAGGAGTCGGGGAAGGCGGCGCTGCTCAAGCTGGCCGAGACCGCCGATGTGGTGGTCCACAATCTCCGCCCGCCGGCCATCAAGAGGCTCGGTCTCGAGTACGACGAGGTCAGGAAGGTCAATCCCCAGATCATCTACTGCGCCGCCTACGGCTATCGGGCGGACGGTCCCTACAGCGACAAATCCG
>RCNG010002503.1_pt1 | contig 15989 bp, 16 predicted proteins | sample 2041371 | NCBI WGS metagenome assembly RCNG01 (sample SAMN09708227, study PRJNA481090) | Marine sediment metagenome, whole genome shotgun sequencing project. | biome: marine sediment; feature: ocean; material: sediment; isolation source: Sewage treatment plant 1 marine sediment (STP1) ... | reverse complement strand
GGAGAGCCAACTCACGTGAGCGTTGGGCGGCCGAGACGCTGAAGGTGTTCGCTACCACCACGGCACCGACCACGACCGAGACGACAGCAAAGATCGTCAGGAAGACCGAGAAGAAGCTGAGGTCGGAGTCGATACGAGCCTTCTCCGCTGCAAACCATGCGTCGTCTGCAACCACTTCGACGCTTTCGCCTGCGAGTACCTGGGCGGCATTGGCGGCGTCACCTGCGACGAGAATCCGACTGATTGCCGCGGTGCCCACCAGGGCGTCGTCCTCACGGACCAGCACGACCGTCTCACCGGGGGGCCCGGCGGCTCCGCCATACCGTACGAGACCCGAGAGCGAGCGTTCGACAACACCGTCTCCCGTGACGATGGCGACGGTGTCTCCGATCCGAAGTCCGGCGGCATCGGCACTCGACCGATCGAGGACGGCACTACCCGGAGCGGTCGGAGCGACCCCTGATTCGACCACATAGGGGTTGAGGCTTCCACCGATCCAATTGGTCACGATGTTGTCAGCGGCCAGGTCCTGGCCTGAGGCCTTGCCGTCGGCGCCGACGATCTGCCCGTAGGTCTCCACAACGGGTGCCGAGGGCAAGCCGGAAAGGTCGAGGGCATCGACGGCGTCGGAAGGCACGGGAGCGCGGAAGACGAGCACCCCGGCGCCGGGCCCCCCGGTGTTCGTCCCAATCTCCTCACCAAGGACCACTGAGCCGACCTCGGAGTGGGCTTCAGCGACGAGGTCACCACGACCTTCGAGCGAACCGGTCAGGGTCAGTGTTGCAACAACGAAAGCCACACCAAACGTGATCGCGGCGAGCGTAAGGGCGTACCGGCTCCGCTCAAACCAGGCGATCTTGGCGGTTCGACGCAGCATGTCAGGCGCGCTCACGAATGACGGACAGCACGTCGTCGACCGTCGGATCGTCTTGTATCCCGGACACGGCGCCGTCGCGAAGGTACACGGCGCGATCGGTGTGGGCGGCGGCTACCGGGTCGTGGGTGACCATGACAATCGTCTGGCCGAGGTCGTCGACGGCCGTGCGCATGTAGCCGAGTAGGTCGGCGGCCGATTGTGAGTCGAGGGCCCCGGTTGGTTCATCGGCGAACACGACCTGTGGCCTGCTGATCAGCGCACGTGCGACGGCGACGCGCTGCCGCTGCCCGCCGGAGAGCTCGCTCGGCCGATTGGCGAGACGATCCTCGATGCCGAGCACGCGAACCAAATCGAACAGGAATCCTTCGTCAACCGGCACGCCAGCCAGATCGATCGGCAACGTGATGTTCTCTCGGGCGCTGAGCGCCGCCACGAGATGGAACGATTGGAAGACGAAACCCATTTCGGTGCGGCGCAGGATCGCCAGCTCGTTGTCCGACAGCGTCGAGATGTCGGTGTCGCCAAGGTAGGCCGATCCGCTGTCGAGCCGGGTGAGGCCGGAGAGCCCATACAGCAGCGTCGATTTCCCTGAGCCCGACGGCCCCATGACGGCGGTGAACTGGCCGCGATCGAAGTCGACCGATACCGAGTCGAGAGCGACGACCTCGTTGGTGCCCTCGCCGAACACCTTCCTGGCATCGACGGCCCTCACGGCTGGCGCGTCGACAAGCGTTTCGATAGCGGCGGGCGATGGAGCGGTGAGCACGATGGAACCTCGGGTTGGCGTTGATGATGTGGGCCGACAATCGCTATTCGGTGCTAACTGAGATCTGGATGACGAATCGGTGCTTCACCGGGTCAAGATCGGTGAGAACCAGCAACCGTGATCAGCGGACTGGCAACCCGGTGGCGTCGTGGTCTTCCGGTCGCGCCTTGGAGATATCGTTACACGCTTCGCAGACAGACTCCGGCACGAGCCCGATTGCCATGAGGACCGCGAAGATTCGGCAGCCGATGCAGAAGGCGAAGACCGACTCGAGGGTCGCTGCAAAGGCGATGGCCCCCACGAGCACCACGGCAACCGTGCCGAACCCCGCGAAGTGGGCGACAACGGCGCCGATTGAGAGCACAGCACCGATCCCCTGGGCGAAGCGCTTCGGTGGTCCCGGGACCGGCTTTCGGGGGATCGACAGCTGCGGCACGATGACTCGATTGGCGAGTTGGGCGAGCGGGGAGTACGTCGAACCAGCGAGCACGCGAGCCAGGAAGCCGTATGTCAGAAGCGCCAGCACGGCACCTCTGCCGGTCATCAGGTACGCGACCGCAAGCACCACTACCCCGCCGGCGATCAACCGTGCAGCGTTCTCGTTGACGACGTCGGGGTATCGAAGGTGGTCGCGGACCATGCGGTACCAACCCGAAGTTGGGTTCGGAAATTCCGGCGCAGACGAACTCGACGCGTTCTGTGGGCTCAGGACGTCAAATAGGACGTCGCGAACCCTGGGTACGCGGATTTGGGGCTCGGAGTTCTTCAGACCGCCAGGCGGGCGGAGTAGCGGTCTCCGATTCGTTCAACGGTGAGGTCCTCCTCGTAGCACGCCGAAAGCGAAGCGGCAGACAACACCCGATCGATCGGCCCGGCCGCGATCAGTCGCCCGCGCGACATCATGGCGATATGCCCGAAGCCCGGGGGAATCTCCTCGACGTGATGGGTCACGAGCACCGCGGCCGGACTCTGTGGTTCGGCAGCCAAGTCGGCGAGCGACGCCACCAGGCGCTCTCGCGCCCCAAGATCGAGTCCGGTCATCGCTTCATCGAGCAGCAGCAGCTCCGGACGCGTCATCAGACTCCGAGCGATGAACACCCGCTGCTTCTCTCCGGTCGACAGCGTGCCGTAGCGTCGGTCCGCCAGATGGTCGGCGCCGAGCCGACCGAGCAGCTCGTGGGCGAACTCCCAATCTCGCTCGTCGTAGTCGTGCCAACGGCTGTCGACGAACGATGCATGCTTTCCGGTGACGACGATCTCGACGGCCGGTAGGCGATCCCGGATCATCCGAGCCGGCCCCGCCCCGACGTAGCCGACGCGTTCGCGCAGGAGGCGAACGTCAACCTTTCCGTGGGTCTGGCCGAGCAAACGCACGGTGCCGCTGGTGGGTCCGAGATACGTCGAAGCGACTTGCAACATCGTGGTCTTTCCTGCACCGTTCGGCCCCAGAACGACCCAGCGTTCGTGGCGGTGCACCGTCCAATCGACATCGTCGATCAGCGCGCGCCCGTCGCGCACCACCGATACACCCTCGAGGCCGAGAACTTCGGATCGGTCGTCGAGTTGGGGTTGGGGCACGAAACCGTCCTGCTCTTCGGTCCGGATTGCGGGTGCCGAGATAGTAGGCCCGCGTCGTCGACCCACCGCCCGTCCCTCTCACAGGCGGTATCGTGCTTCGAACAGTGCCAGCACACGTGGCATCACCGAGGAGGACCGCGCATGGCCGAGAAGAAGAGCTGGATGGACACGCTCTCCGAGGGCGTTGACAAGGCTACGAAGGCTGCCACGCAGGCATGGGACGGCACAGCCGATGCGCGCAAGGACGCGTGGGACAAGACCAAGGCGGCCGTCAACAGCGCATCGGACGCCCTCGACGCCGGAGTCGAGAATGCGAAGACCGCCTATCACGAGGGCGCATCCGACGATGACTCCGCCGCCGAGACTGCGGACGAAGCCACAGATGTGGTCGTAGCCGAAATCGACACCGACGATCTCGATCCGGTCGAGGCAAGTGAAGGCAACGAGTCACCGGATTCGATAGACGAGATCGAGGTCGACGTTGAGGTCGATCCCGATCTGGAAGCATCCATCGATGACCTCAAGGATGACCTCGACGACGAGAGCTGACCTCACCCGCCCTGGACCGCACGAGCTACACGTAGACGTTTCGACGGCCGCACGTGGTCGGTTGCAGGAGTGGACACCAAGTCTCCCCGGCGCTCGACGCTCAGCCGCCACGCCTGCGACAGACAGCTAGGTTCGTTCGCCCCAGTCGCGCGCTGAGCCGAGCGCCGGCCGCACCTCATAGTCGTCGTCGACCAGCACCACGGTGCAAAGGCCGACCCGATCGCCTTCCTCCCACCCGGCCTCGGTCGGCTGGATCACTTCGATCCAGTAGCGGGAGTTCTCGTATGGCTCACCGACATACTCAGGGAAATCCTCTTCGCAGCGGGCGTTGATCCATTCGTTCAGCGGATCGGCGCCGGGGAAATCGGAATCGAAGACGTCGATGTCGACCGTTGCGTAGAGCTCTGAGCTGTGCAGTTCGGAACAGTCCACGATCGGCACCGTGTAGATCTCGGTGGCGCCTCCAGATTCGAAGCAGTCCCCGATGGCGACGTCATCAATCGCCTCCCGGCCGTCGAAGACCGAAGCGAAGAACCCGATGCTCACGAACGCGAAGACGGCCAGGAAGATCGCCGGCTTGATCCACGCCGTGGTCATCCCACTCTTCTGGGTCGGCGGCGGCCGAGACTGCCACGCCTCGCTCGGCGTCGACCAGAAATCGCGCTCGCCCGCGGGCGGTGGCGGCGTTTGGAGTGGCCGCTGGTCCATGTCGGGCTGTGCGCCTTGCTGGTCTTGCTGGATCGCCAGCAGGCGGATGCGTTCGGCGAGCGGACTCGATGCGTCGGCCGCTTCGGCGGGATCGGCCGCAACAGCTGACTCGCGTTCTCGGTGTGATGGCTGGTCATCATCGACGGCCCAACCGGGCAGCGAACCCATAGCGGCTCGAGTATCAGCCGGGCGGTCATCGTCCGTCGCCGCGACCGGCGACTCGACCACCGATTCCGGTTGCGGATTGGACTTCGCCTGCTCCTCGGCCAACGCCTCCGCGATGTCGACCGCAGACAGTTCGTCGGCATCGAACTCGTCCGAGACGTGGTCGGCGCCGTCGATCCCGTATCGATCCTCGTCGGGTGATTGCACATAGTCGTCCGAGTAGAGATCGCCATCGAGAACTCGCTGGCGGGCTTCGCGCAGCAGGTCATCGCTCGACGACGATCTGCCTCGATCTCTGGTCATTGCCTCTCCCACAACGGCTACCCATGTATCGGCACCCGAAGGCAGCGACCAAAACGACAATCGCGAGAATCGCGCCGACAGAGATACCCGTCCCCCTGGTGCGAGCAGATCGGCCGCCGCGCGGGTCAGCTCAGTCCAGTGACCCAGACCGGATAGCCGAAGCTCGATGCCGCGGTGAACGACAGGTCGTCCGGCATGGGTGTGTCGGTCTGCAACGCGTCCAGCCCCGCTTCGAATCCAACGTCGCGCAATTCCGGGTCGCCGTAGGTCTCGAGACAGAGCGTCCATGCATGGTCGTCGCCGGCCGTGACAGCAGCGAGCCCGATCTCGCACCCGGCGTCGGCCGAGTGTGGTGCCGAGGCTGCGTAGCGTCGGTTGATGATGTCTTTGTCGACCGCGAAGCGACGCACGGCGGGCGTGCCCGCCTCACGGTCGCGCGGCGTGATGACCTTGAGCCAGTCTTCGACGTCACCAGCCATGCCTGGAGCGAGGTCGTCGATCGCGGTTCGCGAGATCAGAAACTTCGCTTCGATCATCTCGGAGTTTCTTCGCTTCACACCGACACCGTCTCGGGCGAAACCCACGTCGTACCAGTCGACGCGGCGTTCCCGCTCGATGTTGGTCGCTCCGTCCGTGAACCATGAGAGCACGTCGGACGGCACGGGGCCGGAGATGAACCACCGGACCTCGCGGGTCACGAGGCCATCGAGCGCGGACAGAACGAGAACGGTCACCCGGCACACCGTACCGAACGTCGCTCAACCAGATCCCGGCTCCCCCGACGGCCGATCACCGGCCAACGAGGTAGCCGGCAGACACCAATCCGATCGCCACGCCGGCGACATCGGGGCGACGTACGCGTAGCGCTCCCCTCGAGCGAGCGCCCAGCCGAGCGGGTTGATTGAGGTGTACTGCACTGCCCCTATTCCGACGGCCGCAACCACGGATCCCTATCGAACGTCAGCCAGCAGCCCGGCAGCACCGATGAAGAGGAGCAGCGCCGTTGAGTACTCGGCGATCCAGTGCGGCACGAGCAGGTATCCGCCGTCGGGCTCCCGGGCGCCGAGGAGTCCCCGCGAGCGATCAATCTGGTCACCGACGAATATGTCGCGCGTCCACACGCCGGAGATCGCGACACCCATCACGATCATCAGAATCGGGACAACCAAATCCAGAAGCGACTCCTCGCGCCGGCGGATCATCAGCACCACGAGCTCAATCCCATTGTCGCGGATGGTCGGTGTCCCGGGCGTGGCGGTCGATGCCTCGCTCTCGGTCGACGTTTGCTCCGTAGCCTGCGGCGTTCGCCGCTGTATCGATCAGGCGCTGCTGGGCACAACGTATCCGCTCCCCTGGCGGATCACGCCATCAGGAGCGAACAAAGGCCTCCGGCGAGAGCTCTCGAGCACCGCTCTCGATGCCGTCGACGATGACATCGGCGACGAAGCCGGGATCGAGTCCGGTTGGCATCGCCGGGGCCGCCCCTGCAATCGGACGCTGTGCCAGGCCGGTCTCGGTGTGTGGTGGGCGGGCGTCAAGCACCGTGATCCGCTGCCGTCGAAGCTCGCGCCCAAGTGCCAGCGTCGCCGCACTCAAGCCGGCCTTCACCGCCGAGTAGGCAGCCATTCCGGCGGTCGGTTGCTCCGCGACGACGCCGCTGATATTGACGACGAATCCGCCGCTCAGATGCGGAATCGCTGTCCGGATCACGCGAAGCGGGCCGACCAGATCGGTGGCAACCAGTTCGTCGAGTTCCGCGTCGCCCAGATCCTCGAGTGGCCCAAACGCAACGACACCCGCAGCGTTCACGACTCCGTCCAGCCCTCCAAGGCCGGCGACCGCGGTTTCGACGACGTGCTCGGCGTGGGCCGGCTGCTGGAGGTCGAACTCAACCGACGGCACATCGGGTCCAAGGCCCGTAGCTGGAGCCGCTCGCGGTCGCGACCGGCAAGCATCACGACTCCACCGCGTTTACGCAGTCGTGCGGCAATCAGGCCCCCCAGCACGCCCGAGCCCCCGAGCACAAGCGTGCGGCTTCCATCGAGGGTTCGTTGTGTCATGCGTTCTTGATAGTGGCCGCCGCCCTCCTAGCGGTAGTTCATCCTTCGAGGGCTTCTGCCTCGAATGAAAGGAAAGGAGAAATCAACCAGCCATGAACCCGTCATCACCCTCCGCATCAACCGAACAGTCAAGCCTGTGGAGTCGCATCACACCGTTCCACAAGGCGAAACTGGTGTTCCTTCTCGTTGCGTTGTTCTCGTTCTTCCTCTCCGTCACGCTCTGGTTCCTCGTGGACAAAGAGATGGGCCTCTTCGTCGGCCTGTGGGTCCCAAGCCTTTTGTCGCTGGGTGCTCTCGTGCTCGTCGGAGAGGACGACGCATCATGAGCGAGGGCCTCCTCTTCGGGCTCGGGTCCGTCTTGTTCATCTTTGTGAGCGCTGCAATTCTCATGTTTGGCTACGCGAGATTCCAAGCCACCTACCTTCGGGACCAGATCTCGGGGGATGACGCGCTCAAGGCGTCTCCAGAAACGGTCGCTAGTGCCGTGGCCAACGGTGACGGCGCCTGAACTCGGCGACAGCCTGCTCTGTCATGCGAGGCGATCGAAGATGAGACGCGCTGCCGTCTGTCCGGAGGTGTAGGCGCCTTCCACCCGAGCGCCGGAGAACAGCTCACCCGCGAGCACGACCGGAGCCGCTGCTTCCAGAGGCCATGCCCCGTCCTCGCGAATGGACCGCGGCTGCGCATACCGCCACCGATGAGGACGAACCTCGATCACGTTGCCTGCGTGGTACGGTCGTGCCGCCTCGAGCCGTTGCCCCGCCCAGCGGTTCGGTTCCACTTCGAGATGCTCCGCAGCGAAATCGGCGGACGAGTGCAACGTCAGGGAAGGGGCGGCCGACACGCCCTTCTGCTGGTTGTCGGCGAGCCACGCTAGTGGGCCGTCGACCAAGGAATAGTGCCCCTCGTCGAGGTCGGCAGGAGCGTCCAGAACCGCCATGACGACAAGCGTTGCGTTGTAGGCGACGTCGGCGAGTTCGGCGCCCATAGGCCCGAGTGCGATTCCGCTGCGCTGCAGCACGTCGAGGGTCTGCGGAGCCGGCGGCGTCAGAATCACGGCGTCGCCCGCCGCAACGGCGACACCTCCTGAAAACGCCGTGACCCCCGACCGCTCGATCTCCAGGCGATCGACAGCGACGCCGGTGACAACGCGCAGCCCCTCACTGATCACTTCAGGGATCCGGCGCATCCCGTGCACGCCAATGTATCGATCTTCGAAACCCCGTTCGGGATGGGTGACGCTCGGGGTGCGGAACCAGACTCGTGCGGTGCCCCGCTCGACCAGATCACCCATTTGCAGCGCAAACTCGTCGGTGCGGGTGCTGACGTGCTGAGCGCCGTGGTCGAACGTCGCGGCACCGATCCGTCGCGTCGCCATTCGGCCCCCAACGGCCCTGCCCTTGTCGACCAGCGTCACGTCGATGCCCGAAGCAGCGAGCGAACGGCCGGCGGCGAGTCCCGACATGCCGGCACCGATGATCACAACGGACGGTTGCATGGTCGACGAGCCTAGGTGATGGTGCCCTTGGTGTCGCCGTCGGTCGGAACCGGCTTCGGCGTCGGTCGAACAGGATGGCGAGTTCAGACCACTCCGGAAGCACATGAGGCCATCGGCGCCAAGACAGCGAAGAATCCGCCGGTCAAGCGCCACCCGCTTGCCATAATCGACACATGGGTCGATTCGACGCCGTGGTGGTTGGCGCCGGTCCGAACGGACTGGCAGCCGGAGTGGAACTCACGCGGTCCGGACGGCGGGTCCTCGTTGTTGAGGGTTCGGACCGCATCGGGGGCGGCACGCGCACCGAGGAACTGACGCTTCCCGGCTTCCGGCACGATGTGTGCTCAGCAATCCACCCACTCGGGATCGCCTCACCGTTCTTCGCGTCGGCGGGAATCGGCAGCTGGATCCATCCGGACATCCCGGTGACGCACCCGCTCGACGGAGGTCGAGCCGGCGTCCTCTACCGAAGCCTTGATGAGACCGCAGCGGCTCTCGGCCCGGACGGTGCGCGCTATCGCCGACTCATCGGCGGTCTCGTCGACCATGCCGATGATCTCGTTGCCCAGGTCCTCGGACCGGTACCCGTGCCCCCTCCGCATCCCATCACGCTGGGGCGGTTCGGCCTTCCGGGCCTGCTACCGGCCTCGGTATCGCTCGTGGCCTGAGGACGGACACCGGCCGCGCGCTCCACGCCGGGATGGCGGCTCATGCGATCACCCCCTTCGGTACGCCACTCACCGGAGCCCTTTCGACGCTGTTTGCCGTCATCGCACACGCATACGGCTGGCCGCTCGAACGCGGGGGTTCGCAGCGCCTTGCCGAGCAGATGGCAAGCTTGATCATCGACGGCGGAGGCGCAATCGAGACGGGACGCACGATCGCGTCAATAGACGATCTTCCGGGAGTACCGGTCACGCTCCTCGATGTCATGCCCGATGCGGCCATGCGAATCGGCGGCCGTCGGCTTGATCCCGGGGTCCGTCGACGGTTCGCCCGATGGCGCACCGGACCCGGTGTCTTCAAGGTCGATTGGGCACTCGACGGGCCGATCCCGTGGACGGATGAGGTGAGTGGGCGTGCCGGCACCGTACACGTCGGGGGCACCTACGAGGAGATCGCAGCGGCGGAAGATGAGGTCCATGCCGGCCGGCACCCTCGACGGCCTTTCGTGATCGTCGCTCAGCAATCGCTGTTTGATGACACCCGGGCGCCGCACGGGAACCAGACCGCCTGGGGCTATTGCCATGTTCCGGCCTCTTCGGATCAGGACATGACCGCGGCCATCGAGGCCCAGATCGAACGCTTCGCCCCCGGCTTCCGAGATCGGATCCTCGCCCGACACACGATGGGTCCGGCGGCCTTCCAGCATCACAACCCGAACTACGTCGGCGGCGACATCGCGGGCGGTGCGTTCGCCGTTCGACGACTGCTCCAGGTCGCACGGGTGAAGCCGTATCGGATTGGCGCCGGCCTCTATCTGTGCTCTTCGGCGACACCACCGGGCGCCGGTGTGCACGGGATGTGCGGATACCACGCCGCTCGGGCGGCCATCTCCGACGCGAAGTGATCGAACGACAAGCGCGGGGAAGCCTCGGTGCATCGGATCGATGGGAATCAGCAGTTCTCTCTTGCGGTTCTTGCTCTCATGATCGACCGAACGGCACTCGTGCTGGGTGCGGGCGGCGCCTACGGCTGGGTCTTCCACGCAGGCGTCCTCCGCGGTATCGAGCGCGCCCTGGGCATGTCGGCCGACAATATCGACCTGATCATTGGAACGTCTGCCGGAGCCGCAGTTGGCGCTGCGGCACGGGCGGGAGTTGATCCACAGTTGCTCGCCGATGTGGTGTCGCGTCCGCCAAACGACGAGGACCGCAAGAGGATGGCGTCTGAGCTTCGCGGCGCCCGGAAGTCTCTTGTGCCATTCGCCCCGCACCTCGCTCGGCCCATCGGGTCAACGAGCCGCCGCGCCATGGTGCGCGTCGCAGGATTGCTGCCCCCCGGAATCTTCCCGACTTCCTGGATTGCCGAGTTTCCCGGCATGGACTTTCACGCCACCTGGCCTCCAGGCCTGTGGATCCCGGCAGTGTCCGCGACTACCGGAGATACCGTTGTGTTTGGCCGCGACCGTGATGACGTCGATGTACACCGAGCGGTGCAGGCTTCGTCGGCGGTACCCGGCATGTTCCAGCCGCATACGATCGACGGCACGCCCTACTTCGACGGTGGCGTGGCCTCGCCGACGCACGCCGACTTGGCAGCCGGGATCCGTCCACGGCTTGTCTTGATCTCCTCCCCGATGACGCGTCCCGGGCGCCGATTGACCGCCGGCCACTCCCGGAACCGCCTCGCCGAGGAAGTTGCCGTGCTCGAACGGGTAGGCGCCCGAGTGGTGATCATTCAGCCCGACGTCACGACCGGCGCCCTCGCCGATGGGTTCCCCCGGAGAACGGGTTCCAATGCACAACGGATCGTCGAGGCCGCCGCCGACGCCGCTGAGCGGTCGATCAACGAGGTTGGGGTTCCCGATCTGATCGGCACCTGAACGTCGACGAGCGGATGTGCCCGCGAGGGTTCGCACGGATTTCTCCTGGTTCTCGCAATCCGGTCCTGCCATCATCGTCACCACGCGCGAACAGCGCGCGGATCCCAAGAAGGGCACTGTGAGCAACGACCACTATCCCTACAGCGACGGCGGGGACTTCGCGGAATACGAGAGTCCGCGCTACCCCGAGAGCGAGATGCGGGATCGCGCCGCTGCGTTCCACGACCTCATGGCGACGCGGCGCTCGATCCGAACGTTCAGCGACGAGGCAGTCCCGCGAGATCTGATCGAGCTGGCGATTCGAACTGCCGGGACGGCACCGTCCGGTGCCCATCAGCAGCCGTGGACGTTCGTGGTGGTCGGCGACCCAGAGACCAAGCGGCGCATCCGACTCGCGGCAGAAGAGGAGGAACGCACAAACTACCTCGACGGCCGCATGCCGGACGATTGGAAGGAAGAGATCGCCCGTCTCGGCACGTCGTGGCAGAAGCCCTACCTCGAGCATGCACCTTGGATCGTGGTGCTGTTCGAGCAGCGCTATGGCGTCGAGCCCGAAGGCGCGCGCACCAAGCACTACTACGTCAAGGAGTCGGTGGGCATCGCTGCGGGAATGTTCATCGCGGCACTGCACAACATGGGTCTCGCAACGTTGACGCACACCCCCAGCCCGATGGCCTTTCTCACAAAGCTGCTGGATCGACCGGCGAACGAGCGTCCGTTCATCCTGTTCCCAGTCGGCTATCCCGAACCGGACTCGGTTGTACCGCGCCTTGAACGCAAGGGGCTGGACGACATCCTGATCACGTACGACGGCTGATCCTCCCAACGTCGGCTCGGCTAGGACACCTCGCTCACGGCTCGTGATCGAGGAGACCCCGTTCGCGAGCGACACGCGCCGCTTCCGTTCGCGAGGACGCTCCCAGCTTCGTGAGGAGCGCAGACACATGATGGTCGACGGTCTTCGGCGAAACGAAGAGCCGCTCCGCAATATCGGCGTTCGTCAGGCCCGCGGCGACCAGGTCCAGGACCTCGACCTGGCGCGGCGTGAGACCCGCCGGATGCTGCCGGGTCTTGCGGCGCGGACCCCGGGGCACGCCTTCGACCCCCATTCGCCTGAGCCGGCTGCGGAGTAGTGACGCTGCGGGTACTGCGCCGAGCCGGTCGAGTATCTCGAGCGCCTCGAGCAGATCCTGCGCACGACCACTGTCCATGAGGGCAATCGCCTGTTCATACACGCAGCCCAGCTCCGCCCACGCAGCTGCGGCTTCGCTCCAGCGACCGGCCATCTGGAGAGCGAACGGGTTACTGAGTTCCTCGAACGGTTCGGTGGCGCCAGACGCTCTCCACATCCAGAAACGGAACTCGTCGCTGATCCACGGTTGGTTCGCCGCCATCGCAAGCGGGTACGCATCCGAAATCGCGGCGAGGATCCCTTCCACATCGCCACGCAACCAAGCGAGCTCGGCCCGGGCGGTGGCCACCGGAGCAATCCGCTGGAGTTCACCCGCCGGTTCGACGAGCTGCCATGCCGCGTCGATCGTCGCATCGACATCCACGTCGCCACGCCGAACGCACAACCGCGCCAACGTTCCCACGGCCGGCATCGTCGTGATGCCAGGCTCCTCAGGACGACCGAGCACCCACCGCGCATTCTCCTCCGCCGCTGCCCATTCACCGAGCTCGAACTGCAGCCGGGCACGTTCGGCCGTCAGGTAGTAGATATTGCCTGCGAGCTCCCGGCTTCCCGCATAGGCAAGGCCCTCGTCGATGTAGCTCCGTGCGACGTCGTACCGGCGATAGTCGAGCGCGGTCCACGCGAGGTTGGAATAGGCCCGACCGGCGTGATCCTCGAAATGCTCTCGGATCGAGATATCGAGGCTCTCTTCAAGCAGATCGAACCCCTCCAGGTTGCCAACGCGCAACCGCGTGCTGCCGAGATTGTTGAGGGCGTGGGCGAGGGTGTTCCAGTCTTCAAAGCCACGCGCGATCTCGATGGCCTTCGTCGCCCAATCCTCCGCCGTTTCCGATTGTTGAGCGAGCATGAAGACCTGGGCAAGGTTGCTGTAGGCCATGCCCAGCTCCTTTGACGAGGGAATGGTGGACAGCAGCTTCACAGCACCCAACCCCGCTTCCACGGCTTGTTCGCTATGCCCCAGCCACCAGTGCAGCCGGGAGAGCAAACGGAGCACGTCCCCTTCCTGGATCGTCGCACCGATTTCACGCCAGCATTGCAGCGCCCGGATGGCGGCAGCGGCCCCCTCCACCGCTTCATTGCTGAGATAGCACTCCGTGGCGTAGTCGGTCAGTAACTGGGCACGCTCGTCACCCACGAGTTCGTCTGCACACGTAACGGCAACTCGAAAGTGGGCGAGGGCTTCGCGGTGACCGGCGGCCGCCGACGCCCGCCGGCCCGCCGAGGGCGCAAATCGAGCAATCGTTGAGCGATCGTCGGCTCGGAGGGCGTGGTGGACGATCCGGGCTATGTCTGCGTCGCCGGACACCAGGGCATCGGTCACTGCAGCGTTGAGGGCGCGACTCCGCTTCGGCGAGAGAGAGCCTTCCATCGCCCCGCGCACGAGCTCGTGGCGATACCAAGCAGCGGCGGCATCGAACTCGATCAAGCCACGCCGGTGGCACTCGTCGAGTCCGTCCAACGAGAATTCCGGAAGAGTCTCGAGCAACCATCGCTCGGTTTGGCCTGGGATGACCGCCACGAACTCTGCGACCGCTCTCCCGGAATCGGACAGCCGCGAAGCCCGGGTTCGCACGGCATCTCGCACGCTTGCCGAAACCTCGCCGCTCGGAGCCATGAGCGCCTCCGTCACGAGGAACGGGTTCCCGCGCGTCCTGGCGAACAGGCGGTCGACGGAACCGTCGTAGCCAACGGCGATCTCCTCAACCGCCGCAAGCGAAAGCGGCGCCGGTCGGACTCGATGGACCGCAGACGCCGGCAAGTCGCCGATGAGGAGTGTCAGCGGGTGGTCGGCGGGTACCTCCTCATCCCGGTAGGTCAGGACGAGCGTCGCCCCGGTGCGATCGATGCGTCTGCCCAAGAACTTGATGACATCGAGCGACGCGCCGTCGGCCCAGTGCACATCCTCGATCACCGCCACCGTGGGACGGATCCCCTCGTCAACGGCGGCCAGGACGGCGTCGAACACCTCGAACCGGGTTCCGTGAGCAACGGCCTCCGAGAGCGGGTCGCCCACCCGACTGGCAATATCACGGAACGGACCGAGCGTCCGCGGCGTAGAGAGGTCATCGCAAGCGCCCCACAGAATGCGAGCGTCGTCGGCGTGCAGGTCGCAGAATGCTTGCACCAGTCGCGTCTTGCCGATGCCGGCCTCGCCGGTAACAAGAACGACTGATCCCGCACTGCTCTCGGCATCCAGGAGCGCACGCTCGAGAACCTCGAGATCGGCAGATCGCTCGAGAAGTTCCACCCCCCGATCGTACCTCGGTGCCGCCGACCGCGACCCGTCGATCTGAGTGGCTCACACAGGTTGGTCTCGTCGCGGCCCGGTGACGATCGAAGACTCAGGTGGTCAGGCTGCCGGGGGCGAGATCGTCGTCGATGCGCGCGCTGGCGACCGCTGGATCGACAGTCGCATCGCTGGAGCAGCGTGTCGAACTCGGAACAAGTCACGAACACCGCGACCGCGACGCTCGCTGCCTCCACCCGAGAGTCTGGCTGCGCCATGCAAACGCTCGGCATCCGCCTCGCGATGACGATCCTCGTGGATCGCTGTAACCAGGTTCCTCTGCATGTAGAACATCTCGACCATCCTCGCTCATCGCTTCAATGCAACGGATCCATCGTGTCTCAGATCCCCCAGGACCGCATCGGAGTCAGCTCCCCATATTGAATCGACCATCCCCCATGTTGGGCGGGCGATCTGGGCACCAAGGCATCGACGACTGGCATGCGTGAGCGGCCTGCTTCTCGGCGACGCAACACTCGCATGGCGCGATAATCGACGGGGAGGCCGCGATGCGATGGGAGTCCGCATGCAGCGAACACTCGGGAAGAGCGGCATCGAGGTCTCGGCCGTCGGCATGGGGTGTTAGGCAATCGGCGGTGTCTGGACGTTTGACGGCAACCCCGCCGGGTGGAGTTCGGTTGACGAAGCAGAGTCCGTTCGGGCGATCCACGAGGCGCTTGATCTCGGCGTGACGTTCTTCGACACGGCAGCGAACTACGGCTGCGGACACAGCGAACGGGCGCTCGCGGCCGCTCTCGGCAACCGCCACAGCGACGTTGTCGTCGCCACGAAGTTTGGCCACCGAGTCGATGCCGCCGCCAAGAACGTCATGCCCTACGGTGCCAACGAGGCGTCGAGCGACGTCGTGCCGTACATGCGGACGAACCTCGAAGCCAGCCTCTTCAACCTTGGCACCGACTCCATCGATCTCTCCCAACTCCACCCGGGGGACTTGCGGTTGATCGCGCTCTCGAGGTGCAGGACGAGCTGGAACTATTCGTCGACGAGGGCAGGGTCCGGGCCTACGCCTGGAGCACCGATCGGCCGGAGGCCGTCGCGGCGTTCTCGGACGGACCGGGGTGCGCCGCGGCTCAGCAGCAGTTCAGCATCTTTGACGGGAACGATGAGGTCCCTGCGTTGTGCGAGGAAATGCTTCTCGCCAGCGTGGGCCGGAGTCCTCTCAGCATGGGCATTCTCGCCGGCAAGTTCACGTCGGAGACACGATTCGCAGGCGACGACGTGCGCGGCTGTGCGCAATGGTTCTCCGGGTTCGTCGACGGGAAGCCGGCCCAGCAGTGGATCGGTGCGCTCGACGCTGTCCGCGAGTTCTTAATGGGCGGCGGCCGGTCACTGGCCCAGCGCGCGTTGGCGTGGGTCTGGGGACGCAGTGAAGTCACCATCCCGATACCGGGTTTCAAGACGGTCAATCAGGTGCGTGAGAACGCGGGGGCGATGGGG
>RCNG010000895.1_pt1 | contig 15993 bp, 13 predicted proteins | sample 2041371 | NCBI WGS metagenome assembly RCNG01 (sample SAMN09708227, study PRJNA481090) | Marine sediment metagenome, whole genome shotgun sequencing project. | biome: marine sediment; feature: ocean; material: sediment; isolation source: Sewage treatment plant 1 marine sediment (STP1) ... | reverse complement strand
TTACTTTCTGCAGGAAAAGGTCTGGAAAACGGTATAAAAGCAGATTTTGGAGATATTGCAACAAATACCATGTTTATGTGGACACGCAGTACCACAAAAGCCCATATGGGCTTACCAATTGGAAGAAGATTTAGATTTAAGGTAGAAGATGTAAAGAGCATAAGTGATAATGTACCGAATCTGCGGTTTATATCACCCAGAAATCAATTAGGTGGATTTGGGAATGACAATAATGTGGTAAGAGGGCTAAATACCGGAGCATATAATGTATATGGGGACTATCCTGAGATAATCAACCAGGATCCCATGACCATTACAGAAGGACGTTTTATAAATCAGAATGATATTCGGGAAAAACGGAAAATAGCAATTATTGGAGCCGGAGTTAGAAATGAACTTTATGATAAAGGCGAGGCAATAATGGGCAGTTATATTAAGATTCAGGGGGTAAATTTTATGGTAGTGGGTACCTATAAGAAGAAGAGTAGTGATGGTGATGGGGAAGAGTCCCAAAAAGAAATATATGTACCCTTTACTGCTTTTTCGCAGGCATTTAATATGGGAAATGACGTAGGTTGGATGGCTATTACAGCCCACGATGGAACCTCAATTACCAGTTTAAAAGAAGATATTGTTAATTTAATGAAAACCAAACACAAAATACATCCTGAAGATAAAAGGGCAGTTGGTTATTTTGATCTATATGAACAGTATAACAGAGTAGAAAGCTTATTCGGAGCAATGAGTTTTATCGCTTATTTTGTGGGAATTTTAGTCTTACTATCCGGAATTATCGGAGTGAGTAATATTATGTTGATTGTAGTTAAGGAAAGGACCAAGGAAATAGGGATACGCAGGGCATTAGGTGAGGATCCCTGGTCTATTAAAAAGCAGATTCTATTGGAGTCAATTTTTCTTACAATTATATCCGGCATGGCGGGAATTATTATTGGTGCTCTATTTATTTATGGTGTTAATGCCTTATTAGATGCTAATGGCCCTGTGGATATGTTTCTGAATCCCAGTGTAAGCTTAGGTGTAGTTAGTGTGGCGCTATTCATTCTGGTATTGTCAGGATTACTTGCAGGTTTTATTCCCGCTCAAAGTGCTATAAAAGTAAAGCCAATAGATGCTTTAAGAACAGAATAAATTTGAAACTTCAATCATTTAAACTATAAAAAATGAAAAAGTCAGTAACTATTATCATTCTAATTGTCATTTTTGTGGCTTTCGGAGGATCTATGTATTACCTCTATCAAAAGAATGAACAAGATCCAATTGTATATGAAACCGAGAAACCTACTACCCAGACCATTATCAAAAAAACTGTGGCCACCGGTAGTATATTACCTTTAGAAGAAGTCCTTATAAAACCCAATATTTCAGGCGTTATTGAGGAAATTTTTGTTGAGGGGGGAGATTTCGTAAAATCTGGTGATTTACTGGCAAAAATAAAAGTGGTGCCAAACCTAAATGCACTTAATGATGCCAAAAATAGTATTGATGAGGCTAAAATTTCATTGGATGACCAAAGGCGAAATTTTGATAGGCAAAGTCTTTTTAACAAAGGGGTAATCTCAAAAGTTGATCTGGAAAGAGCACAGCTAAGTTATGACCAGGCCAAACAAGCCTATAGTGCAGCAAATAAAAGATATGATATTGTTAAAACAGGAACTACCAAAGGTTATGGCAATTCCGCGAATACCTTGATCAGGTCTACTGTGACCGGAATGGTTTTGGAAGTACCTGTAGAAGTAGGTAACCAGGTGATTGAAAGTAATAATTTTAATGAGGGAACCACTATTGCAGCAATTGCGGACGTAGATAAAATGATATTTGAAGGAAAGGTAGATGAATCTGAGGTGGGAAAGATAAAGGAAGACCTGCCATTGGAAATTACTGTTGGAGCTCTTGAAAATGTAACTTTTGATGCCATTCTCGATTATATAGCTCCAAAGGGTAATGAGGAAAATGGAGCTATTCAATTTGAAATTAAAGGCACCTTAAAGAAACAGGATTCAGTATTTATTAGGGCGGGTCTAAGTGCAAATGCATCAATAATACTGGATAGAGCAGATAGTGTTCTTTCTATAAAAGAAGCGCTGGTCCAATTTGACTCGGAAACCAAACAACCATTTCTGGAAATTGCTACCGGGGATCAGGAATTTGAGAGAAGGGATGTAGAATTGGGAATAAGTGATGGAATTTATATAGAAGTGAAGTCTGGTCTGAATAAAGAAGATGAGATAAAAGTATGGAATGAAGTGAAGCCTGATGAGTTTGAAGGATAGCTTTTTAACAAAATATTTTGAGGATTATTTGTAACATTTTAGCAACTTACCTGTCCTATTGGAGGGTTTGAATAATTTTAACTTAAGACACTAACCATGATTGAAATAAAAGATCTGCACAAATCCTATAAGATGGGTAACAATTCCCTGCACGTTTTAAAAGGAATAAATTTTTCTGTTAAAGAAGGCGAATTAGTTGCAATTATGGGCTCATCCGGTTCGGGAAAATCTACCTTGTTGAATATTCTGGGGATGTTGGATGTAGCTGATTCTGGTGAATACACCTTGGATGGTGTGCCAATAAAAAATCTTAATGAGACTAAAGCTGCCAATTACAGAAATAAATTTTTGGGATTTATTTTTCAATCTTTTAATCTTATAAATTATAAAAGCGCACTTGAGAATGTGGCTTTGCCCCTTTATTATCAACGAGTTCCCCGAAAGGAACGGCAGGCGAAAGCCATGAGCTATTTGGAGCGGGTGGGGTTAAAGGAATGGTCGCACCATTTGCCAAGTGAACTTTCAGGGGGTCAAAAACAGCGGGTAGCGATTGCCCGAGCCATGGTTGCTGAACCCAAAGTCTTACTGGCCGACGAGCTTACGGGAGCATTGGACAGTACGACCTCATATGAAGTCATGGAACTAATTCAGAAAATTAACGATCAGGGTAATACCATTTTGGTGGTTACCCATGAGGACGATATTGCCCATATGTGTAAAAGGATCGTATATCTGAAGGATGGAGTTATTATCAAAGACGAAAAAGTAAAACAGATTAAGGCGTCTGCGTATGTTTAGTCGAGACAGCTGGAACGAGATATTTGAAACTATTCAAAAAAATAAACTTAGGACCTTCCTTTCTGGTTTTACTGTAGCTCTGGGGATATTAATTTTTGTTTCACTTTTTGGTCTGGGAAACGGTCTAATTAACACCTTCGACAAATTTTTCCAGGAAGACGCCACTAACGTACTCTATCTTTTTCCAGGAAAAACTACAATCCCGTATAAGGGGTATAAATCAATGAGGCGAATTGAATTTGAAAATAGCGACCTGGCAGATATTAAAAAGAATTTCCCAATGTTTCTGGAATATGTAACCCCTAGAATTAGAAGAAACAAGTTGGTGAAATTCAAAGAAGAATCTGACAATTTTAACACCACTGGGGTAGATTGGGGCCACCAATTTGCTGAAAAGACAATTATTATGAAGGGCCGGTACTTAAATGTGGAGGATATTAAGAATAAGACAAAGCATGCAGTGATTGGGCGTTTAGTGGAACAGGACTTATTTGGATCTAAAAATGCGATGGGTAAATATTTGGATATTGGTGGAAGTGTTTTTAAAGTCATTGGTGTTTTTCAGGACGAAGGAGGAGATAGGGAAGAACGTGGAATATATGTCCCGTATACAACACTCCAGCTAATTGAAAAAAACACAGATAAAATAGACCAGTTGGTTGTGGCCTTTAAACCAGATATGGGTTATATTGGAGCTATGGCTTTCGAACGTAGTTTGGATAAGTTCTTTAAAGACAAGAAATTCATAAGTCCCGAAGATCAAAATGGAATTTACATCAGAAACATTGCAGATCAGTTACAGCAAAATCAACAATTTGCACGGGTACTTCAAATTATAGTCGCTTTTGTGGCTTTTGGGACAATAATTGCCGGCATTATTGGGATAAGTAATATCATGGTTTTTGTCGTTAAGGAACGTACCAAGGAGTTGGGAATCCGAAAAGCCTTAGGTGCCACTCCAAAAGCAGTAATCAGTACAATTTTACTTGAATCAGTTTTTATTACAACAATATCGGGATTTACGGGGATGCTAGTTGGAATTGCACTACTTACCTCTTTAGGAGAGAGTTTGGCTGAGGATTATTTCATTACCAATCCATATATAAATATTACTGTGGCAATATCTGCAACCCTTGTTTTAATAATATTTGGTGCAATTGCGGGCTATATTCCGGCCAAAAGGGCAGCGCGTATTAAACCAATAATAGCATTACGAGATGAATAGTATTCGATTTCTTTTTGACAAAAATACCTGGCAGGAAATTTTAGGATCTGTCGGAAAGAATAAAACCAGGACTATAATTACTGTTATAGGAGTGTTATGGGGTATTTTTATATATATCGTTCTGGCAGGGGCCGCAAAAGGAATGGACAATGGTTTTGAAAAAAACTTCGAAACGGTGGCCAAAAACAGTATTTGGGCCTGGTCTCAAAGTACCAGTATGCCTTACGCAGGTTTTAAAACAGGTAGAATAATACGGATAAAAGTGAATGATGCTGAGGTCTTGAAAAATAGAATTCCTGAAATACAATATATAGCACCTGTAAATACAAAAGGTGCATTTGGAGGGGCGTCTGCGCTTACCGTAAGAGGGATTAAATCTAATAGTTATGCCGTATATGGATACTTTCCGGAAATAGCAAAAATTGCCACCCAGAAAATTTATGATAATGGAAGATTTATTAACGATGAAGATATTGCTCAGGCGAGAAAAGTTTGTGTTATTGGTGATCGTACTCAACAGGAATTATTTGATGAGGATGAAGATCCTATAGGTGCTTATATTAGGGTAGAAAATATTTATTTTCAGGTCGTCGGCGTTCATAAATTTGCGCAAACGACGCCATTTGGAACAGATGGAGATATTTTTATTCCCTTTACTACCTTCAAAAAACTTTACAATACAGGAGAGGAAGTTCAATTTTTTACTATAGCGGCATATGACGATGCCGACGTTATTCAGGTAGAAAAAGATATTAAAGCTGTTTTAAGAAGTATTCATAAAGTTCACCCGGAAGATGAACGCGCATTTGGGGCCTTTAATCTTGGTGAGATATTTAATAAGATTATGGGATTTGCAGACGGGATAACCTTTTTGTCCTTAATTGTTGGAGTTGCCACAATCCTGGCCGGGGTAATTGGAATTGGTAATATCCTGCTAATATCCGTTAAAGAGCGTACCAAGGAATTAGGCATTCGCCGTGCTTTAGGTGCAACACCAAGAGAAGTACGTTCTCTGATTATTTTAGAATCTGTATTTCTTACATTGATTGCCGGAGTTATAGGTATTATTCTTGGGGCCGGTGTTTTAAGTTTGATCAATAACCTCACTAAGGATATCAATTTTCCATATACGAATCCAACCGTTCCTATACCATACGTCCTGGGAGCCTTAGCTATCATGATAATATTGGGAACACTAATAGGTTCAATTCCTGCGCAGCGGGCTGTTAGTATTAAACCCATAGATGCGCTAAGAGAAGAATAAACAAAACCATTAACTATATACTAACACATTAGATTAAGATGAATAAAATTGTAAAATATGTATTGATTGGGATTCTGGGGCTCGGAGCATTGTGGGCTGCTGCTTTTTTTATCAAATCCAATAGCAAATCAGCCATAACATACGAAACAAAAAAGCCATTTATTTCAAATATTGAGAAGAAAACGGTAGCCACAGGTAAAGTAATCCCGGAGGATGAGATTGAGATCAAACCTCAAATTTCTGGAATTATTGAAACAATTTATCTGGATGAAGGGGCCCAGGTTAAGGCTGGCGATTTAATTGCCATAATAAAAGTGGTACCCAATGAGCAATCCTTGAATCAGGCCCGTGGAAGGGTAAGGAATGCTGAGATTGCGTTAAATAATACCGATATTGAATATAAAAGAAATAAGGTCATATTTGATAAAGGGGTTATTTCCAGCCAGGACTTTAACATCTTGCAATTACGATATGATCAGGCCGTACAGGAATTGGGCAATGCTCGTGCAGATTATCAGATTATCAGAAGAGGTTCTGCAGGAGGTTCTTCAAGTGCTAATACCAATATTCGGGCAACGGTTGCCGGCACATTGTTGGAAATTCCGGTAAGGGAAGGAGATCAGGTAATTCAGAGTAATAACTTTAACGATGGGACAACCATTGCTACCATTGCCGATTTGGGCAAGATGATTTTTGAAGGAATGGTTGATGAAGGAGAGGTAGGAAAACTAGAATTGGGTATGCCCTTAGAAATTAGTTTGGGAGCCATAGAAGATCAAAAATTTGAAGCAAAGTTAAAGTTCATCGCGCCAAAAGGAATAGAAGAATCGGGTGCGGTACAATTTAAAATAGAAGGCGATGTGGTTGTGGAAGGAGATTTTATGATCAGGGCAGGATATAGTGCTAATGCCTCACTGGTGCTTGAGAAAAAAGATAGTGTTATGGTAATACCTGAAGCACTACTGCAATTTGATAAGGAAACAGATGAACCCTATGTTGAAATTGCGGTGGGCGATCAGAAATTTGAGCGTAAAGATGTTGAAATAGGAATTTCCGATGGGGTTAACGTGGAAATTATCTCGGGCTTAACTGAGGAAGATGAAGTAAAAATCTGGAACAAAACAGAGCCGATAAAAAAAGGTGAAGACGAAGAGGAGGAAAGTGAAGAAGAAGATTAATTAACTTAAATACGAATAGTCAATCAATAATAATTATCAAAAAACGACAGATGAAATTTAAACTAACTGCACTATTATTCCTCTGTGCGATTGGAATGACAATAGCACAGAAAAAGATTTGGACCCTTGAAGAATGCGTCACTTATGCGGTAGAAAATAACCTCTCCATTCAACAATTTGAATTGGACCTGGAGAATTCTTACATTGACAAATCGGATGCCATTGGGGCCTTTCTTCCCGATTTAAATGGGACGTTGAATGGTCAGAGCAATACGGGATTGTCTTTCGACCCAACTAATAATCAACCTGTGAACACTACCCAAATAACCTCTTCCGGAAGTGTTACCTCCTCAGTACTTTTATTTGATGGAGTTAGAAATATACACAGGCTTAACAGAGCAAAACTTAACGCAATTGCTAACCAATACCGTTTAGATGATCTGGTAAACGATATTCGTTTAAATGTGGCCATAAATTATTTAAGTATTTTGTCCAATAAGGAAGCAACGAAAGTTGCAAAAGCCTTATATGCTATAACGGAACAGGATTTAAATAAGACAAAGGAATTAGTTGAGTCAGGTGTGGTCGCCAGAGGAGACTTGTTGGAAATAGAGGCCACTGCGGCAACTCGTGAACAGCAAATTATAAATGCTGAAAATGAAGTGCTTATTTCTCGAATTAATTTGGCACAGTTACTGCAGATCACAGATTATGAAAACTTTGATATTTCTGATGCAGAATTTGAAGTACCTCCCGCTGAAATATTGAAAAACTCACCAAAGGTTATTTTTGATAAAGCCATGAGTTATTGGTATGAGACCAAATTTTTCGAGACCAATGTAAAATTGGCAGAAAAAGATTTATCCATGGCAAAAGGATTAGCTTATCCAACACTTAGCGCATTTTTTAATTACAATACACGTTATTCCGATCAATTTCTTGATCCTATAACAGGGCAAGTAATCCCCTTTGGGGAACAGCTTTGGATTAATGACGGTACTGGCTATGGAGTACAAATTAACATACCTGTCTTCAATGGTTTTAGTACACGGAATAGCATTAAACGCTCTCAAATAGATGTTAAAAAGGCCGAACTTCAGCTAGAACAGAATAAATTGGACCTGGAAACAAATATAAATCAGGCCTATGTAGATGTTGTTAATAGCTCTAAAGCCTATGAAGCAGCGCTCAAGACCCGGGAAGCCAGGGCATTGGCTCTGGATTACTCTAAAGAAAGATATGATGTGGGTATTCTGAACGCATTTGATTATAGCCAGGCGCAGGCCAGAGTGGACAATGCGGAGGCTGAAGTGATACGCACAAAATACGACTACGTTTTTAGAATTAAAGTATTGGAATTCTACTTTGGACTACCTATTGTAATTGATTAAAAATAAATTTTAAATTAGTTTGGACCTGTTGAGTTGTTAAACCCCAACAGGTCTTTTTATATTTGCTCCACAGTTATGGCAATAATTTTAAATATTGAGACTGCAACCACCAATTGTTCTGTAAGCATTGGTAAAGATGGTCTTATGATTGCGCTCAAGGAACAGAATAGTGCTTCATATTCACATTCAGAAGACTTGCATTTTTTTATAAAGGAAGCTCTAAAGGAGGCTTCCCTCTCTATTGAAGATCTCAATGCGATAGCCGTTAGTAAAGGCCCGGGTTCTTATACCGGATTGCGGATAGGTGTTTCTGCAGCAAAAGGACTTTGTTTTGCCTTAGACCTTCCTCTTATTGGGATCTCAACTCTAGAAAGTATGGCCTCTCAGCTTAAAATAGAGGATGGCGCTGTGATTCCTGTTCTGGATGCAAGACGCATGGAAGTTTATTCTGCAGTATATAATTCCAATAATGATGGAATAAGGGAAACCAGGGTAGAGGAGATTACGCCAAATTCATTTGCACAATTTGCGTCACAGGGAAAGGTATATGTCATTGGGAGCGGAGCAGTTAAGTGTCGGGAAATATTGCAACACCCGAATTTTGTATTTGACGATTCCATAGTGCCTTCGGCCCAAGAAATGAGTCAACTATCCTCTAGGGAGTTTAGAGCGAATAAGTTTGAAAACACCGCTTATTTTGAACCGGATTATTTAAAGGATTTTGTTAGTCAGCAAAGCAAGAAATAAAAATCTTTCTCAGAACCAATGGTTATCAAAATTGGATGTCGATTTTAATCCGGATTATGAACCACTCTTTGAGGAAATGGAATTTCGATATTTGCTGCATCAAATCTTCTTTTAAGCTCTTCCATTATAAAAAAATGAACTTCCCAAAAGTCTTCATTTTTAGCCCAGAAGCGCAAGGTAAGATTTACAGAACTATCTCCTAATGCGCCTACAAATACTTGTGGCTCGGGTTCTTTGAGTATAGTTGTTTGTTCCCTGCATATTTCCAGGAGAATGTCTTTGGCTTGTTTAATATTAGAGCCATAACCTATGCCTATATCAATTTTATCTCTTCTGGTTTCTTCTGCATTGTAATTAATGATGTTATTGTTAGAGAGTTGTCCGTTTGGAATAATAGCCACCTGATTACCAAATGTATTTAGTTTAGTGGTGAAAATAGAGATTTCCTTTACCGTACCGTCTACGCCCTGGGCGGAAATAAAATCCCCTATTTTAAAGGGTTTGAAAAATAATATTAAAATTCCACCTGCAAAGTTGGCCAAAGAGCCCTGCAGCGCTAGTCCAATGGCAAGACCCGCAGATGCTACAACAGCAAGCAGGGAAGAAGATGCCACTCCTAACTGTGTAACGACGGCAACAAAAAGAAGCACCTTTAAACCTACGTTAATCAATTGCATAAGAAAAGACTCCAGTGCAAGATCATAATCTTTCCTTTCAAAAAATTTACGTACCAGACGGTTAATTAATTTTATAAACCATAATCCAATTATTAAAATAATAATAGCTGTGATCAATTCGGGAATAAACTCCCAAATCCAGTTTATGGCGTTCTCTAAATGTTGGTTATAATTAGATAAGTCTTTCATAGATTCATTTTTTTAAAAAACAAAATTAAAACATTTCTAATACTAAGAAATGCGGTGAAAAAAAATATTGAGAAATTTGCATTTCTATTTAAGCTGATTTAGTACTTGTTCCATATCTTCGGTTGGCAACTTGCAGGAACCATGTTCACAAAGGTAGATAAGAGTACTATTTGCCACAAATCTGTTTTGAATTAATGATAACTTGCTCTCTTCTTTAGCGCCTGCAAATACCGCGTTGGGTAAATAGGATTGCTGCATGGCACTCGCTGTTTTCATATGGTCTTCCCCAACTATACTTATTTCATAAAAAGGTTGTTGAAAATACAATACCAGATGAAGCCAATTGGCATAACTGGCCGTGTCTTTCTCAAAACTTTGCTGCAGATTCATAACCATTTGTTGTGCAATGTTTTCATAATTCTCATCCGGAAAAAACCGGGATAATTTAAAAAGATTTTTAGCCATAATTGAGTTTGATGACGGAATGACATTATCTGCCTTTTCTATAGTTCTCCTGATAATGAATGAATCTTGTTTGGGAGTGAAGAAAAACAAACCGCTGTTATCATCGGTAAAATTAGCAATGCAATAATCTGATAATATTTTTGCCTCATTAAGCCAATTTTCATCAAACGTAATTTCATATAGACCGATATAACCATCAATGACAGAGGCATAATCTTCCAGATAACCATTGATGGTGCTTTTACCATTTTTATGATTATGGTACAGGCCGCCATCTTTCCTTATAAATGTTTCCTTAATAAATGTGGCATTTTTTAAAGCCAGATCCAGATAATTATCATTTTTGATAAACCTGTAGGCATCTGTCAATCCCTTTAACATTAAGCCATTCCAGGAACAAAGTATTTTATCATCCAATCTGGGGCGATTTCTCTTTTCCCTGACATTGTTTAAGATTTGTTTACACTCTGAAATAATTTCATTGACTTCAGAAACAGAAAGTTTGTGTTTTTTAGCTATTGTCTCGTCTGATTCATCCCTTATTAATACGTAGTTACCATGCTCCCAAAGCCCAAAATCGTTTATGTTGTAATAGTCCTTGAAAAGTTCAAATTTATCAGCAAGAAGGGCTTGTAATTCCGATTTTTGCCAAACGTAATATGCCCCTTCTTCCAATTCCCCGGTTTCATTCTGGCTATCGGCATCCAGTGAAGCATAGAATGCATTTTTGCTATCCATAAGCTCCGTGGTAACAAATGCAATAGTCTCTTCCACGACCTTCTTATAAAGAGGGTTTTTCGTTACGGCGTATGCCTTGGAATATAAACTTATTAATTGGCCATTGTCATATAACATTTTTTCAAAATGGGGAACATGCCATTTTCCATCCACAGAGTATCTTGAAAAACCACCTGCCAAATGATCGAAAATTCCTCCATAAGCCATCTTCGTAAGTGTTAAATTAACGTATTCCAGGAGGTCATCATTTTTTCTGGTAATTGCATAATGCAATAAAAAATCAAGGTTGCCGGGCATCATAAATTTTGGAGCCCGGCTATAACCCCCATAATTGTGATCAAAATAGCGAGACCACTTTTTAACCGAATCATCTAATTGATCTTCAGTTAAAATCTGGGAATTTGCACCAACTTCTACAAGATTAATTGCCTTAATCCCTTCAGCGAGATCTTTGGCATATCCATTTATTTTATCGGGTTGTTCCTGGTAAAGCCTTGTGAGTTCTTTTAAAACCTTCATCCAATCATCCTTCTTCACATAAGTCGCTCCCCAAAATGGACGTCCGTCGGGTAAGGTAACTACATTTAATGGCCATCCACCTCTTCCCGTCATCATTTGAACTGCATCCATATAGAGATGGTCAATATCCGGGCGCTCTTCCCGGTCTATTTTTATATTTATATAATGTTCGTTCATTAAATTTGCCACTTCTTCATCTTCGAAGCATTCTTTTTCCATAACATGGCACCAATGACAGGCAGCATAACCTATACTTATAAGCACTAATTTATTTTCATTTTTGGCTTTTTCCAGAACATCATCGCTCCAGGGTTCCCAGTTTACGGGATTATGAGCATGTTGCAACAGATAAGGGCTACTTTCATTTATCAGGGCATTGGTATGTTTATAGGACATAGATTCTTTTTTTTGAGAGCAAGCATTTAAGGCAACTAATACTAAAAGTAAAGTGTAATTAAGCTTAGACATATACAAAGTTACTACTAATTAAAGAGCATAAAAAAAGCGCCATAAAGGCGCTTTAATTTTTTTTAGGATTGGTTAATTGACTTCAAAAGTAATTTTAACATTTACGCGATAGTCATCTATTTTTCCATCTTTCACTGTAGCGCTTTGTTCATTTACATATACCGAACGTATATTATTGACGGATTTGGATGCGTGAGCAACCGCATTTTTGGTAGCGTCTTCCCAACTTTCATTGGAATTTGCCATTACTTCAATAACTTTTAAAACTGACATAATACTTCTTTTTAGTGTTATGTTAAGGTAGCAAATAAAAAGCTAAGGAACAACAACTTCAGTCGGAATTATCCGTTTAAGGCGACCACTTCAGATACCTTATCTCCCATCATATTTTTTAGCATGGTTTCAATGCCATTTTTCAAAGTATAAGTAGAAGAAGGACATCCGCTACAGGCACCCTGAAGAATAACATTTACTGTTTTGCTTTCTTTCTCATAAGATTGAAAAAGTATATTTCCACCGTCACTGGCAACTGCTGGTTTTACATATTCTTCAAGAATATTAATGATCTCTTGCGAAATATCATCTAATGTTTCGTTCTCTGTTTGTGCATTAGATGTGCTTACAGATTTAACTGTAACTTCATCACTGGAGACTACTTCATTTCCATCGGCAATAAAATTTCGGATCAATTCACGGAGTTCCATAGTAATCTCATCCCAGCTGGTGACCTCGTATTTCGTAATGGAAACATAGTTTTCATCCATAAAAACCTCTTTAACATAAGCCAGGTGAAATAACTTTTTGGCCAGATCAGAACCTTTAGCTTCATCAAGATTTTTAAATTCAAACATAGCAGGTACTATTTTTCTATTTGCCACGAATTTCATTACGGCCGGATTTGGGGTAATTTCGGCATATATGGTAATAGCTACTTTCGTAGTATCATCCTCTTCATTAACAATAGGTTCCCCGGAGTTTAAATATTCAACCAACTGTTGTGCCACCTCGTCCTTAACCGATGGCCAATCTATTATATCAAAGCGTTCCAGAGCTATGAAATTCCCTGAAATATATACCGTTTTTATAAATGGAAGGTAAAATAATTGCTGAGCCAAAGGAGAATTTTTGGCATCATCTATATTCTTGAATTCGAAATTACTCCCATTTGTTAGAATATGATTAGTCTCAAATTTTAAAATGGCCGGGTTGTTTGTTTCTACTACGGTAATAACGTATTCTTTCATCGTATTTGTTTTCAACAAAAATACAACCATTTTCCATTCCCATGTATATATAATAATGTTGTATTTCATCCGTTATACTTTATATTTGAACGAAACTGCATTAAACGCGCCCTATTCTTTGATGAAAAAACTCCTGTTGATTTTGTTTACATATGTGGCTTTTTCCAGCTATTTAACCGCACAGGAGGGTATTCCTGTGTATTTTGATTATTTAGCGGACAATTACTATTTGGTATTCCCCTCTATGGCAGGTATTAGCGATGGCGGTAAAATTAGACTTACAGCCAGAAAACAGTGGTTTAGTGTAGATGAGGCCCCAAGTTTACAGACGCTTAGCGCCAATTACAGGATTCCGGAGAGTTCGAGTGGAGTAGGTGTAATCATTTTTAATGATGCCAATGGTTATCACTCTCAAACGGGTGCAAAGCTAACTTATGCCCATCATTTGCAGTTAGGACCGGAAATCAGGATATTAAATCAATTGTCATTCGGATTGAGTGCTGGTTTTATTCAAAGTAGTCTTGATGAATCAGAATTCAGGTCGGTTATCCCGGATCCTATTATTACAGGTGGAAAAAATAGCGTTGGGTATTTTAATATGGATTTAGGGATGTCCTATAACTATATGGAATTTTATTTAAATGTCGCGGCTTTAAACCTTTTGGGTACTGGAAGAGACCTTTATACTGCTATTGAATTTGATAATTTAAGGAGGTATTTGATTAATGCTGGATATGTATTTGGGAAAAACTTATGGAAGTTTGAACCTTCTGTTCTTTTTCAATTGACAGAATTTACTGAAGAGAAAACCGTGGATATCAATGCTAAGGTTTATAGGGAATTAAGCTTCGGTACGATTTGGGGAGGTCTATCTTACAGAAGGAGTTTTGACGGTGCCCAATTCCAGGTTGATGGTACTTTTGGTGAACAGAGACTTCAATTATTTACTCCAATCGTAGGTATTAATTATAACAGATTTATGTTCTCCTACAACTATTCTTACCAATCCGGAGATATTAGATTAGATAACGGAGGGTTTCACCAAATTACCCTGGGTTATGACTTTGGTCCGGTTAGGGAAAATAGATATGACTGTTTCTGTCCTGGGGCAAATTAAAAACGGGCTTAACAGAATATTCTGCTAAACCCGCTTTATTAGATATTACAACTTTAGTTTATTCCCATTTGAACTTTTTATTAGCAGCTTGTCTTTTTATGGCATTTAACATCGCATTTTCAAGCTCTCCTTTTTCCTGTTGGGCATGTTTGCTAATATAGATCTCGCGTTTGGCATTTTGTTGCTGTATTTCCTTTTGTATCCTTGTTCTTTCGGCCTTTTTTTCATTTATAAATGAATTAAGTTCTGCCTTTGACTTATTTCTAAGTGCTTTGGGTAATTCCTCCTTTTTTATAGCGGATACATTAAATTCATCGTCTTCAGATGCATCTATCAAATCCCATGACGAATTCTTATACATCCCTGAACTTTTACTAACTGCCCGTTTAACAGCTACAGCCTCTTCTAATTCCATGGCGTTGTTATCTTGTTGGGACTGTAATTCCAGTTTTGTGCTTCCCATGGCACCATAAGAGATATAGGTGCTGTTCAATTTTGAATTTAGTTTAATGATAACATCATCATACGGAGTAGCTATATGAACAATCTGTTTATTATGATCTATTGCCATGTATTCTCCACCGGTCAGGGTAGCACCTTTTTTCCAATCCGTATTAATGCCTTGCTGATAGTTGCCGCAAAATATCGTATTTACGATGATCTCTTTTTCTCGGGCATTAGTCACAGCATCCCTGTAATTAAGTTTCCCTTGAGTAAAAGGTTCATTTCCTGCTATAAATATCATTTTTAAATTATCAGGATTTTTTCCCCAGTCTAACTGACGTAACGAAGTTTGAATGACTTCACCACAGTATTCCTCTCCACCATTTGTACTTAATGAAAAAAGCTTTTCAGAAATCTCATCCAAATCGCTGCTGAATCCGATAACCTGTTGAATATAGCCTTCCCTCGAAGAAAGTCCGTCATTTCCATATTGGTAAAGTGCAATCTGTAGATTAGGCCTGTGCCCATTCCCGCATTTTGCATAAGAGAACTGATTCACAATATCCCATAGCTGAGCTTTGGCCTGATTAATTAAGCCGTCCATACTATTACTTGTATCTAACAGTAGTGCGATTTTTACAGTGTTATTGTCCTTATCTTTTTTGTCAATTAAAAATTTTTCCGTCTCGGAGTTATTAATTTCCTCCTTGCTTAGTGGGGCATAACCGAATGCTGTTCCAAAAGTCAGACTTAAAAGTATAAGACCAATAGTGTGTTTGAAATTTTTCATAATGTTATTTTTTTAGTGATAATTATTAGCTAAATGTAGGCCCGAACTTTTTCACAAAAAATGAGGAATGAGCGAAATGAACCCCTTATTGAGTGAAATGGCACTATGATTGCGTAAAGCCTATTATTCAGGGGTAAACAGACCAGGATTTGAAATAAGGGTATTTTTTAATACCGTATAAATCAAGTAAGTTTATCCCTATAAACGCAAATCATGCAAAAGAATAGGTGCCTTTTTGTAGTTTTTTCCCTGATCCTTTTTACAGGTTTTTCACAGACTCAAAAGAAGTCTAAAGATTCAGAACAAGAACCTGCTAAGGGAGAAACGACCTATATGGTTAACCTGGATTCAGCTAATTTCTATAAGAAGACTGATATTGCGAAAAGTATAGATTTTATAGCACAGGCTATTGGAAGTCTCGGGCAAAATGCTAATAAGCAGGAACTTG
>RCNG010000676.1_pt1 | contig 16008 bp, 13 predicted proteins | sample 2041371 | NCBI WGS metagenome assembly RCNG01 (sample SAMN09708227, study PRJNA481090) | Marine sediment metagenome, whole genome shotgun sequencing project. | biome: marine sediment; feature: ocean; material: sediment; isolation source: Sewage treatment plant 1 marine sediment (STP1) ... | reverse complement strand
CGGATCTTCTACGACTACCGGGCCAAATACGAATCCGACCGAACTGAATACATCTGCAAGGGCACCGCGACCGATGCAGAAGAGCAGCAATATGCGGACCTTGCTGTTGCCGCGTTCAACGAACTCGGTTGCACCGGTTGGGGCCGGGTCGACTTCATGACGGGTGCGGACGGTCAGCCGCTGGTGCTGGAAGTTAATACGGTTCCGGGAATGACGAGCCATAGCCTGGTGCCGATGGCGGCACGCGAGGACGGTATCGATTTCGAGGATTTGTGCTGGCGGATACTGGAAACGAGTTTCGCTGTTGACGTAATAGAAACGAACGCAAGGGTGGCCGCAAATGGCGCGTAAGCAAGCCCATCGGCGTAAGCGAAAAGTGACGCCGAAGTTCAAGATGCCAAAGATCCGAATCGGGAAGATTCTGGCCCCGATATTTGCGGTCGCGATGGTGCTCGCAACCTATCAGCTCAGTTTGACGATGCTGGACCGGGAGATTTCTTCAATCGAAATCAGTGGGCCCTTTCAGCGTGTTACGGCATTACATATCGAAGCCGCGATCAGCGAAGAGATCGACGCGGGTTTTGTCGGAGCCGATATCGATCGAATTCAAGAAAAACTCCTGGCTTTGCCATGGATAGACCAGGCGCGCGTGGCGCGTCGCTGGCCCAGTCGAATTTCAATCACGGTAACCGAGCAAGTGCCGGCGGCGGTTTGGGGTGATAGCGGTTTGTTGAATACACGCGGCGAGTTGTTCGTTCACGAGTCTCGGCATGTTCCAGCCGAACTGCCACGACTTAGCGGCCCGGACTCTCGCGCGGCCGAGGTCGCCAAGCGTTACCTTGCCGTACGCGAGAAGCTGATTCCGGTCGGCCTTGATTTGCGTCGTGTACATCTCGACGCGCGCGGATCGTGGGAAATGACATTGAGCAACGGCATTGAGGTTCGCCTCGGCAGAAAAGCCGTTGCGGATCGTACGAGTCTTTTTCTCGATGTTGTGGCAGACATTATTACTGGCCGTGCGAAGCAAATCGAATACGTCGATATGCGTTATGGCAATGGTTTCACGATTGGTTGGAAGAGTGGATCGCAGACTCCGGTCACCGATCCGGAAAGGGCCGAGCAGGAAATGCTCGCGGCCAGAGGATTGAATTGAATGACCAAGCGACCTGACAAAAACCTGATTGTCGGACTGGACATCGGCACCTCCAAAGTGGTGGCGATCGTTGGCGAGGTCAATGAAGAAGGCGACATTGAAGTCGTCGGAATCGGTACGCATCCGTCCCGCGGCCTGAAGAAAGGGGTGGTCGTGAATATCGAATCAACCGTGCATTCAATTCAGCGTGCTGTGGAAGAAGCAGAACTCATGGCGGGCTGCGATATCCACTCCGTATACACGGGTATCGCGGGTAGTCATGTTCGCAGCTTGAATTCGCACGGTATTGTCGCGATCCGTGATTCGGAAGTGAGTGCCAGCGATGTTGATCGCGTGATCGACGCTGCACGTGCGGTCGCGATCCCGGCCGATCAAAAAATACTGCACATTCTGCCGCAGGAATTTGTCATCGATAATCAGGAAGGTATTCGCGAACCGATCGGAATGTCGGGCGTTCGTCTTGAAGCGAAAGTACACATGGTGACGGGCGCCGAAAGTGCGGCGCAAAACATCGTTAAGTGTGTGAAGCGTTGCGGCCTTGAGGTTGACGACATCGTTCTCGAGCAATTGGCGTCAAGCTATGCCGTATTGACGGACGACGAGAAGGAGCTCGGCTCCTGCATTGTCGATATCGGCGGTGGCACGACCGACATCGCCGTTTTCCTGGGCGGTGCAATTCAACACACGGCCGTCATTCCCATCGCCGGCGACCAGGTGACCAATGACATCGCGGTGTCCATGCGTACGCCGACGCAGTACGCCGAAGAGATAAAGATCAAGTATGCCTGTGCGCTTTCGCAGCTGGCTAACCCGGACGAAACGATTGAGGTTCCGAGCGTTGGCGACAGACCGCCGCGCAGGCTCGCACGCCAGACTTTGGCCGAGATTGTCGAGCCCCGATTCGAGGAGCTTTTCGGGCTGGTCCGTGACGAGCTGCGCCGAAGCGGTTTCGAGGAGCTCATCGCGGCTGGCATCGTCATCACTGGCGGCAGCGCGAAAATGGAAGGCGCAGTGGAGCTGGCGGAGGAAGTGTTTCACATGCCCGTGCGACTCGGTTCGCCTCAGTACGTTGAAGGACTGATGGACGTTATACGCAATCCGATCCATGCCACTGGCGTGGGCTTGTTGCTGTACGGATTCGAAAATTTATCACGCCGTGATCGGCGCAGTACGCCGATCGGCGGCAACTTGGGAGAAGCCTGGGACCGCATGAAATCTTGGTTCCAGGGACGATTTTGAAATGAATTATTTGAAGTTTAAAAAGCGGAGGAACACTCAATGTTTGAATTAATGGATGCGCACAGTTCGAGCGCTGTCATCAAAGTCATCGGTGTCGGTGGCGGTGGTGGTAACGCAGTAGCGCACATGGTCGAAACCGGCATCGAAGGTGTCGATTTCATCTGTGCCAACACGGACTCGCAAGCGCTTAAAGGATCACGCGTACGAACCTCGTTGCAGATCGGCTGCAACATCACCAAAGGACTGGGGGCCGGAGCTGATCCGGATATTGGCCGTCAGGCTGCGATGGAAGATCGTGATCGTATTCTCGAAGCTATCGAGGGTGCGGACATGTTGTTCATCACTGCCGGCATGGGCGGTGGTACCGGAACAGGTGCGGGCCCTATCGTTGCACAGGTAGCCAAAGAGCTTGGTATTTTGACAGTCGCGATTGTCACCAAGCCGTTCCAGATGGAAGGTGGCAAACGCATGCAGATTGCGGAACATGGTATCGGCGAGCTTGGCAAGTATGTCGATTCTCTGATCACCATTCCCAATGAAAAGCTGCTATCGGTGCTGGGTGGCGAAACAACGCTTCTCGACGCGTTCCGTTCAGCGAATCAGGTGCTGCAAGGTGCAGTTCAGGGTATCGCCGAACTGATCACGAGGCCGGGTCTTATCAACGTCGACTTTGCCGACGTCCGCACGGTCATGTCCGAAATGGGCATGGCGATGATGGGCTCCGGTGAGTCTTCGGGTGAAGATCGGGCGCGTGAAGCCGCAGAAGCTGCAGCTTCCAGTCCGCTATTGGAAGACATCAACCTGGCTGGCGCCAATGGCATTCTCGTGAATGTTACGGCGGGAATGGACCTGTCGATCGGCGAGTTCCAGGAAGTCGGCAATACGGTCAAGGAATACGCGTCAGCGGATGCGACAGTCGTTATCGGCACGGTTATTGATCCTGAAATGACGGATCGTATTCGCGTCACGGTTGTTGCTACCGGTTTGGGTCAGCAGGCCGCAAATGCCGAATCGCCGATGCGTATCGTGCGTCGGCCGGCCGCACAGACTGAGCCGAACTATCAGACGCTGGACAAGCCAACCGTACAACGGAAGCGAGCTGTCGGTGATGCCATGGACGGCAACGGTTTGCAGGAAGAATTGCTGGATATCCCGGCTTTCCTGCGCCGTCAGGCTGATTAGGGCAAAGCCGAAAGGCGAACCGGACTTTTCGTAAGTCCGGGGCAGGGAACTCCGCTTGCCGGTCCGGTTAATTCCGGGCCGGCTACCTGTTTGACGCCGCGTACCGACTTCTGACTAGTTACGTGATACCGATACGCTAAGCGACTGAATTACAGAGCAATTCTTGTACTAGTTACCTATTATGATAACCTTCGCGACGACATGTTGAGACAACGAACACTAAAAACCAGCATCCGTGCCACAGGGGTCGGATTACACAGTGGCGAAAAGGTCTACATGACACTTCGTCCGGCTGCCGAAAACACCGGTATTGTCTTTCATCGAGTTGACCTCGAAGAACCTGTCGATATTCCGGCGGACCCAAAGCTCGTGACCGAGACAATGTTGGGTACGACCCTGACCAAGGGCGATACCAAGGTTGCGACAGTTGAGCACCTGATGTCCGCTCTTGCGGGCCTCGGGATCGACAACATTCACATAGACTTGTCAGCCGCCGAAGTTCCGATTATGGATGGCAGCGCCGGGCCATTCGTGTTCTTGTTGCAATCGGCTGGTATCGAAGAACAGAATGCCGCGAAGAAATTCATCCGAATCAAAAAGACTGTGCGAGTTGAGGATGGTGACAAGTGGGCTGAGTTGATTCCTTTTAACGGATTCAAGGTGAACTTCGAGGTTTACTTCAATCACCCTGTGTTCAATAAACTGAGCCAACAAGCGACGATCGACTTTTCATCAACCTCGTTCCTGAAGGAAGTCAGTCGCGCCCGAACGTTCTGTTTCCTGAGAGACGTTGAAGCCTTGCGCGAACGAAACCTGACGCTTGGCGGCAGCATGGATAATGCAATTGTCCTCGATGACTACCGCATCCTGAATGAAGATGGACTGCGGTACGCCAATGAGTTTGTCATCCATAAGATTCTCGATGCCATCGGCGATGCCTATCTATTGGGCCATGGCCTGATCGGTGAACTGCGCGCTTATAAATCCGGCCATGATCTGAACAACAAATTGTTCCGAGCAATGCTCGAAGACAAGACCACGTGGGAAGAGGTCACTTTCAGCGACTCCAGGAAAGCCCCGATCTCCTACGTCACTCCCTCTTACGCGTAAGCCCTAACTCTGACTGACGCGTATTCGGCAGGTATGTGCCGGGAAGCCTGCGTCTTTTGCGGCTTCGAGCAGTTTCTCGGTCTCGTAGCGGAGGCGCGACGCCCAGGCCGACGACGCGCATATCACGACCAGTTCTCCGTCCTCACGGACATTTGCGGCCACAATTGCGCCCCGATCCGATTCCGGCAGGGCCCTGCCGAGAATGTCAGTCAGTTCCCCCATGCGTTGTGCGCGGTTGATAAGGTCGCCTAAGTCCCCGTCATTACGAGGATTTAGGAGGTTCTTGAGTTTGTTGGACGACATAGTAGTGTGACGCAGTTAGCGGTTTTTCCCTCTTGCGAGTGACCCCGGTCACCGTTCCCGAGGCCTTACCTTGTAATGATTTCCGACATTATGCATAGTTTCGATCACGATAAAGGCATACCCGTTGAAAGGCGGGGTCGCAAAACCACCGGTCTACGGGATATTTCCTAAGACAGCGGGGCTACCGAATTGAGCAGGGACAGCAAGTTTATAACAATACGAATAAGCGAACGCGGGCTTAAGGCTGGCGACTTCGCAACTTGTATAACCACGAAGCGTTCAACTAAGACGCATCCGGGACTTACGTGATGAATGTAGTTATTTTTGGCAAGGGGTTTGGAAGCCCCAGACAGGTAAACCTGACGGGCGGTGTCGCCGGTTTGTGTATTTCTGTCATCGCTGCGACAGTAATTGGTGTCGGTTTCGCGGCGGGTTCATGGAACGCGTCACGCACAGGTTCCGGTGTTAGCAGCGATAAACTGCAAAGCCTCACGGGACAGCTGCAGGAACAAAGAAGCAGTATCGATAACATTCGCCAGGAAAATGAAGACACGCTCGACGCGTTGTCTATCCGAATCGCACAAATGAACGCGCGCATGATTCGACTGGATGCATTGGGCCGACGATTGACCGATATGGCTGAAATCGACGACAGCGAATTCGATTTTAATTCAAACCCGGCTGTCGGTGGACCGGAGGAGCCCATGGCATCCGGATCAAACGTTGTCGTTCCGGAAATGCTCGAAGCGATGGATCTGCTCACTGCGCGACTCAGTAATCGCGAAGCGCAGCTCGACGTTCTGGAAGGTGTATTGATGAACCAGAATCTCAAAGAGCGAGTGTATCCGCAGGGACGACCGGTCAGTTCCGGCTGGTTATCGTCATACTTCGGTAAGCGAACCGATCCATTTACCGGAAAACCAGCGAACCATACGGGTATCGATTTCGCGGGCAAACTGGGCGCAGAAATCGCCGCGGTTGCGGACGGTGTCGTAACCTGGTCCTCTGACCGCTATGGCTACGGCAGCATGGTCGAAATCAACCATGGCAGCGGTTATTCAACGCGCTATGCACATAATTCTGAAAACCTCGTGTCGGTAGGCGACGAGGTCAAGAAAGGGCAGATCGTCGCATTAATGGGCGAGTCAGGGCGCGCAACAGGCCCGAATCTGCACTTTGAGGTGCTCCACAATGGCAGCCGGGTCAATCCGGTGAAGTTCATTCGGGACGCATCGAAGTAAGCCAGTAGTACCACCCCTTCAATATTGACAATAATCGGCGCGGCCGCGGGTCCTTGTGATCGTGTTTTTTGCCCTTAAATCGCCTCATTGGATTCTAAATAGACCCGCGACACCTTAGAATAGCGGCCTTCGTTTGACCCGACCCTTAGGAGCCCTTGGTGGCCAATTTCCTGACACGCATATTTGGCAGCCGCAATCAGCGGTTGGTGCGTCAGTACTCAAAAGCAGTAAACGAGATCAATGCTCTGGAAGAAGGTATTCAAGCGCTCAGTGATGAGGCTTTGAAGACCAAGACAGCAGAGTTCATGAAACGATACGCCGATGATGGCGAGACGCTTGAGCAATTATTGCCTGAGGCTTTCGCTGTCGCGCGTGAGGCGTCGGTTCGCACGATGCATATGCGACCCTTCGATGTGCAGCTAATCGGTGGCATGGTTCTGCACGACGGGAACATCGCCGAAATGCGAACAGGTGAGGGTAAGACCCTCATGTCAACACTGCCCGCCTACCTCAATGCGATCAGCCGCGACGGTGTGCATATCGTTACCGTCAACGAATATCTGGCACAGCGAGATGCAGACTGGATGCGTCCGATCTACGAGTTTCTCGGACTGACCGTTGGTGTATCCAGGAGCGGCCAGACGCCGGAAGAAAAGCGCGCCGCCTATCAAAGCGACATTACGTACGCGACCAATAACGAACTGGGTTTCGACTACCTGCGTGACAATCTGGCGTTTTCTACCGCCGATAAATCTCAGCGCGAACTGAATTTTGCGATCGTCGATGAAGTCGATTCGATTCTGATCGATGAGGCGCGAACACCGCTGATTATTTCGGGCCCTGCGGAATCAAGCACCGACCTTTACGCGCAAATCAACAAGATGATCCCCAAACTCCGGCGGCACGACGAGACTGAGGATCCGACGAATTACGATATTCCAGCGAATAAAGTCCAATTGCCAGACAGCGATAGTCCGACGACCGAGATGACGTTGGAAGAAGCCATCCGACTCGCCGAAAACCGCGACTCGGATCTGGCGATGACGGCAATGAGTGGAAAAGTCGCGCAGTGTCGCTTTATCAAGCGCGGTGACTACACTATCGATGAGAAAGCAAAACAGGCTTTCATCACCGAGGAAGGTCACTCGCAAGTTGAAGCATTGATGGCGAAAGCCGGACTACTCGCCGAAGGCGAGAGCTTGTATGACGCCGGCAATATCAAACTGCTGCACCACTTGAATTCAGCGTTGCGCGCACACGCGATGTACCAGTGCGATGTCGATTACATCGTCAACGACGGTGAAGTTGTTATCGTCGATGAATTCACGGGGCGCACGATGCCGGGTCGACGCTGGGGTGACGGCTTGCATCAGGCCGTCGAAGCGAAAGAAGGTGTATCGATCAAGCAGGAAAACCAGACGGTTGCCTCGATCACATTCCAGAACTTCTTCCGCCTCTACAATAATTTGTCCGGAATGACCGGTACAGCTGATACCGAGGCTTTTGAGTTCCAGCAGATTTACGGACTGGAAGTTGTTGTCATCCCAACGCACAAAGCAATGATTCGTGATGATCATCCGGACCTTGTCTATCTGACCGAGAAGGACAAATTTGAGGCGATCATCGAAGACGTTGTCGATTGCAGTGAACGTGGTCAACCGGTTCTCGTCGGAACGACGTCAATCGAGGCGTCGGAACTACTGTCTTCATTCCTCAAGAAGAAGAGCATCAAGCATGCCGTCCTCAATGCCAAACAGCACGAACGTGAGGCGCAGATCGTTCAGAACGCAGGCCGTGCGGGGGCGATAACTATCGCGACCAACATGGCTGGACGCGGTACCGATATCGTCCTGGGCGGAAGCCTGGATGCAGTGCTCGCAGAAGCTGGCGAAGGTGCCGATACATCAGCCATCGAAAGCGACTGGCAGAAGCGGCACGAAGGGGTCCTGGAGGCCGGTGGACTGCATATTGTCGGTACGGAGCGCCACGAGTCCCGTCGTATCGATAATCAGCTTAGAGGGCGTTCCGGGCGCCAGGGTGACCCGGGATCATCGCGTTTCTACCTGTCAATGGAAGACACGCTGATGCGTATTTTCGGCGATCCGGAACGTACCAAGAGTCTTCTGTCGCGTGCGGGTATGCGCGAAGGTGAGGCGATAGAAAGCAAGCTTTTGACGCGTCAGATTGAGCGTGCCCAGCGCAAGGTTGAGGCGCACAACTTCGATATCCGGAAGAACCTCCTCGAGTACGATGACGTCTCAAACGACCAGAGAAAGGTCGTCTATCACCAGCGTGCGGAACTCATGGATGCCGATGAGATAGAAGACTCCGTTTCGGCGATACGGGAAGAGGTTGTTGGCGATCTGGCAGCGCAATATATTCCGCCTGGCAGTCTGGACGAATTGTGGGATGCGGATGGCCTGAGTCAGGCGCTCGACTCGGATTTCGGGCTTCGACTCGATGTGAGTCGTTGGGTTCGCGACGACAAAACACTCAGTGCTGAGGCGATCGCGGATCGTTGTATCGAAGAGGCGAGCAAGGCCTACGAGAAAAAAGTCGGCGATATCGGCGGTGAGCTGATGAGAGGCGTTGAGAAACAAGTGATGTTGCGGCAGCTTGATAACCACTGGAAAGAGCACCTTGCCGGGATGGATCATTTGCGGCAGGGCATTGGTCTGCGCTCATACGCGCAGAAGAATCCGAAACAGGAATACAAGCGTGAAGCGTTCGAGATGTTCGGTGTGATGCTGGAGCAGGTCAAACACGACACGATCAGCATTCTTTCTCGAATTCGCATTCAGGGCGAAGACGATCTGGATGAATTGCAAAAGCGTAAACAGGCCGCCGACTCGATGAAGTATCAGCATGCCGAGGCGTCAGCGCTCGGAGAGGGTCCACAAGGCGCTGCTCAGCCGGCCGCGCCGTCACGACAGCCCGTCGAGCCGTTCGTGCGGGATGGTCGAAAAGTCGGTCGCAATGAGCCCTGTCCCTGCGGGTCCGGCAAGAAGTTCAAGCAATGTCACGGCAAACTGAACGTCTAGCAGAACTGCAGTGAATCACTTTGACGTAGCCGCGGGAATACTCTGCGATCCGAAGGGCCGCATACTCATCGCGGAACGGCTGGGCGGCGGCCAATTTCATGGAATGTGGGAATTCCCGGGCGGAAAGATCGCGCCAGGTGAAACCTCGCCTCAGGCGCTTTCCAGAGAGCTCGCAGAAGAGCTTGGAATCGAAGTGACCGAATGCTCGTCATTCATGAATCTTCGCCATGAGTACGATGATCGAATCGTCAGTATTGAATTTTTTATCGTCAGCGACTGGAACAGCGACCCGGTGGGCCGAGAAGGACAGGAGTTGCGCTGGGTGCCAGCGGAGTTACTGGATGCGGATGAATTGCTTCCGGCCGATATGCCTGTAGTCACGGCGCTTCGGAGAAGGCACTAGGCTGTTTGTTTGCAGCGGCCTGACGGCCGCAGCTTCGCTTCGCGCGCATGGCGCGCTCCTACGACGAGTTCGTCAGCAGATAGAGAGTTTGAACGGGACGTCGTGGCCGGTTTGCACAGCGCGACGCTCAACAGACGACCATTCCAGAAATCGCACCGTAAATCTGTGTTGACTACCGCTTATCTCGGGAAACAGGCTAGAGCCCGCCGCGAGACTGACTCGCAGCAGCCGGCAGTTACTGTCTTTTTGCATGCTGTGCTGGTACATGCCATTGATCGCCCGTCTCTCACTGGGTTGCGCGCTTTCCCGAATCAACCAAAGTACTTCGCTTACACCCTCACACAACGGTCTGACTGACTGAATCCAGCCCGCGACGTCTTCCTGCCGACGCGCGATGGGTTGCCTCAGCCAATGGCTGTACTCCGGGAGATCGAACTCGCAGGTTCCGCCCGGGATAGCGCTGCGGTGTTTGATCGCATTCAGGAAGTCGCTGTCTTTGAGCGGCTGCAGGAATCCGGTACCGATTCGCGAGATTTCGTCGCGGCTGGTGGACAAATTGTGCATCAGGTTGTCCAGGCGGCCGCCATCAACGCCCGTGTGGGTCTGGAAACGCTCCAATGCGCTAATCTGGTGATCCAGTTCGTTGAGCACTTCAGCCCGCACATCGCCGCGCGACAATATCGCCAGAATCTCCAGGAGCGTCGAAATTGTTGCTCGGGTCGCCCAATCATCGTCTCTTTCGCTGTTGCGGAGCATCGGATGGTAAAGGAACTCCAGGCGGAGGAACGTCCGCATCCGCTCCGACAGGGGCTGCTCATAGTGGGTAGTGCCCGGGGCGGGCTGTGCAGCGATTTTTCCAGCGGGTTCTGCCATTGCGCTATTTTGCGCCACGGAGTGGCAGGTGGCAAATATGCCAGCGCGTTCGATGTCCTTGTGAGGCAGCCCGAGTTAGAATGTTCGCCGTAAAGATCGGTCGGTGAAATACTTGAAAGCGAATAACTTGTTATTTGACGGCGATTATTCGTCTCGATACTTTGTAGGCGGCGCTTGGGCCATACTGTTTCTTGCGGTCGTCGTCGCTTACTGGCCGGGTCTGAACGGACCCTTTGTGCTGGACGATTTCGGCAGTATCGCCGCGCTGGGCGACCGCGGCGGGGTTGTTGACTGGACCGCGTTCAAGGCGTTCGTCTTCGGCGGTTACAGCGGCCCGACAGGGCGCCCGATCTCGTTAGCGACATTTCTGATTGACGCGAACAACTGGCCTGCTGAGTCCTGGCCCTTCAAACGAACCAATTTGGTCATTCACTGCCTTTGTGGTGTTTTTCTCGGCTTGCTGATCCAGCAGATTTTGCGATTGTTGCGTTTCGAAAATCGCGACATCCAGTTGTTGTCGATTGCAGCCGCTGGCGTTTGGCTATTACATCCGTTTCTGGTTTCTACAACCTTGTACGTTGTGCAACGGATGGCGCAGTTGTCGACACTTTTCTCACTCGCCGGACTAACACTTTATGTTCGAGGTCGAGTGCTTGTCCCAGATAATGCGCGACGTGCGTATGGCTTGATGACGTTGTCGATCGTAGTGTTTGGGTTGCTCGCGACTTTCTCGAAGGAAAACGGAATATTGCTGCCGCTGTTCGCTGCGGCAATTGAACTGACAGTCGTTGCGAGCCAGCGAGAAACGCTTGGACGGCTCAATCGCTACTGGGTCGTGACATTTCTTGTCATACCGGCGGTAATTATTTTCGCGTACCTGAGCAAGAGGGTATTCGGAGAAACGTTTTTCGAGATCGTGCCGCCCAGGGACTTTAGTCTTTACGAACGAGCTCTCACGCAGCCGCGAATTCTCTTTGACTACCTGCAGCACTGGTTTATTCCGAACCTCTATACGACGGGTGTTTTTCAAGATCATTTCCTGAAATCGACCGGCATTCTTTCCCCACTTTCAACCATCCTGTCACTAGTGGCGCACATTGGCATTGTGGTGCTGGCTTTTGTGAAGCGCCGTCGCTGGCCGCTTTTTGCGTTCGCCGCACTATTTTTCTACGCCAGTCATTTACTGGAATCGACGGTGATGAATCTCGAATTGTATTTCGAGCATCGCAACTATTTAGGGACAGGCTTCCTGTTCCTACCCTTGCTCGTCGGGCTGCAACGCAAGATCAGCTCCCGCCAGTTTGTCTTGGCGTTTGTTTTCATTTTCCTGCTGCTTGGCAGCTTCACTCGTTATTCATCAACAGTTTGGGCGAGCTATCCCAGTATGGCTGAGGCTTCGGCACGCAAGGCACCGACATCGGCGCGCGCCCAAGCGCAGTATTCGGTGATCCTTTTCAATGCGGGGAGACACTCGGAGTCGCTCGAGGTTCTGGATCGAGCCATCGAGAATATTCCAATGGCCAGCCCACTTCTAAAGCTTAATCGCCTAGTCACCCTGTGCCACATGAATCGTCTGCGGTCCAAAGAATTTGATGATGAAATCCTCGAGGTCGCGGGAACCCCATACGATGCACGTACGATCAAGGTGTACACGAGCTTGGCAGACGCCATTGCCAGCAGCAAATGCCCGGACGTAAAGATGATGCAGTTGAACGCGATGTTCACACAAATGCTGCAGTTGCCGTACAACGCCCAGCGCACATCGCTGATGTATTCGCACATCCAGTACTTTATTGGATTTTCCTACGCGCATTCCGGTCAGCCAGAAAAAGCCGTTGCAGCATTTCACGAATCGCTTGGTGCAAGACCGGGAGCAAGCCACGCCATGCAGATGGCAGCGGTGCTGGCGAGCAACGAATTTTCTGCAGAGGCGTTGGAGCTTTCCGATCTGGCATTGGCGCAGCTAGAGAAACAACCGTCATCGGCGCTGCGGGCTGCGCCGGTCAGAGAATCAGATATCCGGGCGTTTCAAGCTACCGTGCGCGCCGAGATGAACGCGCTGACAGATGCCGATAAGTCTCGTCCAGAGTAATAATTTGATTGCGCAGGTGTTCGAGATCGGAGTCGTTATGGATGATGTCATCGGCGATTTCCAATCGATCTTCGCGACTTGATTGAGCGGCGAGAATTCGTCGTGCTTCTTCACTAGTCCCTGAATCGCGTTTTAGTAGTCGCTCCAGTTGCACCTCCTCGGGACAATCAACGACAAGCACGCGATCGATAAAACGCAACAATGGCGATTCGACCAGCAAAGGCACGGCGATTATTTGGTATACACCGTCGGCAGATTGAGACTGGCGCCGAACTTCGGCACCGATTCTGGGATGGAGAATGGCCTCGAGATCGGATCGAGCATCATCGTCTGAAAAAATGAGACTTCTCATTGCCGCTCGATCAAGAGCACCAGACTCGTCGAATACGTCATTGCCAAATCGCTGTCGTATCGCTTCAAGCGCGGGTTCACCGGGCTGAACCACCTCGCGTGCGATTACGTCGGTATCGATTACGTCAGCGCCAAGATCGAGGAACAGGTCGGCAACAGTCGACTTGCCGCTGGCAATGCCGCCGGTGAGGCCGATTCGGAAAGATCGTTGTTTTGCGGTTTCGGTCACTCAGAACATCAGGTCAAAATAAGTGTTCTTAATCGTCTCACCCCACAGCATCGTGATCCAGCCAGCGGTGGCCAAATAAGGGCCAAACGGGATCGGGATACTTCGATCCTTGCCGCGTGCCACGATCATAACGACGTTAATGACCGTGCCAACGATCGCCGACATCATGATAATTATGGGTAGTTGTTGCCAGCCAAGCCACGCGCCGAGTGCCGCCAGCAGCTTGAAATCGCCGTAGCCCATGCCATCCTTCCCGGTAACCAGCTTGAAGACCCAGAAGATGCTCCACAAGGAAAGATAGCCCGCCATAGCGCCAACGATGGCGTCTGACGGGCTGATAAACAGTGTGTCCGCGCCGGCAAGGGGGTGAAACAGGCTTAAGGCGAGGCCCAACCACATCAACGGTAGGACGATCGCATCCGGGATCAACTGCGTATCCGCGTCGATCATGGTGATGGGTACCAGTGTCAGCGTCAGGACGATCGCCAGAAGCGCCTCCCAGCCGGGACCAAAATGCCAGGCGCAGATTGCGGCCAGCAAGGCAGTCATGAGTTCAACGAGGGGGTATCGCGCTGATATCCGCGTCTTGCAGTTAGCGCACTTGCCTCTGAGGAACAGATAGCTGATCACGGGTACGTTTTGCAGAGCAGTAATCAATGACCCGCATGACGGACATCTTGATCGAGGTGCGACAAGATCAAAGCGCCCCTCCGGCAGTTCGTGTTCGGGCGGAGTTTTTGTGAGTTCGTCGGCTTGTTCGCGCCACTCCCGTTCCATCATGATGGGCAAGCGGTGGATAACGACGTTCAGGAAGCTGCCTATCAGTAGCGTGAAAGCAAAAACGACTGCGATAAAAACCGGGGCTGATTCGCTGATCAGTTCAAGCATTCGAGCTCTCCGTCATACTGAGCGACTTAAAAAAAAGGCGTCCGGAGTGTCCTCCGAACGCCGATATTTTGCAAATTCGGTCGCGCTCTATACAACCGCGCCCAGTTTGAAGATAGGCAGGTACATAGCGACAACGAGTCCACCGACGAGCACACCGAGGATGGCCATGATCATCGGCTCGAGCAGGCTGGAGAGGTTATCAACAGCGTCATCAACATCCGCCTCGTAAAAGTCGGCAACCTTGCTGGACATTTCGTCGAGCGAACCGGATTCCTCACCAACAGCGATCATTTGAATAACCATGTTCGGAAACAAGTCCGTGTTTTCCATTGCTTGCTGCAAGCGTTGACCGGTCGCTACTTCGTCACGCATCGCGAGAACGCCGGTTTCGTAGACGATATTGCCGGTGGCGCCAGCCACTGACTGGAGTGCTTCAACCAGCGGTACGCCCGCAGCAAACATGGTTGACAACGTCCGCGCGTAACGTGCGATAGAAGCCTTCTCGAGGATCGGTCCGATGATCGGCATCTTGAGCATCATGCGATCCAGAAAGTGGCGGAACGGCCGCGATCGCTTCTTGAAGTACAAAAAGGTTGCGACGAAAGCACCAATTATCATTACGATAAATATGCCCTTTGTTCTAACAAAAGCCGATAAATCGATAATCATTCGGGTAAACGTCGGAAGGTCGGCGCCGAATCCCTGGAAGAGATCTTCAAAGGATGGAATGACGAAGATCAAAAGAATCGTCGTTACGACGAACGCGACGACCAATACAGCGGCCGGATACGTCAGTGCTTTCTTGATCTTCTTCTTGATCGCTTCCGTCTTTTCTTTGTAGGTCGCGATCTTTTCGAGCAATGATTCGAGTGCACCGGCTTGTTCGCCCGACTCGACGAGGTTGACAAACAAATCGTCAAAATAGAGGGGTTGTTTGGCGAGCGCTTCGGCCAGAGAGCTACCGCCTTCGACGTCACCCTTGATCGACAAAATCAGTTTTTGCATAGCGGCGTTTTCATGACCGCTACCGACAATCTCAAATGCCTGTACGAGTGGAATACCGGCCCCAAGCATCGTGGCAAGCTGGCGACTGAAAATTGCGATATCACCGGTCGTGATCTTACCGCCACCGGCGAACAAACCCTTGCTCTGCTTCTTGATTCGCGTGGGCACAACGCCCTGACGACGCAAATCGGCGCGAACCTGAGATTCGTCATTCGCGAGGCTCTTGCCCTTAATTTTCTTGCCGTTTCTGTCGGTACCTTCCCACAGAAAAGGCGTGCTCGTTGCTACTGCTTCATTAGCCATCTTTACTCGTCCGTTACCTTAGGTTTGACAATCAAAACCTACTCAATGGTAACCCGATTGACCTCTTCAAGGCTGGTAACCCCGTCCTTGACTTTGTTCAATCCGGCTTGCCGTAAATCGATGACCCCCTCTTGAGACGCCTGTTCCGCGATCTGTATCGCGTTGCCGCCTTCCATTATTATTCGACCCATTGCTTCTGATACTTCCATGACCTGGAAAATACCGAGCCGGCCTTTGTATCCCTCGTTGCACGCCTTGCAGCCCTTGGGCCCAAATATCGTCACGCCCGCTTCAAGCTCTTCCGCAGAAAAGCCCTCTTTCTCTAGCGCCTCACGCGGGATTTCTTTGATTTCCTTACAATTGTCGCAGAGTCGGCGCGCCAGTCGCTGGGCGATAATCAGGCTGATAGACGTCGCAATGGCGTAGGGTTTAACGCCCATGTCGACCATTCGTGTCAGTGTTTTCGGCGCGTCGTTGGTATGCAGTGTCGAGAGTACCAAGTGACCTGTCTGCGCGGCCTTTATCGCGATCTCAGCCGTCTCAAGGTCACGAATCTCACCCACCATAATGACGTCGGGATCCTGACGCAGGAATG